>ERZ773018.933-NODE-933-length-16350-cov-2.671678_pt1 | contig 16350 bp, 24 predicted proteins | sample MGYA00580840_ERZ773018 | MGnify/ENA primary metagenome ERZ773018 (study PRJEB29015, sample SAMEA2738125) | human oral metagenome | biome: human oral; feature: human-associated habitat; material: saliva | place: China | collected 2256 ... | reverse complement strand
TAGAGCAAGGGCCTTCTAATCCCGAGGTTGCAGGTTCGAGTCCTGTCGGAGGCGCTCCCGGCCGGTAGGGGTTACCAGGTCGGCAACCGAGACGCCTAGCGCCGTCGCTAGGCTGTCCAGTTCCTCCAGTTGCCAGGGGCGTTTTCCTGTCCATCGTTTGTTAATCGAGGGCTGGGAAATACCAAGCATTTGCCCTAACCGGACCTGGTTGTATCCCATGCGCGCGGCTTCCGCGCGAACGTTCGAGGCGACAATATCGCGTGTCGTGAGCTGGTTTGCCGGGGCGGGCATCATCTGAATTGCCATGCCCCTATCTTAGTCCATAACGGCATAATCTGTAGCCGCTTGGATGCACTTCGACTATTCCCTTGGTTTGCGTTCTATTCCGACATGGATTAGAACATTACCTATGGATACTTCCCACGACATCGTTACCCGCGAGGTCACGCGTTACATGCGCGCCTCGGGTCTGTCACAAGCTGCGATGGCGAACGCTATCGGACTGCGCCAATCGGCTCTATCGAAGCGCATCAACGGCGCTTTGCGTTGGTCCCTGTCCGACCTCGACCGCCTCGCCGACGCGGGGGTCCCCATTCATCTCACCGCCACGACCCTCGATAGGGAGGCTTCATCATGAAATTTCGCATTGATTTGCCGCAGTTTATTGCGGCAAGTGTCATGTTGGTCACCTATTTTATGACAATTGTGTTATGTGCTATCGGCGCGTGGCCTCGCGCAGCGATCGCTTCCGCGCTTACGACCTTCGTTGCGTTCGGCGTGTGGTCGCATCGGCGCGACCTCCACGAGCGTGAGGGAGCGCCCCGTGAGTAAGCGCCTGGCAGACAACGTTTCCCCCGGCCTATTGGCCTCGGATCAGCTTTCAGCGTCCACGGGGGCAATCATCTATATCCCGATCGATTGTTCATTTGCTGACGTGATGCATTCGTGCATCCCTCCCGCTCATCTTGCGCTTATCCTGCGCCAGCTCGCCGATCAGTTGGACGCTCGAGCGAACGGAGAGTGCCGTGATTAGTTATTCCGATGCTGCGATCGTTCGTTCGCTCCTGCGCAAAGCGCAAGCACTTAGTACTCAGCTTGCTGAGGACGCCGCAAAAATGCAGGTCACAGGCGCTAAGCGGATGCGCCCGAAGGACCGCGCACAGAAAATTAAGCTCCTTCATTGCTACGTGACGGTTGCTATCCGGTACATGGTGGAAACGCAGCCATGAGTACCGTCGCCGCATGGACCGAGGAAGAACGTAGGGACTTTATCGCCGCTGCGAAGGCCGCGATTAAGGGGCCGCGCGCCGAGGACGCCGCCTGCGTACCCGCTGCGCCGCTGTCGCCGCGCCGTGGCGGGCGTCTGCACGGTGGCATGGGCCTCACGTCGATTCTCGCTGCGTTATCCCGCGTTGGTTGGGGCCCGCTGCGCGGTAGAGAGTTCGCGGCCTCGCGCGCCATCCTCGATACGCTTGCTCTTCTTGCTCACGACACGAGGAGTGATCTGTCGGCTGTTATTCAGACGACGGCGCGGCAGCTCGCGAAGCGGGCAGGCTACTCGCTCAAGCACACGTCTCGTTGCCTGCAGTGGCTCGAAGACGCGGGCGTCATTGAATGGCATCGGGGCGGTATCCGCGCCGGCGCGCCGACGGCCGGCGTCGTCAAGATCATTAAACGCACCTTGGTTGACTGGGTGCTCTCGTTCCGCTCGGCGTCTGATGCAGAAGATCGCGCGCGTAACGCTGCGACGCGCGCGCGTCTGCAATTCTACCGCGTTCGCCGAAATAATCAGCGCCCCGCCGCGCTCGCTGATTCTCATGTGGACATGAGGTCGCCCCTTCCCTCCTTTCAGGAAGAGGGGGCCGCCAAGGCCGCCCCTCAGCCTTCCGAGGAATCAGTTCCGACGACAACGACTAATCAAAAGGACCTCGACGTGAAGAACTACAGCCCATCCTACATATCCTATCTAGCTACCGAGTGCGCTCATGGCAACGCATCCTCGGATCGCTGCAACCGCTGCAAGTACGAAGCCATCATGCGACAGCAAAGCGTGATGGAAGCAGAGAAAGCCGCCGCAGAGCGGCGGCGCAAAGAAGAAGAGCAAGCAGATCACGGAGCCACCGGGGCCTCCTGGCCTCCCGCGTTCGTTGAGTACATGAGAACAGCTCACCCGGACGCTGAGCCCAGGCAGTGGGCACGCCTCACCATCACCGATGATCGAGCAAAGGAACTGATCAATGCACCGGCCGTTGCCTGATGCACGCGCCATTGTTGCCGACATTGCGATCGACATCGAGGCCGCCGCGATGAGAGCGCACGAGCAGCTTAACGGCGCATCGCCCTACTCGATGAGCTCGCCGCAGTTCCGGCTCGCGGGGAAGGCTTTGCAGATCGCGAGCCTTGCCCGCGAGATGAGGGATGAGATCGCCGCGTCCTACCCGCCGCCGCCCGCCCCGTCGAAGAGGGAACAACGATGACCAGCGATGCAATGACCGTTGCCGTTTCGGTCCCTACGGGCGGGCGTGAGTTCTACACGCCCGAAGCGCTCGCAGAAGAATTGCAAATGAGTGTGGGCAGTCTCAAGACGCTTCGCTCGGTAGGGGGTGGTCCCCCGTTTGTGAAGATCGGTCGGCGCGTGGCCTACCCCGTCGTCGGTGTGCGCATATGGGCACTGCAGCGGATGCAGACGAAGGGCGTGGGGCGATGAGCGTCGCACATGACGTATGGCGTACGATGTCGGGGAAACAGCGCAAGCGAATCACGGACGTGATCTACCAGCGCGACGGCATGGTCTGTAGCATCTGTCATCTACACGTGAGACGGGAAGATGCAAGCGTCGATCACGTCGTGCCCCTGTCGAAGGGCGGGCCGTCAACGATGGATAACCTTCGGCTCGCGCATCGTCGATGCAACTCATCGAAGGGGAATCGCGCGCCTTCGGGTCGCGTGACGTTCGTCGATGACGGTCGCGACTGGTTCGCGACGCGGCGCGCGTGAATTTTTCTGAACGTTTAGCCGCCGTTCCACCCCGCGCTTTAGTGCCCAGATCTTTCCCCTAAAACACAGAAAAAAAGCCCCGAAAGGAGGAAACAAGATGAGCGCAGCGACCCTGTTCGCGGTGCCTGAACCTGTCCTAAAACCGGGTAGATTATACGAAGAAACGGCAAAAACGGTACGTCTGATCGAAAATACCCCCGGTATTGCAACAAGCCTCGCCGGTCAATGTGGCCTCGCCCTGCAACTCGCCCTCGAAGCGGACAACCTCGACCCCACCGAAAAGGCATACGCGCGAGTTAAGGTGTACGAAGCCCTATCGGGCATCCTCGATCGACTTCACCAGGCGATCGAGGTCGCGGGCGCTGCGACTGGCTCCCAGCTCGCCGCCGTCGTGAGCCTCGTTGTAGCCGACGACGAGGACGACGAAGGGGCGAACCTGTGACCGCCCTTCCGAAGCCGTTTCGCGTCCTACCCGCCCCGGCACACTGCCCCGATCCCGATCCGGCGTACCCGCATAACGAGGGTGGCGAGGTCGCGAAGGTCGCGCTACTCATGGGCATGCGTCTGCAGCCCTGGCAACGACTAGTGCTTAACCGTGCGACGCAATACCGGTGGGAAACGAACGCTGTCGGCTCGCGCGTGCGCGCGTACAAGTACAAGACCGTCCTAGTGACCGTTCCACGACAGTCAGGGAAAACCACCCTCGTCGGTCCCCTGCAGGTGTTTCGCATGCTGCTACGCCCCGGCTCCACCTGCCTATACACCGCGCAGACGGGCGCGGATGCATCCGAGCGCATCCGCGACCTAATCAAGGCCGTGACCGACTCGCCCCTAAGCGAAATCATCACGCCCCGCTTCTCATCGGGCAGCGAAGGTCTAACGATCAAAGAGACGGGTAGTCAGCTACGCCGGTTCTCGCCGACCCTATCCGCTGTGCACGGCGGGCACCCGCACTTGGTCACGATGGACGAGATCTGGAAGTTTGACAAGTATCTCGGTGACGGTCTCATCGGCGCTATTGGCCCCTCTCAGGTCACCATTAGGCAAGAAGCGCAAATATGGATGATCTCGACCAAGGGCACCGCTAAAAGCGAATTCATGAATGAGCTGATAGAACGCGGAATCGACGGGTCAGATCCGGCGCTGTGCTTTATTGAATGGTCGATGCCCGAAGGGCGCGACCCGTACGACCCCGAGACCTGGCACGCCTTCCATCCCGCCCTGGGCAACACACAGAGTGCCGACTCGCTCGCCGCTGACGCTGCCCTGCCCTATGCCGAGTGGATGCGCGGATACATGAACGTTGTCATCTCTACCGAAGATCCGCTCATTCCCCTTGAGGACTGGGACCATCTCGCAGGTGAGCCGACGATCCGCCCGTCTCTCGATGATGTCGCGATCGCATATGACGTGGGCTCGCTGGGTGAGTGCGCGGCGGTCGTCGCCGCGTGGAAAGACGAGGACGGAAAAACAGCGATCCGCGTTGTACGGCAAGCGCCCGGCGCGGCCTGGCTCGCCCCGTACGTCGCCGACCTCGCCCGCGAGTATCCGAATATGGGGATATGGGCAGACGACGGCGGACCAACCCGCCGGGTAACCGCCGACCTACGCGAGCGCCACGACCTAGGCGACCGTATCCAGACAATGCGGTTCGGCGATCGCGCGATCGCCGACGGGAACCTCCTCGCAGCGATCACAGAAACAAAGACGATCCGGCATGACGGATCGCGATCCCTACGCGAGGCGATCGCAAACGCCGTGACCAAAGAGACCAACGGCTCGCCCATGCTTTCACGAGACAAGTCCAGTGCGCCGATCCCCTCACTGATCGCCGCGTCGGTCGCCGCCTACGTTGTCGATCACCCCACCGAAGCGATGTGGGTACTCGCCTAACCACGACCGCCCACGCCCTAACCTCAAAGGGCGATGACTTGGCACCCCTCGCGGCGCGCCGCGCATCATGTGCGCATGACTTGGACGCCGCGCATCATGGCCGCATTTGGGATCACCCGCGCTAAGGACGCGGGCGCGGCGCTCGCCGCCGTGACTGCCCCGGTTCGCCTTCCCCCGTTCGGTGACCCGCGAAGCATGACGGCGGTGTACCGCGCCGTTCAAGTCATTGTCTCTGCCGCCTCGCAGCTTCCCCTCACTGTAGAGCGCGGAGGCGCGATCATCCCGCAATCGGCTGTCCCCTCGTTCGTGCGCCGCCCCGATCCTCGCATGGGTCGCGCCGAATGGATCACGCACATGGTGTCGGCAATGGTCCTTCATGGCAACGCCTACGCGCGCATTGAACGCGACGGCGCGGGTGACGTGATCGCGCTTCGCCCCCTTGACCCTCGCGCCGTCATGGTCACGGTCAATCCCACGACGCACGCGATCGTGATCGGGGCCGAAGGGCAGACGCTATCCGCCGCCGACGTGCTTCACGCTCACCTGCAGCCCGAAACCACCGGCGCGCCCTTCGGACTGGGACCGATTCAAGCCGCGCGCCTCGATCTGCAGGGCGCGCGACAAACCCGCGACTTTGCCGCTCAGTGGTTCGATGGGACGGGACAGCCGACCGGAATTCTCTCATCTGACGCGGCATCCTATGAGGACGCGGTTCGCGTCCGAAACGCGTGGAACGGCATCGACGATGACGGCAACCCCGTCGATCAGTCGCGCAACCCGTCCGGCGTGAAAGTACTTCCCAGAAACTTCACTTATGCGCCGCTGTCGATCAGCCCCCGCGAAGCGCAGTGGCTCGAAGCTCGCGAGTTTGACACGCTTCAAATCGCGCGCCTGTTCGGAATCCCGTCAACGCTGATGCTCGCCGCGCCGTCCGGCGGGTCGATGACCTACAGCAACGTTGAGCAAGACTGGATCTCGTTCGTGCGTTTCTCGCTCATGTACTACCTGCGACCGCTCGAAGAAGCCCTGTCAGACGTGGCCGCGCGCGGGCAGGACGTGCGATTCAACCTTGAAGGTCTCCTGCGCTCGGACACGAAATCACGGTACGACGCGTACGCCGTCGCCCTCTCATCTGGCTTTATGACCCTCGATGAGGTTCGCGCTCTTGAGGGCCGCGACCCACTCCCCACCCCGAACGGAGATACCACCAATGACTAGCCCCGAGCTGCGCCGCCGGTCCTATGAGATCCGCGCCGTCGCCGACGGCGATGGACGAACGATCACCGGCCTTGCCGTCCCCTACGAGACCGAGACCGAAATTATCCCAGGGTTCCGCGAGAAGATCGCGCGCGGCGCAATCAATCTCGACACTATGCCCGCCCTGTTCTACCGGCACTCGGAGCCGATCGGTGTCATCACAGCGATGAACGAACAGGCAGACGGCCTGATGATCGAAGCCCGTGTCTCTGACACAGCCCTCGGTCGCGACGCGGCAACCCTCGCCCGTGACGGCGCTATCAAGAGCCTATCCATTGGGTTTTTTGAACGCGACTACACCGACACGACGACGGAGGACGGCGCGACCCTGCGAACGCAAACCTCAATCGACCTTCGCGAGGTCTCGCTCGTGCCCCTCCCGGCATACGAGGACGCGAAGATTACCGCCGTCCGCGAAGCACAGACCCCCGCAACCCCCACCACAACCACCACGAAGGGAACCCCCATGACCGACCAGATCACCCGCGCAGACCTCGACACTCTCGCCGACGCATCGACCGACCTCGCCCGCCGCCTCTCCCTCCTCGAAGCAACGGGCACCGCATCCGCTCCCGCGCCCACCGAAACGCGATCCGCCGGCGAACTGCTCCAGGCCGCCGTGAACGGCGACGAGACCGCCCGAAACGCCCTCGCCCCGTTCGTCGGTCGCGCCGTGAACACCACGACCGCCGCCGACGGACGAATCAACGAACCGACTTTCGTGCGCGACCTCGTTCGCCTCATCGACAACGCAAACCCCCTGATGCGTCTGTTCTCCACCGGCTCCCTTCCCGCTGACGGTAACGTCCTTGAGTTCGCGCGCCTCAAGGCGAACACCTTGACCGTGACCGAACAGGCCGCCGAAGGCGCGGCCCTGCCCACCGGCTCGGTAGAAACTGAGGTCGCAACCGCGACCGTCAAGACGTACGGCGGCGGCTCTGTCATCACGCGCCAGACCATCGACCGCGCGCGAACGAACGTTCTTGACCTCACGCTGCGAGGCATGGCCATCGAAGCCGGTAAGCGCCTCGCAACCGACTTCGCGGCATTCTTCGAAAAGACCGTCAAGGGGCAGAACGAGAAGAAGATCAGCGCGAACAAGGACGCGCAGCACATGGAATGGGCAGACATCCTCGCGATGATGCTCGACGCATCCGAGCGTTACGAAGATCTTGCGATGAGCTGTGACGGCCTGATCGTCAAGCGCGAGGTTTTCACCGCCCTTGCGAGCCTGACCGACAAGTCCGGTCGCCCCCTCCTGACCGTGACCGGCAACGCCGGTTCCAACACGATCGGAACCGTGTCCGCGTCCGGTCGATACATCGACCTCGACGGCCTGAAGGTGATCACCAACCGGCACCTGACCGCGAGCGGCATGGGCGATAACATTGTTGGCGCGTTCTACAATGCCGACGCGCTGCGAGTCTACAGTTCTAGTCTCGCGTCCCTGCAGGACGTGGGCGTTCTCGACCTGACCAACACTTTCTCGGTCTACCAGTACGCGGCGATGGCAGACGAGATCCCGAACGCGCTCATCCCGCTTCACATGGCGGACCGCCTGTGATTAGCGTTAGTGATCTCGCCGCGTTCGTGGGCGCGCCCGAATCCGACCCGTACCTAACAACGTGCGTGGAAGAAGCAACGGAAATGGTAAGGCAGGCAATCGGGAACGCGAGCGTTCCCGAGGAAATCAAGCGCATCGCCGCGCGCGAGGTCGCCGCCGACATCTATCACCGCCGAAGCGCCCGCAACGGCGTTGCCGGTTTTGATGACAGCGACATCGCGCCCGCGCCCGTGCGGATCAACCGTGATCCCATGGTTGCCGCGCGCCCGATCCTGCGCCCCTATCTCGGGGTGGCGATCGCATGAGGACCAAAGAAGCAGCCGACTACGTTGCCGCGATGATGACCGAGGCCCTGCAGGGCCTCGCCGTCGTCGTCCGCGACCCCGAGGACGCGACCGGGCACATCCTCGCGGGCACGCCGACCGTCGTCATTGCCCCGCCGTCGGTGCAATCCGACGAGCGCGCCGCAATCGAAATGCGCTTCGAAACCCCGATCATTGGCGCGCCCGTCAACGACCGCGAAGCCGCATGGGCCGCGATCGACGCGATCATGACGGCGCTTCGCGGCCTCGTCGAATTTGAGCGCGCGACCCCGATTCAGTGGCAGGGTGCACAAACCACGACCTCTCCCGCCTACCTCCTGACCCACACTCTCACACTCATCACAGAAGGACACTAACCATGCCTGAACCCGCTAAGACCCTCAAGGTCGCACAGACTCTCGGACCCGGCTCCCTCAAGTTCGGCAAGACCGGCTCTGAAATTGAGTTCGCCGCCCACACCACAAAGACCGAGTATGACCCCGGCTATTCCAGCGCTGAGTCAACGCCCATGCTCGACGGCTCCACCTTCCAGCCCGAGGGTGACTGGAAGGGCAAGATTACCGGGACGTTCTTCCAGTCCCTCATGATGAGCGGACTCGAAGCGTGGACGCACGCGCACGCGGGCGAAACGATCGACTTCGTATTCACGCCCAAGAGCGGCGCGGGCAATATCAAGCTGACCGGGCAGTGCGTGATCGCCCCCGTGAAGATCGGCGGCGACGCGGGCAAGACCAATACGACCGACTTCGAATTCTCGGTGCTCGGCCGTCCGAAGTTGGAACCCACCGCGTAGTGAGTGGGCGCAACTTCCAGAGTTTTCACCTTGAGGGCGCGCGTCAAATGCGCCGCGCCCTCAAGAAGGCCGGTGATGATCTCACCGACCTGAAAGAAGCTCACTGCCGCGCCGCCGAAATCGTCACGTCTGCGACGCTGCGCGCCGTGCCGCGCGTGACCGGCAAGCTCGCCCGTACTGTTCGCCCCGGTGCCTCGAAAACCGCTGCGACAGTTCGGGCGGGCGGGCGGCGCGTCCCCTACGCGTTCGCGGTTCACTGGGGACGCTTGACGTGGCCGTCGAAAGAAGCCCAACCGCGCCCGCCCCGCACGCAGCACCGCGCGTTCGTGTATCCGCGCTACTACATCACGAAGCCCGCGTCTGACACAGAAGCGACGTGGGTCAAAGAATACCTAGCAAGCGTTGACAAAATCGTTGACGAAACAATGAAAGAAGCCCAGCTATGAAACGCTTTACGTTCGACCTCGAAACCACAGACGGCACCATTCATACCGGCGTTCGCATCTTCGCCGCCGATCGCCTCAAGGCCGTGAAGATCGCCCGCACGAACGAAATCCCCTGGGAGGACGGCCCCGAAGCGCACGCCCTCCTGATCTTCGCCGCCGTGCGCCGCCTCGGACTCACGACCGCCGACAACTTCGATGACTGGATGAACGAAGTTGTTGACTTCGCCCTCGGAGCGTCCGACGACGAGGACCCTACGACAGCGACGGCCTAACGCGCGCCGTCGTCGCCCTCGCAATCAGATCAGGGATACCCGTCGAAACCTGGCTCGCGGGCGATCCCACACACCTTGACATCGCACTAGACCTACTCGACACGGAGAACACGTAGCATGGCCGGTAAATCCGCGATCCTCGCCGTGAAGATCATTAGCGATGCCAAAGAAGCAATCAGCGGATTCAAGCAAACCGCCGATAGCGCCGACGGCCTCGGTGGCAAGCTCTCAGCCATCGGGCCGGGCGCTCTCGCCGTGGGCGGCGCGATCGTCGCCGGTGTCGCCGCCGTCGGAAAAGAGCTGTACGACCTCGGTGCCCGCTTCGATGACGTTGCAGACACAATCCGCGTGGGCACCGGCGCAACCGGCGATGCGCTCGATGGCCTCGTGGACATCGCTCACAATGTAGCGACGACTATCCCCACGGAATTTGAAAAGGCGGGTAGCACCGTCGCCGACGTGAACACACGCCTCGGACTGACCGGCAACACACTGCAGACCGTCGCCTCGCAGTATCTCGAAGCCGGGCGCATCCTCGGGACCGAGATCGACATCAATGCCACGTCGTCCGCGTTTAGCGCCTTCGGGATTCAAGGCGAGGCCGTTTCGGGCGCGCTTGACGAGCTGTTCCAGGTCTCCCAGGCGACCGGTGTTGGCATGAACGAACTGGCTTCGGGCGCGCAGAAAAACGCCGAAGCAATGCAAGCAATGGGCTTCGGGTTCCAGGACACGGCGCGGATCGTCGGCACGCTCGATAAAGCCGGTATTGACAGCGCGGCGACCCTCGGGGCGATGCAAAAAGGCTTGACAGGACTCGCTCAGCCGGGCGAGGACATGCAAGCGACCTTCAAGCGCGTGACCGGCGAAATCGGCAACTTCATTGCCGCAGGTGACGAAGCCGCCGCCCTGAACAAGGCTAAAGAGATCTTCGGCGCGAAGGGTGCAACCCAGATGGTCGCCGCCCTCAAGACCGGTGTTTTCGCAATGGATGACCTGACAGCCGCGACCGGGCAGACACAAGACACGATCCTCGGAGTCGGTCGCGAGACGATGGATGCCGCCGAAAAATGGCAGATCCTCAAAAATAAGGCGCTCGACGCTTTGGAGCCCGTCGCATCCGGCCTGTTCGACCTCGCCGGTGACGCGCTCGGGGCAGTGCTTGACTGGATCGAAGGCGCGGACTTCACGCCGATCACGGGCCTGTTTGAGTCCGTCGCCCCCGCAATCGACGCTATCAAGAGCGCATTTAGCGGCTTCGATACCACGAACCTGAGCGCTGCGTTCTCGGGTCTGCAGCCCGTACTAGAGTCGATCGGCGGCGCGATCGCGACCATGATCCCGAAGATCATTGCGACCGCGCAAGCGATTCAGGGCGCGCTAGGGCCGATCATCGAATGGCTGGCACCCATCGTTACGACCGCGATCGGCACGATCGTCAACGTCATTAACGACGCGCTCACGATCATTCAGGGGGTCGTCATGGTCATTCAGGGCATTTTCACCGGTGACTGGCAGATGATCTGGGACGGAGTGAAAACTATCGTAGACGGCGCGATTAACGCCGTCGTGAACATCGTTAACGGCCTGTACGACATGGTTAAAACACAGATGGACACGATCGGCAACACGCTAAAGAATCTCTGGCAAGGCGCGTGGGATGCGGTGACCGGCTATCTGTCATCCGCTGTCAGCTCGATCGGCTCGACGATCGCCGGTATCCCCGGTCGCATTATGAGCGCCCTCGGTAACGTCGGCTCGATGCTCTACCAAGCGGGCAGCGACGTTATTCAGGGTTTCATTAACGGTATCCTCGCGAAGGCCGGTAGTCTCGCGTCCTCGATCCTATCGACCGTCAAAGGCGGCGTCAACGGCGTGCTGTCCTACCTGGGAATCAGATCACCTTCACGCCTGTTCCGCAAGATCGGCGTTCACACGGGTGAAGGCCTCGTCCTGGGCATTAACGACCAGGCGAGCGCAGTCGCCGACGCATGGGCGGGCATGATGACCGTTCCCGAGGCCCCGCGCGTGCACGTGCCCGCGCCCACGCTGAACGCCGCGCCCGCCCACGGCGGCGGCGGAAACACGTACCAGATCACGATTAATGGCGTGCTTGACGGGGCGGACGCCGCCCGCCGCATCCGCAACCTGCTTGCCCAGTACGACCGGATGACCGGCGTTGTACAGATCGGGGCGCGAGCATGACCATGACTCCATTCGCCGTGCGTATCAACGTTGCCGGTCGTGACCTCGCGACGAGCGCGAACGACCTTCGGGCGGGCGTGCCCGCCGTCATTGACGGCCTCTCATTCCAGTGGGGCCGCGAAACGCGCCTCGACCAGCCCGCGCCGGGATCGCTCACAGCGACACTGCTTGTGCCGCCCGCCGCCGCCGCCGACGCCCTCGCGCATCTCGACCCCGGTGCCCGCGTCGTCGCCTACACCTCATATGCTGACAGCGCCGAAGCGGCTGGCTTCGTTGAAACCCCTGACCCTCAGTTCTGGCGATCGCTCATGCCCGGTGACACCGCCCTCGTCTCACCCGGCCCAATGCTCGAAGTCGCCGCCCTAGGCGACCAGTGGGGCGGCCTTGGTCGATACGATCCGTCCGCGCCGTTCCCGGTCCGGTTCGAATACCGCGTCGTGCGCGCCTTCGCGCCCGCGACAATGGTCGCGCGCCCCGTCTACTTCCGCACGATCCGCGACCCCCACCCCTCCTATGGACCGTGGACACCCATCCCGACGACCGTCGGGCAGCGCCACACGATCGGACCCCACGAATCGACGCGAATCACGCTCGACCCCGCATACTCGGGGTGCTTTGTCGGCTTTGAACTGCAGTGCGTGCAAGCGGGCAGCTCACGACTGCAGGACCACGCGAACCGCCTCGCAGACCACACGGAGCCACTGCACAACACCGAAGGGATCAGTATCGAAAGCGCGATCATCTACACGCCGCGCAACGCGCGACGCGAATTCACGATCTTTAGCGGGCGCGTCATGTCAGCACCGATCACCTGGGACACGGCGCTCGGTCTCGCAAAAATCACGATGACGGCTAACGAATGGACCGTCGCCGTGAAAAACACGACGGTCGGCGAAAAGCCCTGGCCACCTGAAACGGTGTTCGCGCGCCTGTCGCGCATTACCCAGGCAGCCGGTATCCGCCGCTTCGTTAGCACCGGCATTGCCGTTGAAACTATTGCCGCCGCCCGCGACGTGGACGCGCGCCCCGCGCTCGACCTCATTCACGAGTACGCGACCGCACGCGGCACGGTGGCTTGGCCATCGTTCAACGATACGTTTGGCGAGTTCTTCCAGTTCGAAGCCGAAGATTCACGCCTCGGTCTCCTGCGCCTGAACTACGAACCGAACGGAACCGCGTACATCTCGGTAAAGCAAGGCGGACGCGGCCCGTGGAAGGCGATCACACTCGACGCGTCCGCGATCCGCGCCGACGGGATCACCGTCGATCGCGACGTGGCGACCCTGGCTACAACAGTTCGCGTTGCGTGCAAAAAGGTTGCCCCGCCGCGCGAAGGCGCTCCTACGCTCGATAGCCCCGAGGCGTACGAAGACCACGAAGTCATCGTCTCGGACAATGGCCGGTTCGCGACGTTCGGCGCGCATGAGGTGCAAGTCAGCGCGGGCATCCTCGACAAATCGGATACTGTCGCCCACCTGTTCCGCAACGGCGAGCAGACCCCCGAAGATCTCGCGAGACTCATCCTCACGAGGTCCGCGCCCGGCCAGTGGAAGATCACCGGCATGACCGTTGACACGCGCGCAGCGTCGGTCTCGACCAGCGACCTAACACGTCTCCTCGAAATATCGAAGCGCCCCGGCCTTCCGATCCTGCTCACCTCGCTTCCCGAGTGGATGCCCGGCGCTCCTTCAATCCCGGTCTACCTCGAAGGCGCGCGCGCATCCTACGAGCGCAACCATTGGGCGATCGACCTAACGATCACGCACGCATCGACACAAGCCGGGGCCGTCACGCTCGCGCAGACGTCCCCCCATATCCTGACCGACTTCCGAAACCTCACGCTCGCCGACATGGCGACTGCATACGCATAGAAAGGACAGCCCATGAGCGAAAAAACCGCACGGCACAAAATCGAATATCCCGTCCCATCGGACAAGGTAGTCGATGTCGCCGCGATCAACCAACGCGCCGCGAACACGATCGACACATTGTTCACCGCCGCCGACGACCGTATTCAGACGGGCACGGTTGACCTTGGCCCCGTAGGTTACGGCGAACAGACCATAACTTTCACAGTTACCTTCCCTAAGCCGTTCAAGTCGCAACCCGTCGTCTTTATGCAATCGGGAAATCAGCGGCACAACGTCGCCGTGTGGAATGTGACGGCTTCCGGCTTTAACTGGATGGTCCACAACAACACAAACGCTCACGCCGCTGACACAACGCTGATGTGGATCGCCGTAGCGGCCAACTGAAAGGAAGAAGAACAATGACCGTGAATAGCACCGTGACCGAAACCCGCTGGTGCGACAACTACGACCCCGGCCGCCCCTACGGCGACCCGCTGGGCATCGTCATTCACCACTGGGGCACGGATGGCCAGTCTCACGACGCCGTAGCCGCATACCTCGCGCGCCCCAATGGGAACACCAGCGCGCACTACGTAGCCAGCGCGGGCCGCGTCACACAGCTTGTGCACGACTATGATCGGGCATGGCATTGCATGGGGAATAATGCGAGGTCGATCGGGATTGAGTGCCGTCCCGAGTGTACCGCCGCCGACTTTGAGACCGTCGCGCAGCTCATCGCAGCTATCCGCGACGAATGGGGCTATTTGCCCCTATATGGACACCAGGATCATTTTCCCACGGAGTGCCCAGGCCGCTGGCAAGCCCGCCTCGCTGATCTCGACGCCCGCGCAACGGCGATTCAGGGCGGCGACCCCACGCCACCCACGTCACCCACGCCGGGATCGCTCGCCGTGGATGGATGGTGGGGCCCAGCGACGACCGCCGCCCTCCAAGCCTTGCTCGGGACACCCGTTGACGGCATCGTGTCCAGCCAGGATTGGGCGTGGCGCGAACGCATCCCCGCCGCCGGGGCCGGTTGGGACTTCGAGAATTCCCCGAACGGCTCGCAGATGGTCGCCGCACTCCAAGCCCGCCTCGGTGTCCCCGCGGACGGATACGCGGGCATGGCGACCGTCGCCGCACTCCAAGCCCATCTCAATGAAGGGACTCTCTGATCATGAATGAAACCCCGAAGCACGCCGCGACACCCCAGCCAATCGCGTGGCTTACCCCAGCCGTGCGACGGTGGGCATACGGCGTCGCAACCGCCGCCGTCCCACTTCTCGTTATCTACGGCGTAATTGAATCCGAGACCGCGCCCCTCTGGGCTGCGCTCGCCGCCTCGGTTCTAGGAACCGGGACGGCCCTCGCGCACGTTCCGCGCGACGGCGGCGACGGCGCATGAGCTTCACCGCCGAAGTCATCACGGCCCTAGGCGGCCTGACAGGGTTTTCGAGCGTGATCGCCGCCGCCGCAACGTTCGTACAAACGAAGCGAATCCACGCGCGCATCACGCCGAATCACGGTTCTAGTCTCTCGGATGGTGTCGATAGGATCGAAGCGCAGCTCTCAGAGCATGGCGAGACGATCCGCCGCATCGAAAGCGAGCAGACGAAAACCGCCACTGACGTTCTGATTGCCCGGCACTCGGTCGAATCCCTCGCCCGCGAGGTGAAGGGCCTCGGTCACGAGATCGGAGACCTCAGGTCTACGCGAGATCGTGAGCACGCGGACTACGACGCACGGATACGGCGGCTAGAAAAGCGTGCTTAAGCCGCCGCCTCGACAACGGCCCTAAGCGCCTCGTCCGCAATCGCTAGATACCGTAATGTCGTGTGCGGTGATTCATGACCGAGGATACGTTGAACGGATACAAGGTCACCCGTTCGCTCATATGCCCGCGTGGCAAAGCGATGCCGAAGGGCGTGCATCGTTACGCCGGGCGGTAGCGCGCGGGTGACCAGTCTCCCGAGCCATTCCGGTGATATATGCCCGGCGTCGTCGCCTGGGAACGTCCAGCCCGGCCCGCGCGCCTCGAGGGCGGCGACCAGGCCGGGCGGCATGGGCACCGTCCGCGCCTTACCGCCCTTCCCGTGCACGATCAAGGACGCGCCGCGCACGTCACGCACAATATCGCTGGCGCGAACGCAGGCAACCTCACCGCGCCGTAATCCCATCCCAGATGCCAGGCGCACTGCCAAGTGCACCCGCCAATCACTCGACTGGAGAGCGCGCCTCACGGCCTCGTCATCCGCCGGGCGCGGTGCTGGGGCCGACGCTCGCACCGTCGGCAAAGCCGATACATCGACCAGGACCGGGCGCGCCGTCGCCGCCCATGAATAGAACCCGCTGACAGACTGAATGGCCGACCGGCGCGTATCGCGCGCCCACATGTGCGACGCCGACCATTCGATCACATCGGCCGTTTCGACGGCCCACGGGTCTCGATCCACCGCCCGCGCGAAGCGCCTCAGCCAATCCACGCGCAGTCGCGCCGTTGCGACCGTGCGTCCCGAACCGAGCAGATGCAACCTGTAATCTCTCAGCGGGGCATCCCACCCCTCCGGTACTCGTGCTTTTTGCATAACCATGCTCGTCATCCTTACCCGAGCCGCCGAAGTATGCGCGCCGCGGGCACCCTTGCCCGCGCTCACCTGGCCCAACGCTATGCCGCTTGTGTCCACATATCGGACAGTGTGACGCAATCCCGAGGTTGCAGGTTCGAGTCCTGTCGGAGGCGCCAGCTATCTCCA
>ERZ773018.926-NODE-926-length-16451-cov-7.712979_pt1 | contig 16451 bp, 12 predicted proteins | sample MGYA00580840_ERZ773018 | MGnify/ENA primary metagenome ERZ773018 (study PRJEB29015, sample SAMEA2738125) | human oral metagenome | biome: human oral; feature: human-associated habitat; material: saliva | place: China | collected 2256 ... | reverse complement strand
CCAAGATGGATTTTCTGTAAGGTTTCAACTGATGAAGGTATTTCTGGTTGGGGTGAAATGATTTCTGGAACAAAGACAGAAACTGTAGTTGCCGGAGCCTATGAAATTGGTAATCGTGTTTTAGTTGGACAAGACCCATTTGATATTGAACGTTTATGGCAACGTATGCATCGTTCGTTCTTTAGAGGTGGCCCAATCCAAGGAACAATCGTTTCTGGCTTTGAAATGGCATTGTGGGATATCAAAGGTAAAGCTCTCAATGTCCCAGTATGGCAATTATTAGGTGGTAAAGCACGTGATCGTATCAAGGTATATTCTTGGATCGGTGGCGACCGTCCACAGGATGTAGTTGCTCAAGCACAAGATAGAGTTGATCGTGGATTTGATTCTATCAAGATGAATGCGACAGAAGAACTACATTACATTGATAGTTATGAGAAAGTACAAGAAGTAGTTGAACGTGTTAAGTCATTACGTGACACATTTGGCTATAAACTAAATATCGGTATTGATTTCCATGGTCGTGTACATAAGCCAATGGCAAAGATTCTTGCCGAAGCATTAGAACCATATAAACTAATGTTCTATGAAGAAGTAGTATTACCAGAAAACGAAGAAGCATTTAAGGATATTTCCTTAAGAGTTTCTACACCACTTGCAACTGGTGAACGTCTATATACACGTTGGGCATTTAAGAATTTGATTAAGCAAGGTGCAATTGATATCCTACAGCCAGACGTAGCTTTAGTTGGTGGAATCTTAGAAACAAGAAAAATTGCAGCAATGGCAGAAGCATTTGATATGGCAGTAGCACCACATGCTCCATATGGACCAATTGCTTTAGCAGCAACACTACAAGTAGATACATGTACACCAAATGTATTTATTCAAGAACAATCTTTAGGTATTCACTACAATAAAGGATTTGATCTATTAGACTTTGTTGTAAATAAAGAAATGTTCTATTACAAAGATGGATACTGTGAAATTCCTACAAATCCAGGCTTAGGAATTATTCTTGATGAAGAGAAGATTCGTAAAGTTTCTGAGGAAGGGCTTGTTTGGACAAATCCAAACTGGGAACATTACGACGGTACTATCGCAGAGTGGTAATCTAGAAAGAAGGATTTTACGATGGAGTTTATGTTGATAGCTGTCCTATTATTTGGATATACAGTTTATTACTATCTTCAAATGAAGAAGATAGAAGTTAAATCTAGAAATTCCATGGTTCGTAGAATCCTTCTGATTGTGATTGGTCTTGTATTCTTCTATCTTGCAATAGTAATGACAGAAGATAGACCAACGCTATTGGTTATTGGTATTCTTCTAATTCTGATTGCATTTCAATCAGAAGGAATATCAAAAGATAAAGTTATCAAGTTTGGTATTCTAAATGGTGAATTTGTAGAGTATAAAAATGTTTTGATTCATAGAGATGATAAAGGATGTTCTTTAGAATTTATATCACCATCACGTAGAGTTGATACAACTTTATATTTTGATCAAAATCCAGAAATATTAGAAGAATTCTTAAAGCGTAATGCGCGTAAGAAAATTCAATATCGCTATGCATTAGATACAGATAATTCAAAGAATAAATAAAAACTATAAAACATGCATTCACTATTTGGTGGATGCTTTTTTGTAAGCAGCTAAATATAGAGGTTTGATTAGATTAGACTTGAACAAATACAGTGTGCACGCGTAAGATATATCTATATATTGCAAGGACTAATAATAAAGGATTTAAAGAAGAGGTTCTATTTATGATTATCTATTCAGGAATAAAAAGCCAATTTATGGAAGCAGTTGAAACTGCTTCTATTGCAACTCAAATAAAAGATAATATCTATGATAAAATGCATAGAAAAACAGGACTAAGCGAATTTAAATCATGGAAACAATCACTCCAATCCATGTATGTTGTTCTGACTGATTCCAAGATTCCTGATGATACTGGAATTGCAATAGAATATAATATTCCACAGACTTCTAAGCGTGTAGATTTTATTATTTCAGGGTATGATGCAGACAAGAATCCAAACGTAATAATTATAGAACTAAAACAGTGGACAGAAGTGAATGCTGTACAGGGACAAGATGCATTAGTGGAAACATATACAGGAGGAGCACTACGCAAAGTGGTTCATCCTTCATATCAAGCATGGTCGTATAAAGTGATGATTGAAGATTATAATTCTCACGTTCAGAACTATAAAATTTCATTACATCCTTGTGCATATTTACATAATTATCAAAGATCTAATCCTGATAATTTAGACCAAACTCAATATCAAGAATATATTGATGAAGCACCACTTTATACTGAGGGAGAAGTTTTAAAACTTCGAGATTTTATAAAAAAATCTGTAGTATATGGTGATGGGAAAGAAGTTTTATATAAAATAGAAAATGGTAAAATTAGACCTTCAAAAAGTCTGCAAGACTCTATCAAGAAAATGATTGAAGGGAACCAAGAATTTGTAATGCTAGATGAGCAGAAAGTAGTGTATGAAGAGATTCTTCTGCAATCAATGAAATGTAGGGCAGATCATAAAAAACGCACTATTATCATTGAAGGTGGACCGGGGACTGGAAAGACTGTAGTGGCGATTAATTTGCTTGCCAAACTTACGCAAGAAGGTCAGTTTGTTCAATATGCTTCTAAGAACAGTGCCCCTAGATATGTATATGCCAAGAAATTATCTGGGTATAAGAAGAGCAGTGTATTAAACATGTTTAAAGGATCGGGATCCTATGTTGATCTTGAATCTAATATGATTGATACAGTACTATGCGATGAAGCACATAGACTTAATGAAAAGTCTGGATTATATAGTAACTTAGGTGAAAATCAAATTAAAGAGATTATACATGCAAGCACGTGTAGTGTGTTTTTTATCGACGAAAGTCAGAGAGTTACCCTAAAAGATATTGGAAATATAAGTGAGATAAAAAAATGGGCTAAAGAACTTGGGTCTGCAGTAACAGAACTAGAACTTGTTTCGCAGTTTCGTTGTAATGGTTCAAATGGATATCTTGCATGGCTAGATGATGTTTTAGAAATACGTCAAACTGCAAATCCAGATTTGAAAGATATCGATTATGATATTCGAATACTTGATACACCAGATAAAGTAAAAGATTTAATTATAGAAAAGAATAAGGAAGCAAATAAAGCTCGTATTCTTGCAGGATATTGCTGGGATTGGATTAAAGAAGGGAAAGGAAAGACTGAGATACACGATATTGTGATTGGAAATTTTAGCATGAGCTGGAATTTAGACAATACACAAACATTTGCAATAGATTCAAATTCAGTAAATGAAATTGGTTGTATTCATACATCCCAAGGTTTGGAATTTGATTATGTTGGGGTGATTATAGGTGACGATATGCGCTATAAAGATGGCCATATTATTACAGATTTTACAAAACGTGCTAAAACAGACCAATCTTTAAAGGGAATTAAAGCACTTTATAAAAAAGACCCAGAAAAAGCGTTAAAAGAGGCTGATGAAATTATCAAGAATACATATAGAACTTTAATGACTCGTGGAATGAAGGGTTGTTACGTATACTGCACAGATAGTAAACTGGCAGAATATTTAAAACAAAGTATTGGTAGAAAGAGGTAGTTTGTATGAAACAGGAAACAATAGATCAGATTCTAAAGTTTAGAGATGATAGGGATTGGAAGCAATTTCATAACCCAAAAGATCTAGCAATATCTATCTCACTAGAAGCAGCTGAACTTTTAGAGGTATTTCAATGGAGTGCAGAGGATGTTACATGTTCGGATAAGATTGATAAGATAAAAGAAGAACTTGCGGATGTTGTGGATTACTGTGTTCTAATGGCAGATGTATGTGGATTAGATTTAGACGAAATAGTACTAGAAAAACTCAAGAAAAATCAAGAGAAATATCCGATTGAAAAGGCTAAAGGTAGTAGAGAAAAATATAATAAAATCTAATAGAGGATAGCCAACATAATTAATATATGTAAATTATTATTATGCAACTATTGTATCAAGTGAATTTTCATCATTATTAGTAACTTGAAAAATAACTGCACTTAACTATTAGTGTTGTAAAAAATTAGTAAAAATGTTGATTATATATGAAAAGTAATTAAAAATTATCCGAAGAAAGCGTTTATATTTTTAAAAATAATATATGTTTTATAAGTTCTTAATGAACAAGATATTAAAAATTCACGAATATAAAGATGAGAATATTATAAAAGGGAGAAGGATAAATATGGAAGAACATTTTTTCCAGACACTTGCACCAGAAGTAGTAGATATTGATGAAAAAGATATCTATATGAAAGCTTTAGACTATGCAATAAAACGGGATGAAATTAAAAATATAGCAATTACAGGAATATTCGGTGCAGGGAAAAGTACAATATGGAATAGTTATGTAAAAAAACGTGATTTAAAAGATATTATCTCTATTACACTTGGAGAATATTATGATGAAAAGAATATGGATAATAAATCTTTTGATAGTGAGAGAACTGAAAAGCAATTGATAAATCAGTTATTATCCCAAATTAAATCTAATAAAATCCCACTAAGTAAATATAAATTTAAAAATAATAGAAGTATATTTGAAATACTAATTCAAATATTAATGGCAACCGTCCTTATATGCTTAATTATTATATGGTTAAACAAGGAGACATTTATTGGTTACATTCATGAAATTGGTGGTTTATTTAAAATGATTCATCCAATACTACTATGGACACTTTTATTATTTATTCCTATATCATTTTATTTATACAAATTTTATAACAATAACATGTTTAAAATATCGAAAATATCATTTAAGGGTACGGAAGCAGATCTACAGGATAGTTGTCAAACTGATGAAAGTACATTTGATCGTAATATGAGAGAGCTTGTATATCTACTTCAAAGTTCAAGAACTAAATATGTTGTTTTTGAGGATTTAGATAGATATGATAATATAGAAATTTTCACTAAATTACATGAGCTGAATTATCTTTTGAATATGTATTTAAAGGTACATCTCGGTACGTCTCGAATTATTTTTCAAAAAAAAGATACGTGCAGGCCAGCATTAGATAATATGTATACAGTTAAGTTTATATATATGGTTCGTGATGGTTTATTTGCATCGAAAAGCCGAACAAAGTTTTTTGACTTTATCATTCCAATTGTCCCTATAATAAACTCTAATAATTCTGAATCACACTTAATAAAATTTCTTCAAGAAGCTCTACATAAGCCTACCGAAAACATTATTTCGAAAATTTCTCTATATATTGATGATATGCGATTATTAAAAAATATCGCAAATGAATATATGATATATGAGAAAAAAATTTCGGTAAAAAAATTAGATTTAAGCGCGGATAAGTTACTTGCATTAATTGTACTTAAAAATATTTTTCCGCGTGAATTCGAGTTGCTCCAGCAGGATGAAGGATATATTTATCGTTTATTTTTAAGAATAAAACAGCATAAAAATAATTTGGTGATTGAGAAAAATAAGAAAATAGAGAATTTGATAAACGAGTTAAACAGTTTTAATGAAAAATGTGACAAAGATAAGTATGATTTAATGGCTAAGATGATTCCGACAAGTTTAAGAAAATATCAATTTGAATTTGATGAAACATGGGGTGATTTTTTAAGAAGAAAAGCTAAGGAACCTGATAAGTCTTTCAGGATAGGATGGATTAGTCAAAACGATATTGAGCAGAGTCAGATTTTCAATTACAATACTTTTTTGGAAAAATTCATATACTCTAATCATCAAAATAGATTAATAATTGAACAATTTTCAGAAAATAATGAAAAAATAATTACCGAATTGTCACAAGCAAAAGCGAAACTTGAAAATGATATACGGAAAATTGATTCTCGAGCAGTGCAGGTTCAATTGCAGATGATGAATGAAGAAGATGTTGAAAAACTATTTTATGAAGATAATGATTTAATCACCCAAAATCACTATTTTTCGTTAATTCGCTTTCTAGTGGTAGAAGGATTGATTGATGAGTCGTATTTTTATTATAGGGGTTGTTTCTATGAAGGTGGTTTGGGAGTAAATGATACAATTTTCATTAAAAACTTATTAGAAGCAAAGAACCAAGATATTGATTTAAACATAGAGAATCCTATAGCTGTAATGGAGAGACTTAAAATAACTGATTATAGAAAGTTTAATATTCTTAATCAGAATTTGCTAACAGTTTGTGTAATGGCAAATAAGAATATTGAGATAAATAATATATTGGATTCTGTGGAAGCAAATGATAATTATCCTTCATTAATAATATATTAGATAAATGGCCGGTCTTGACAATAAAACAATTTGTTAAACTGTGTATAAAAAGAAAATCAAAGGATGTTGAAAAAATATTAAGGCAAACTATTGGTGATAACCATGAAGTTTACATGAGTGTTCTTTATGCAGTTTGGACTTGTGATCAGGTTGATATGGAAATTTTAAAGTTATTCGTACAATATTTAGAGAATAATGAAGAAGTTGTTGAATTGATTGCACCAGAAGATTGTATTAGTTTTATTAGAAATATTAAGATATGCAGTTATAAGTTTCATAATTTAGAAAAATGCAAAAATATTAGAAATATAATTCGACAGATTGAAGCAAGCCAACTATATGATATTAATGTAAGTAATGTGTATTTTATTACTAATCAGATGATTGGAATCCAAGTTGGTTACAGAACTCTATTAAGCACTATTTTTAATACACAGAAACTTTCATCAACATGGAAATATATTGAATCAAATTTCGTTGATTTCTGTGTAGAATATATTGATGTGAATAAGTCGAGAAAGAAGTATAAAAATGAAGAAAATATTGTAACTAAAATAATTAATTCGAATATACCTATCGAATACAAGAAAAAATATATTGAATTGAATAAAACAATAGTTACATCATTAAAAACAATAGATAATATTACAGATAATATTTCACTAATTGAAATCTTATTTGGTTTAGATACTATTAGTTTTGAAATGGACAATTTACAAATCTACTGTAGCACTACAGAACAACTTGGCGATGGCTTTATAAAATATATTAATAAGCATGTTAATATGAAAAAAAATTCAGGAATATTGTTAGATAATCAACTGAAAATTAATGAGAAGCTCATAAACAGCCCAATTATAAGTGACTCAGTTTTCGATATTGCTTTGAAAAATATTACTACGCCTATAGAAATTTTAAATGTTGAAATTGGGGCAAAGCGTATTTACAGGTTAATTGATAAAGGTTTGATTGCAATAAATGAGAAGAATATAAATGATTTAATAGAAAAGAAATATTATAAGGAAATAAAAATGTTTATTACAAGTATTTCGGGGGATAAACAGGACCAATTTTTCAGAATACTAATGTCTTTATCTTTGGAAAATGATCTTATTTATATTCTTATAAATAGTGATTTAGTACTTGAAAAATCTATTAAACTAATTTCGAAAATTAAAGGAGATATACTGATTGATAATATAGATAATGACAAAATCGAAATTTTAAGTTATTTAATTAATTATGGTTTATCAAATGAAAACATAAACTTAATATGCAAGAGGTTTGAAAAATTCACTCTAAAACAAGTATTTTCACAATACATAGATGAAAATAATAAATTATCAATAGTTAAGAATGAAAATATGGACAACTATTTTATTAATTATTTTCTATCTAATTCCTCTTTCTCCAAAAAAACAAAGTTAGATATTATTGTTAGTAGGATTAAGAATAACGCAAATAAAAATGAGCTTATAGATCTTTTCGGGAAATTAGATGATATCAGTGAATTAGCAAGTGTATGGGAAAATAAGCATCCAGCCTTAGACAATGACTACAAGGATATTGTTGCTGATGCTATGGTTGAGGCAGGAATTGTATATAAAAGGGTGGATAAAGATTACGTACGTATAGGAATAAAAACAAAAAGCAAGAAATTCTAAAATATACCCTAATATAAATAACTTGGTGTTTTAGAAAAAACTGATTTAAAATTGCAGGGGGTGTACAAAGGTAAACGCTCAATAGGTAGTACCTGTATATCAATCATAAGCCATGTATACAGACATTAGCATATAACAATAGTAAATGAATTACACACAGAAGCCAAAGAGATGATAAGACACAAGAAAGAAATCAGCACACGACACCTACAAGTGTATTTAGACTGGCTAGTATTCAGAAAGAGACTTAGATATACGTTAGATATGAGAAAGTGGAAAGATGAGACATATATAAAGGCGATGGGAGAGAAGATACCATTTATAAATGCCGAGATTGTAAAATTACCACAACCAATCGATCTATATAAAGCTTGTGGTTCATACCACTATGGGATTTATAAGCATATCAACTAAATCGTTGAAAAGAGCGTAGTAAATAAAGAAAATTGTATTGTCATAGAATTATATATTCATAGTGATAAAGAATTATATGATAGTTTATTTGAAAAGAAGAATGAAATTGAACGTGAATTAGATATGCACTTTGAATGAGATAGATTAGATTCTAAGAAGGCAAGTAGAATAAAACATTATATTCATGGATTAGATTTTGAAAATCATAGTAATTATGATCAATTAATGAGTGAAGTGATTGATAAAGTAATACGAATGAAAACAGTTTTACGAAGATATCTTTTATAATTATAAATTTAATTATTAAAAAATGCATGACTAACCATCATGCATCTTTTTGCATTTCTTGTGATATATTATCATTCAATCTATAATGATATTAACCTTGGGGGTTATTACGATTTAGGAGGTAATGTATGACAAGATCATTTAAAAGAGTGTGCTTGTTTGTTTTGAGTTTGTTGATGATTACTACAATGGTGGGTTGTGATACGCCAAAAACGGATTGGAGCAAACTATCAGATGAGGAAAAGATTGACAAAGTTCTTCAGAGTTTTGAGCGAATGAAGAATGGGGAAATCCATATTGTAGCTTCAATGTATGCTGATGTTATTGATCCAAAAGAAGGAGCAGATCCCGTTTATAAATATGAAGCAGAGTTTATAGGTGCTTTTGAATTAAGACCAGATCGTGTATCAGGAAAGGAGTCATTTAATGGTAACGTTAAAGACTACTATTGTGACAGAATGTTTTCATATGAGAAAAACGAGAATGACACACAGTGGTTAACAAGTAGTTACTCTATAGTGGAATACAATCAACCGATTGGAATCCAACAAGATGTAATTCTCTATTTTGAAACAATAAAGGATCAACTTACATTGAGTGAAGATAGTGATACGATTACAGTACATTATGAAACAGATGATATAGATTTTCTTAATGTAAATGATGTGCAATTGATATGGTCTTCTCTAGGATCCATTGGTTTTAGTAGTAATGATAAGAGTGGTAAGTTGGAAATCGACTTAAAGATGTCTAAAGATGATGGCATGCCTGTCTCGGTAACAATAACAGTAGAGCGTGAAAGTGATTTCTATAAGAATCAAAAATATGTTAGTGAAGTGACATATTCAAAAGTCAACTCTGGTATACATGTAGATATTCCAAGTGGAATAGATAATCCAATTTATCAGTAAAGGAGAGTATGAAATGAAAAATATTAGAAAAGTAATTTTAACGTTCCTTACACTTATCCTTGTTTTAAATCTTTCTGCTTGCCATAGTTCATCTAATAATGCGAAAAGAAATGTTAATACTTTTATAACGGAATTAAGAGATGCAAAAAGTGTTGAGTATGTTAGTCAAGTTTATCGTAAATATCTCTATACAGGTGATGGTAAAAGAACAATTCTTACTGAGATGGAGACCCGCCAGGGGATGATTCAATTTGAACCGCAGGTTTTTTTAGAAGTTTCCAATAGTAATAAAGGAAAGCTTGATGATTTTCCACCATCTGCTCTTTTTGAGGAAGAACTCATAACAATTGGGACCCCATACAGATTAGATCATGGTGGAAGTATCTATTCACCAAGTAAAGGAGTAACCTATACAGGGCACGTGAATAAGCAGAAACAATTCGAGTGGAGAAAAGCAGAAGATTGGTCCTATGTTAAGGAAGTAGAGGCCCCTAAACTTGGCCGTAATGAAGAATTCCTGAAACTATATGAAGAATATGCTAGCATGTTTACAAGAACAGAAGATCAGCAATATGTATATTTAGAGTTTCAAGGCGATGTGAAAGACAAGATTGATTTAGTTCAATCGTTTCATTCCTCTATTTTTGAAAGCGAAATGTTTACGGAGGGTAAGGATTATATTACTGCCATTCATATACAGATTAAACTTGTAATGGAAAAGTTTGATCATAGTGATAAGAAACTAGTTCCAAGTGAAGCAAAAATTATTCTTACGACAGAATTAGAAAATAAAGATGAGAAATGGAGCGCAACTAGTGAAGACCATTTTGAATACTACTATCGTAATCTCAACAATGTTGAAGAGATTAAAAAGCCTGAAGGTGTTACACTAAAATAATTAATAATATACATATGAATCATAGGCGAAAACACTATGATTCTTTTTTGTAGAACGTGATTCATGGATGAATTGAAAATAACAAGAATAAGTGGGTATTAAGGTAATATGGTTATTACGATATTGTAATATAACCCTTTTGCTTGATTTCTAAATAGCATAGGCGTAATATCAGATTTGATTTAGAAAGAGGTTTTAATTTAATGCTAGGATATGAAAATGAAAAGTTAGAATTTAATTATAAAAAATCCTGTGGTTTATGGTTAATTGCGATTGCTATAGTAATCGCAATTGCTACCCTAATAGGTGGAAAACAAATAATAAACATGCAGGTATTTAGTATAGGTTATATGATTTGCTTTTTTTCAATTAATATGAATAAAGGCTTACTTAACAAACTATCCACTGGTTCATCAACCAAATTTCAGAAAAATATTTCTAAATATTCAATAATATTACTGTTTGTACTGATGGCATTTCTAGGTGGTCCATTTTTCGATACTGAGAATTGGAGAATGATATGGCTGGGAGCGTTATTGGCTACAGCACTGCATTTTTTTTCATTCTATTTTGTACATGGAAAATCAATGATTTTATTAGGTACTATGTGTACTATCAATATTATTACGGGGTATATTTTCTCAAATGTTCCTTTAGTATTCTTTGCATATAGTGATGCAGCCATTAAATTTATTTTTGGGGTGTATTTATTGTTTTTTTCAAAAGCAACCAAGCAGTAAAACATAGTTTGTCAAACTGAATAAAACCAACAAAGGCGATAGGAAGAAAATCTATCGCCTTTGTTGTATACATGCAACATGCGTTGAACAGAAATATTTGTTATTAGAAACAATCATTTTAGATTTAGTAGGATGAGTGAATCGGTGGGGGGTATGAAGTTTTTATAGACAGATATGGACAGGTAGATTGACTAATCTATGAGTGCTGTGATATCAGAACCTGCAAAAAATCGTTTTTGACAAAAAATATTTCTTGCATTGTCCAAAATGGACAATGGTTTAACTCCCTTTTTGTGATATTTTTGTCAAGTAAACAAAGGGAGAGAACTATGAATAAACGTTTATTTGCGGCATGCTTAAGCGTAGGTATGCTACTAGCTGGATGCTCAGCGAAGAAGAGTACTACTGTAAAAGATGGTACTTATGAGGAAACAGTTGATGGACGTAACGGAAAGGTTACAGTTAGCACAACAATTTCTTCAGGGAAGATCACAAATGTAGAAGTAAAGGATAATAAAGAGACACCTGAGATTGCTGGTACTGCTATTACAGAGTTACCAAAGAAGATTGTTGAAAAGAACAGTCCTAATGTAGATGGGGTAACTGGTGCGACAATCACTTCTGATGCGATTAAGGAAGCAGTTAAGAATGCAATTAAGACTGCTGGTGGTGATCCTGATTCATTTGGTAGTGATAGTGCACAAGCATCTGAATCAAAGACAGAAAAGTTAAGTGCTGATGTAGTTGTTATTGGTGCGGGTGGTGCAGGTATTACTGCCGCATTAACAGCTCAACAAAATGGTGCAAAGGTTATCTTACTTGAAAAGTCAGCGAATATTGGTGGTGTATCTGTTATTGCTGGTGGACCAATGGGTATTAACTCTAAGGAACAACAAGAAGCAGGTGTAGCCGGTACATTTACAACACAAGAAATTCTTGCCTATTGGCAATCCTATAACTGTTGGATGGATGATGGACAGTTATTCTATAACATTGCTAATCGCTCAGGTGAAACAATTGACTGGTTAGAAGAAAACGGTATGGACCTTGTATATGTTGGTAACGAACAGAAAGCACATGCAAATGGCTTCCCAACATATCATGCATATGCAGATCAATCTAACAAGCTTGGCTACTATCAGGCTCTATTAAAGCAGTTTGAAAATGCTGGTGGTAAGATTTACTATCAGACCCCTGCAGTAGAACTTAAATCAGATGGCAATAAGATTACAGGTGTTGTTGCGAAGTCTTCTGATACAACATATGAAATTTCATGTGATGCGGCCGTTCTTGCAACTGGTGGTTTCGGTGCGAATGCGGATGTCATTGAAAAGGAAGTTGGTTTCCCGCTCGTTACATTTACGACAGGTACACAAACAGGTGATGGCGCAACAATGTCACAAGCAATTGGTGCTGGTAAGGGTAAGACAATCCAACAGTACCATGGTGTAACATCCTACTCTGGAATTGAACCAGGTTCAGGTAAAGATGAAATCGCAAAGGCTATTTATCTTGCAACAAGTATTTGGGTGAACCAACGTGGTTCTAGATTTGCACCAGAAGATTTAAACTATGATACAGCGCTATCTTCAAACGCTGCCGCTACACAAGGTGAATACTATTTCTCAATCATGTCAGATGATATGGTAAAGAAAGTAGAGCAGGGTGGTTCTAAGGAATTGAATGTAGAAACAGCTGTTGGATACCAACCATCATTACCACTATTTAGTGTGAATGAACCATGGACACAGTTCCGCTCAGCACTAGAAGATGGTGTAAAGAACGGTATCGTATACAAAGGTGATACAGTAGAAGATCTTGCAAAGGCGATGGGTGTTGATGCCAATGCATTAAAGAAGACAATTAGTGCATACAACGCAGATTGTGCAAATGGTTCTGATGCCGTATATGGAAAAGATTCTAAGTATATGTTATCTCTAGGTGATGGTCCATACTATGCTGTTAAGGCAAGACCAGTATCCTTAGGTGGTATTGGTGGTGTACTTGTTAACTCTAATCTAGAAGTTATCAAGCAAGATGGAACAGTTATCGGTGGTCTATACGCAGCTGGTAATGAAATTGCAGAAATCTATAACAACTCATATCCACTCGTTGAAGGTGTTACATTAATGACAGCTCTAACAGGTGGCAGAATCTGTGGTGAAGCTGCAGCTGAATACGCAACAAAATAATCCCTCTTGGGAGAAATCGTAAGATTTCTCCTTTTTCTTATGGGGAATAAAAGAAATCAATATGTATATACTCTTTAGAGTATCAAACTGAAAGATTCTTTAAGTAATATGTAATTGAAATATGCACCCAAAAGTATATAATTTTGGGTGCATGGAGGATATGTGTATGATATCGATTGTTAATCAAATAGAAAATTTATTCTCGAAGAATCCAGGTAAAATCTATTCAATAAATGATTTCTACTATTTGGGGACAAAGAATACTGTTAAATCAGCAATTTATCGATTAAATGAACAAAATAAGATTACAAGAATACTTGATGGGTTATATACAAAACCTAAGTACAGCGAAGTCTTAAATGAGTATTCTTTTCCTGATAGTAATTTAATTGCGGATAAACTTGCCGATAAGTTTTCTTGGACAATAGCGCCTACAGGAGATACTGCATTAAATGTCACAGGATTATCCACACAGGTTCCAAATGAATATATTTATATTTCAGATGGTCCATACAGGGAATACTTATACAGAAATAAGAAGATTATTTTTAGACATACAACAAATAGGAATATCACATGCTATTCAAAGGAATTATCTATTTTAATTCAAGCAATTAAAGCACTTGGTAAAGATAATATTAGAGAGAATGAAATAAAAAGACTTTCCATATATTTGCGTGGAATTCAAGAGAACTTTAAGTTTGATATTTTAAAATTACCCTTTTGGATACAAGGGGTTTTAAAGAGAATAAAGGAAGTTCTAGATGAATAAATTACTTGAATTATCAAATGATCAGTTAGACCTAGTTATACAGAATACTGCGGATAAACTAGAAATTTCGAGAACTATTGTTGAGAAGGATTTTTGGGTTTGCATCATTCTAAACTATTTATTTAAAGAATTTAAATATAAAGATTCAATAATTTTCAAAGGAGGGACTAGTCTTTCTAAAGTATTTAACTTAATTCAAAGATTTTCAGAAGATGTTGACATTGCCTTGGATTGGAGAGTTTTAGGATATAAAGCTTTAGAGCCCTATAAAGAAAGAAGTATTACTCAGCAAAGTAACTTTAATAAAAAGATTAATGAAGATACTAAGGTATTTGTCAAAGATGTATTTCTACCTATTTTACAGTCAGATTTTGAAAAGATACTAAAAGATTGTACTCAGAGATTTTATATAGATGAAACAGATGGTAATACGATTTGTTTTGATTATCCTAAGTATCATGATTTTGATGGTGGTTTTATTTTACAAATAATTCGTTTGGAAATTGGTTGCTTGGCTGAACCAATTCCTAAAAATAGACATAGAATAAGAACATATATAGAAGAAGTGTATCCTGATATTTTTGATGAAAATATTTATGTAATTGCAGTGGATAGTTTAAGAACTTTCTATGAGAAGATTACGATACTTCACAGGGAGGCAAATAGAAAAAATGGTCATTATCCACTTCGATACTCAAGGCATTATTATGATGTTTACAAAATGATTCTTACAGATATTAAAGAGAAAAGTTTAACCCACTTAGAAATGCTGAAATCTGTTATACATTTTAAAAAGAAATTTTATCGTTGTAATTGGGCAAAATACGACGAAATTATGGAAGGTAAAGTAAAACTTGTTCCTTCTAACGAAGGAATGAATGTTTTCTTGAATGATTACCGAAGAATGGAAAATATGTTATTTGGTGATTTAGTTCCATTTGATAGGATTATTAGAAAAATTCAAGAGTATGAGTCAGAGTTAAATATGAGTATAAAACAATATATTTGTAACTCTACAAAACAGTGCTACTAAAAACTATTGCATTATTCATGGTAAAATAAAACTATGAAAAAAGATGAATTATTTGATTTAGTTAGTGAGTGTGCAACACTAGAAATATTTGTGGCAAAGGCTGCGAAGTTAATTCAAAATCCGATTTGGATTATGGATGATGCATATCAATTAGTAATCTGCTCTAAGGTACCAGATGCTTACGTATATTTATCGTTTTTACAAGATACAAAACTAAAACGAAGCTTTGTAAATCGATTGATAGAACGAGGACTACTCAATGAGAATGGTATTCGAAAACCATTGCGTATATTCGATACGGAGTATCAAAGAGATGTTTATGTAATCGATATTTTTGCAAAAAAGAAGTCGATTGGAAAACTAACAGTTGCGGTGGAGAATGAAATTAGTGAAGAGGATGTTAAATTGCTTGCGGATGCTTCATCAATCTATCTACGTCATCAACTTACAAATCATGGATCGAAACGTGAACAAGCATTTACCTTACTGCTACAAAAGGATGAAGAGAGTCAATCATTAGGACTTCAATTACTACAAGAGACGGGTTATATCGTTAAGGGTACTTACATGCTTGCATATATTGATACTACGATTGCAAATCGTATTACTGTATTGCGTTCTTTCTTAAGTGAGATACAGAAGAGTGATGTAAACCTATTAGGTGGCATTGTGAATGAACAGTGTTATCTTTTATTGGCGAGCACAAAGCATATCGATTTGAAACAATACCCAAATATTCATGTTGGATATAGTATGCAGTTTGAAAAACTTCATCATCTTGATGGATACGCAAGACAGGCAGAATATGCAGCTAGTAAGGCAAAGGGAAAAGAGGCAAACTTCCAGAATCTAATTGATTCCTATTTGCATAGCCAATTAGAAAAACAATTACCACTAGATACATTGGTTGACTTAAAGATACAAAAACTCATTGCGTATGATCATAAGTATGAGACGAAGTATTACGAGACATTGTGTATGTATGTTAACTCACAATACTCAAAACAGAAGACTGCAGAAGGGCTCTATATTCATCTGAATACCGTTAAGTATCGTCTTCAGCAGATTGAAAAATTATTCGATATCGATTTTGAAAAAGACGAGAAATTGATACGTTTGGCAATGTTAGTGCATCACGTTTAATTTCTTATTGCGTTTGACTTTTCAAATCAGAAAAAAGAAGTATACTAATAGTGTTAGTTATAGTTAACTT
>ERZ773018.925-NODE-925-length-16476-cov-3.315328_pt1 | contig 16476 bp, 8 predicted proteins | sample MGYA00580840_ERZ773018 | MGnify/ENA primary metagenome ERZ773018 (study PRJEB29015, sample SAMEA2738125) | human oral metagenome | biome: human oral; feature: human-associated habitat; material: saliva | place: China | collected 2256 ... | reverse complement strand
ACAGCCCTGTTCCTGGAGTCTTCCCCCACCACCGCCTGGCACCCAGGCATGCTGCTTCCCGACGCCGTGATGCAGATCGCTTTCCCCAAGGACTTAGCCACACTACGCAATCCCCGCAGCCGCTTCACCTTTTTCAACTATTTGTTTGAAAATAATCGGCTCACGGACTTCATTAATCTGCAAACGTTCTTCCCTTCCCGCCAGGAAATCGCAGATTACATCCAGTGGGCGGCCCGCAACGTCCCCGTTGACGTGCAGTACGGCACCAGCGTAACCAGCATCGATACCGATGGAGACATCGCCGTGGTCAACACGGTTGATGCAGACGGCAACACCCAGCACTACCGTGCTCGCGCCGTTCTCCTAGGCACGGGACTGAATCCATCACTCCCCGACGGCCTCACCGAGAATGATCGAGTGTCCCACAGCGTGCACATTCTGCCGTTCCTTGAACAATTCAGGGAACACAACACCACCACCCCGAACAAAAAACTCGCCGTGTTGGGCGGCGGACAAAGCGCAGCGGAAATAGCAAAGTACCTGCACGCTACGTTCCCCGATTCGGAAGTCCACCTGATTCACACCCGATATGGGCTTACCCCCAGCGACGATTCCCCCTTTGCCAACCGAGTGTTTGACCCCGACGCCGTGGACAAGTGGCACGCCGCCCCCGTCGAAGAACGCGAGCGTCTGCGCGCCGTCCATGCTGGGACAAACTACACTGCGGTGGACCCAGATCTGCTGGATGAGCTCTTCCGCTTGACCTACAAAGAACGCCTTGACGGAAAGAAACGCCTTTTCATTCACGACACCACATACGTAACGTCGATTACGGAAACCCCTGATGGCGTGCAGCTTCAGTTGGAAAACTCCATGGACAGCACCACGGAAACCCTCAATGCGGACATGCTCATCTGCGGAACAGGTTTTCATGAATCCGATCCTCGGGAATTTTTTGTAGACTTATCACACATACCCGTGGATGAAAATGGCCGCGTCATCGTGGAACGAGACTACCGGTTAGCTACTGGTGATACCCCCGCTCCGGCTATTTACCTGTGTGGTGGTGTAGAACATAGTCATGGTTTCAGTTCATCACTGTTGTCCCTGGTATCCATCAGGGCAGGTGACGTACTTGAGTCAGTGAAAAGCTACCTCGCCACCACGCCTACCCGCGTGACCTAACGCCACACACATGCGGGCGGCAGTTAAGGGCAGTGGCACCGGCACGACACTACCCAGGAGGAGGAAGCTCGCTATGGGGAAAGGCTTTCAGGGAGCCATGCTCCGCGCCATGCGCGTTGAGGAGCACGCCGCAACCGTCATTGAGTCCGAATGGCTCACGCAGCACGTTGTACACATTACGTTTCATTCCGACACGTTACTGAACAGCGACGGGGAGCTTCCCGCCTCGTGGGTGCGCGTATGGTTCCCTGACCATGAGGGCCAGGGAAAACTTCATCAGCGCTGTTACACCCTCCTCCACGCGGACCCCACCACCGGAGTCTTTTCCATCGCGTTTCTTATTCACACCCCTAGCGGCCCGGCATCCTCGTGGGCTGTGCGCGCCCGCGCGGGGGATGAACTCACCATGCAGCGGTTCGGTGGGGACGGCTTTACTCCCGACGACCAACCGCCGCGCGGCTACCTGTTCGTCGGCGACGCAGCATCGTGGCCCGCAATCAACGCCATCATCGGCACGCTGCCCACCGGCACACCCATCCAGGTTGTCATGGAACAATTCCGCGATGACGATACCCAGCTGCCCTTCCCTGACCACCCTGACCTCACCGTCCGCTGGATACCCACACGTCACGACGCCCGCGCGCTTGTCGACGCCCTCGAAGGCCACGACGTTCACGGATGGCGCTGTTGGGTCGCCGCCGAAAGCACGGCAACCCGGCTGGTCAAATCGCATCTGGAACTGAATTTTGGCCACAACCGCGCAACCTTGCATTCCCAGGCGTACTGGATTGAAGGCCGAGCCATGGGCAAACAGGTTGATGTTGAACCTGACACCACAGCCGACAACTCAGGCGCAGATACTGCGGATGCAGCAGCGGAGCAGACCACGGCACCGGTCGCGGCGTCGACAAGCGATACGGCGACCAGCGGCAAGACTGCCAATGCGAAGCAGGTATCAGTGCTGCGCCCGGCGCGGGTGGCGTTGATTATCAGTGGGTTGGCGCAGGCGCTGCTGTCCATCACCTACATCGTTCCGTTTATCCTGTTTTCCGAGCTCGCGCAGCGCCTGGTGCGGGGTGCGAGCCAGGACGAGCTGATTCAGGTGGGGCTTGTGGGGGTGGGCATCCTGGGCTTCAATACGCTGGGGACGGCAGTGTTGCTGTTCGCGCAGCATGTGTACGATGCCAACTATTCGGCGGCACTGCGGAAGCGCCTGCTGCACAAACTGTCACGCCTGCCCTTGGGCTGGTTTAAGGACCGCCGGTCCGCAGAAGTTAAGACGTTGGTGCAGGACAATGTGTCTTCGTTGCATTATTTGATTACTCACGCGGTGCCGGACATGGTGGGTGCGGTAGTCACCCCGCTCGCCATTCTGATTTACCTGTTCACGGTGGATTGGCGGCTGGCGCTGGTGCTGCTGCTTCCCATCGTGCTCTACATTGTGGTCACGGTGCGCCAGGCCAGTGCCGATAAGCAAAAAATTGCCCGGATTCTGCGCTGGAACGCCACCATCAGCGGCGATACGGAACGGTTCGTGTCCGGACAGGCCGTGAGCCGAGTGTTTGGCGACGATGCCACAGTCAACCTGCCCCGTGAACTGCAAGAAATGGGCGATTACCTGATCACCTGGCAGCGCAGCACCCTGGACTCCAAACTGAACTCCACACAAATGACCAAGCCGATGAGCATCATGGCGTTGTTGCTGCTGGTAGGGACCGGTCTTGTGGTGAGCGGCATCATGCCTGCGGAGAACATCATTCCGTTTTTGATCTTGGGAGCATCCTTTGGTGATCGCCTGCTGGCCGTCTCCTATTCCGCCAACGGCATTCGGGAAGGTCTTAATGCGAAAAAGAGCCTGGAACTGCTGCTCACTACGCCGGAACTTAGCGAATCCAGCGACGGCTCGCAGAGCGATGCTGCCTCGGGGGCGGAAGACGCTGCCGACACAACTGAGGTCGCGAGCGCACGCACCTGCGGAAACATCACGGTGAAGAACGTCTCGTTCTCCTATTCGGCGGGCACACGGGCGCTGAACAAGATCGACCTTGATATTCCCGCTGGCACGACAACGGCGCTGGTGGGGCCATCCGGGTCCGGGAAATCCACCTTTGCAAGCCTGCTGGCGCGCCTGTGGGACCCCGACGATGGTGCCATCGTTCTCGACGGCGTGAACCTGCGCGACATCCCAGAAGATACGCTGCACCGCAAAGTGGCTGTGGTATTGCAGGACGTGCAGCTGATCAAGGGAACCCTGTTTGACAACATTGCGCTGGGTCACCCGGAGGCAACACGCGACGACGTTCGGGCCGCCGCCCAAGCCGCCTACATTGACGACTTCATCATGTCCCTCCCCCACGGCTACGATACGCCCGTGGACCGCAAGAGCCTATCGGGTGGCCAGCGCCAGCGCGTCGCCATCGCCCGGGCATTGTTGGGTGACCCGGATGTTGTGGTGCTGGATGAGGCAACCGCCGCCGCCGACCCCGATTCCGAATGGGCTGTGCGCAAGGGCCTCGACGCCCTTCTGGAGGGCCGCACCAAGATCATTGTTGCGCACCGCCTGCACACCATCGCCCACGCCGACCGCATTGTTGTGCTCCAGCACGGCGACATCGCTGAGCAAGGCACACACAATGAACTGGTCACCACCAACGGGTTGTACAGCAGCCTTGCCTCCAGCATGCACAGAAAGTAGGCCCATGCTTTTCGACGCCCCCTCCAACCTCGCCGCCATCACCGGACCGGAAGCCACGCGCGATCGCATCTCATTTTTCACCCTGAGTGTCGTGTCCACGGCGGTACAGGCCGGGGCCATCATGACGCTGATTCCGCTGTTCGAGGGACTTTTCTCAGACAATCCCGCCTCCGCAATACGCTGGGTGGGCATGTTGGTTGGGCTGGTGGCGCTGGGGTGGGGCATTGACCACATCAGCCACCGCATTGGTTTTTCCTTGGGGTGCCGCATTCTCAAAACCGTTGAAACCTCTGGGGTCGCGTCGATCCGTGAGATGGACATTTCGCAGCTACACTCCGAATCCGCATCAAAACTTTCAAAACTACTGTCCACCGCAGGTGCCGAATCCCTCTCCGCGCTTGCGCACCTGATGTTCCCCCTCATCCAAGGGATCCTGATTACCCCACTGCTCAGCATTTTCCTGCTCACCATATCGTGGAAGCTGGCCGTGGTGGCCTTCGTGACCGGCGTTCTTCTGACCTTGGCACTGGTGGGGTCTCAGCGTCTGATCGCCCGCTCCGAGGCTGCCTACGACGATGCCACCCGCGAACTTAACGACGCCACGCTGGAATTCGCCTGGGCACAACCAACGCTCCGCACCGCCGGGGTGAGCCGTTCCGCCCTTGACGACGTCCTCCGCGGGTCACGACAGCGCGGCCTGCGACTCCTCCTGTGGCAAATCCCGGGTGAGACGCTATTCAGCATCGCCTCACAGCTCGGCCTTCTCGCATTCGCACTGGTCACCGGCATGCTGTACCTCAATTCCGACATCTCCGGCGCCACCGCCGCAGCCCTCATCATTGTGCTGCTGCGCATCATCGAAGCCTCCGGTGCCCTGTCGCTCCTGGCCACACCCATGAGCTCCATGGAACGCACCTTCAGGGACATCCGAGCGCTTGTCGACACCGCCGACACCAGCGATTCCATTCCACCCACTGGAACATCCTCTGACGCGGTGGACGTGCAGGTCAGCGACGTGACCTACCACTACCCCGACACCACTGTGGGCATCAATTCCATCAACCTTGCCCTGCCTGCGGGAAGCATCACCGTTGTTGTCGGGGAATCCGGCTCTGGAAAATCCACCCTCCTGGACGTTCTCGCGGGGCTTCGAGAGCAAAACACTGGCAGCATTGCGTTTAACGGCACTGCCTTGGACGCGCCCAATCGCCTGGCGCATACCTCTGTGATGTTCCAAGCGACAGAGCTCCGTCAGGGCACACTCCGCGACAACGTCACCGCAGCCGATGCCAACGCCGATTTAGACAGCATTGCCGATCAGGTGCAGCTTGTTGACATTCTTGACAAGCTGCCACACGGCTGGGATTCCACCGTCGGCGAAGGCGGGAGCACGCTGTCCGGCGGCGAGCGTCAACGTGTTGGACTCGCTCGGGCGCTGGCCAAAAACACCGGCTTGTTGCTGGTCGATGAGGCAACATCCGCCCTGGACGCCACCAACGAACAAGCAATTGTAGAGGCCCTGGGCAGGCTGCGGGGTCACCGCACCATGGTGATTGTGACGCACCGCCCCGCGTTGGTATCCATCGCCGACACTGTTGTGGTGCTCAAAGACGGTGCCATTGCCGAAAACGGCACCGTCAACGAACTCATCGACAAGGGCGGGTTATTCACCCACTTGTGGCGCCGCTGGCAAGACGTTGAGCAGTGGACTGTTTAAGTAGTACTCGTGCGAGTAAAAAACTCATGCACGAGTTCGTTGAACTCGTTGGGGCGTTCCAGATAACCAAAATGCCCGGCGCGAGGTAACTCGGCATACTCCGCCCCAGGAATGAGCTGGGCGACATCGCGCACTTGCTCGGGGAAAATCACGCGATCATCCGCGTATGCCAACGTCAGCACAGGAACCGCGATCTGCGGGTAGTGCTGCGACTGATCGCTGCCGCAGTCCGCCGCGATTTGTTGAGCAAGACCCACTGTTGATCCCTGCCCTGCGAAGGTGAGCAAGGCGAGCCAGTCGGCAGACGCGGCGTCGTCAAGCAGGGTGCTGGGGGACAAATTGAGCGTTGCGGTGGTCGCGGCGAGGTAGTCGGGGGCGACGGTAGACAGGGCATCCGTGACCGCCGCGAGTTCTTTCGACTGTGCAATCTGCAGGGGTGTGAGGCGCGCGTGGGCGGCCGCAGCAACGACACCCCGCACCAGGTCAGGCCGCTGGCGCGCAGCCTCCAGAACGATGCGGGACCCCAGGGACGTACCCACGAGGAATGCCGGTTCGCCGAGGTGTTGGTCGATGATGGTCAGGACGTCTTGGACCAGGTCGTTGAAATGAAACTGCTGTTCAGGGTTGATGTTGCCGCCGCTACCGCGGTTATCAAACGTGGCTACCCGCCACCCGCGAGCCACCAGTCCTGGGACTTGATGGGCGTCCCAAACTCGACCAGAGGCATTCCGGCCCATCACCATGACAATAGGCGTGCCCTCCCCTGTGATGTTCAGGCCAAGATCTGCCGCCATTATTATTCGCCACGCGCTTCCGCCACGGCTTTCCTCGCTGACAGCGGCAAAATGTCAGTCCAGTTTTCATTCACATAGTCCAGGCATTCAGCGCGGTTTGCCTCCCCGAACACCACATCCCAACCGTCGGGGACGGCGGCGAATGTGGGCCACAGTGAATGCTGTTCCTCTTTGTTTCGAAGAACGTAGAAGCGTCCATTGTCATCATCAAAGGGATTGGTTGGTTGGCTCATATGTTCGCTCCTTGTTATGGTGCCGTGTCATTATTCATTCGCGTTCACTACTTGTGTTCGCATCAGGCGCTGAGCTGCCGCCGTGGATATAAAATCAGCGCGGCCCGAGGCGCGGTACACACAGTTGCTGCCTAGCCGCACCGCAACATTAATGTTTATTCATCATGTGTCGGCCGCGTCTCCAGGATACCCGCAAAGCAAGGCTCACCTAAACTATATAGTGAGAAGAAATGACTATTGGCATGTCAGAGGCGATAAATCGAAGGCATGTGGAGACACTAGTTCTTTGTTGAGGAAACAGCCATCTGAACCGTGCAAGTTTGTTCAACAAACTGAGGTAAGGATACCCTTGACGGCCTTTTTTTAGTATGCAACAATCGTCCACAATATTTGGCGCAGCATAATGGCTGACGCAGCTCACGGGCTATGGCCAAATAACAGAAGTAATTTCCATAACACGCAAACGCGTCAGGAGGAAGGTCATGACACTGGCCGAAGCCAGACCCCAGGAAGACCCCCCCACCGTAACCGCCGACGAAACTACGGCACCTGTAGAACCCGTAGAAGCAGCAGAAGAAGAATATGAAGAATATGAACCGGAAGTGACGGACACGCGAATGGGCAGAGGATTCGGCGTGATCGCCGTTGCAGCGTTGATCGTTGCACTAGCCTCAGCAGTGACTGCTGGGGCCACAGTATTTTATATTTTAGAATCCACCACCCGGAGCGAAGAACGCACTGCGCAGCTTGTCGCCGCCCTGAAGGAACCGCAATCATATGCTCTCCAGGGTTCTGCGGGGGCAACAAACCAGTCGGGCGCAGTTCAAGGTGCCCAGCCGGGCCAACCTGGTGCCGCCGCAGCCCAGCCGGGTCAGCCTGGCGCGCAGGCTCAAGCGGGCGGAGCTCAGGCAGGCGCAGTTCAGCCTGGTGCCGCCAGCGCTGGTGGTGCCGCACAAGGACAGGCAGCTCCGGCAGCCGCAGCACCACAAGCTGCTGCCCCCGGACAGCAAGCTGCACCCCAGCAGGCGGCTCCGGCAGCCCCCGCAGCGCCGGCCCCAGCAGCTTCAGCCCCAATGCCTTCCGCCGACCTACTGCTGCAAACCACCATGGCCGCAGCCCAGCCTGGTGTCCCTGGCGCAGAGCTAGCTAAGCGCACTGTCGACGGCCCCGTCACCGCAGGCACCCTAGAGCAGGTTGCTGGTGTGCGGTCCAGGATGGCCCCTCCCCCCGGCATGGAAGCCATGGGTGACATTGTGAAGTTTGATGTCCGCGACGTCGTCGTCACGGGCGACACCGCCACCGCGACCATGACTATCATCTGGCCAGCTGGTTGGGGCGAATGGACCTACCCCAATTCCGGTTTCCAGTACGTGGATGGCGAATGGAAGCTGCAAAAATCCACAGTCTGTAACCTCGCTTCAGCAGCGTGGGTCAACTGTTACTAATCATCACGTCTTATAGCAGGAGATTCTCAACACCATGACGCACCCCACCACTGGTCGTTCTCGCATGCCCATGTTAGCCATGGGTTCACCCGCAGGGCTTTCACATCGCCCCTTGTATCGAACCGCCCTGATGATGCTGGCGTTTGTCGCCAGCATCGTGCTGGTTGCTGGACTGTCGGCTTGTTCCTCGTCCGGCAGTGGGGCGTCGGGAGAAACGATCACAGTGAGCCACGTCTACGGCGAGTCTCAGCTGCCCACCAAACCCAAGAAGGTGGTGACGCTGGTTCCGGGCTACACGGATGCCATGCTGGCGTTGGGTGAGTCTCCTGCCGCGATTGCCGGTTACGCTGGTTTCCCCAAGTCGGTCATGCCGTGGGAGGAAGGCAAGCTGCAGGTTGAGCCTGAAGGCAGCACCCATGTGCTGAAGCTGATGAACCCCAGCGACGTCCCGCTGGAACAGATTGCGCAGCAGGAACCCGACTTGATTCTCGCCGGCGCTTTGGCCTCCAACGAGGAAATTTATAAGAAGCTACAGGATGTTGCCCCCACTCTCCCAGCGCTGGCTGACGGTAAGCTGGATTCCTGGCAGGACCAAACCAAGATTGTTGGCCAGCTGTTCAAGAAGGAAAGCGAGGCAGACAATATTGTTGCCTCAACGGAACAGAAACTGTCGGCTGTGAGCCAGGAATTCCCGGCCGCCGCAGGAAAGACGTTTGCGGTTGCGTTCTTTGGTGGCGCGGATAATATCCAGGTCGTGACGGACCCGAACGATATTACGGTGCAGATGCTCACGAAAATGGGTTTGAAGCTTCCAGACTCCCTCATCGGCCTGGGTGGCGGCGAAGGCGGCGTTCAGGGTAGGCTGTCCTTAGAAACAATTGATAAGATGAATTCAGATATCATCATCATGGGTTCGACAGGGGACCTGTCTGCAATGGAGTCATCTCCCCTGTGGCCAGGTCTCACGGCGGTACGGGAAAACCATGTTCTCAAACTGGATCCTGCGGCGGTCACGTCGTTCCGCGTGCCGACAGTCCTCTCGGTTCCGTGGAGTATCGAACAGATCAAACCCACACTTGCCACCTTTTGACTGATCGGATGGAGACATGGGAATTAGCAATCGTCCAGCTGTTGATACATCACAACCCCCCATCACAGCGGACGATGTGATAGAAGAGCTACAGAACCTTCTTCCCAACACCTCCATCCGCCCAGACTCTGATCTTTTTTCCGTCGGCTTTGACTCCCTGCGCATCATGCGGTTCGCAGGGTTGTGCAGAAAAGCCGGCTTTGACATTTCTTTCGCGGATTTCCTGGAAAAGCCAGAACCCGCAGCCTGGGCTGAGCTGCTAAACAGCCACACACCCAGCACCCAAGACCCAAGCGTAACGACGCCCAGCACCGCCCCCGAAGCTGCCACGCCTGCTGACAACAGCGGCACCAGCAGCACCAGCGACGATGCCTCCCCATTCCGGTTGGCTCCCCTGCAACACGCCTATTGGGCGGGCGGCTACGACACCGACAAGCTGGGCGGGGTGTCGGCGCACCTCTACGTGGAACTAGACGGCCCCGACCATGAACCGGATACCCTGCAGGCAGCACTGGATACTGTGGTCGCACGGCACGACATGCTCAGGGTGAAAATCCTGAACGACGGCACACAGAAAGTGCAGGCACAGCCTGACACCCCGATATTTAGTTCGCTGGATCTACGCGACACCAACGACGCCACCATCGCCGCGACGTTGGAGGATATTCGCTCAGAGATGAGCGGCCAGCGTGCGGCAGCTGACCTGGGCCGGATGATTGATGTCCGCCTCACCCGCCTTCCCGGTGGGCGCGCGCGCCTGCACGTGGATTTTGACATGCTGGCTGGCGACGCCATGAGCTACCGCATCGTCCTGGATGACCTCGCCGCCGTGCTCACCGGCGAAGAACTTGCCCCCATTAGCAGCAGTTTCCGCGAGTACCTTGACGCCCCGGAGGTCACGTCCCCGAAGAACCGAGAACGAGATCAACAGTGGTGGGCGGAGCAATTGGCAACTCTGCCGGATCCTCCTAAGCTCCCCACCTATACCGGTGTGCCCGCACATTCAGTGCGCCCGCAGCGTCGGCATTTGTTCCTGGATGAGCGGCAGCGCGCCGCGCTTGAGCACCATGCGCAGGATAACGGTGTGACTCCCGCAGCCTGCCTGGCCACTGCTTTTGCAGAGGCCATTGGTTCTTTCACCACCGAATCGCGTTTCCTGTTGAACGTGCCGCTGTTCCACCGGCAGCAGATCCTCCCCGATATTGACCGTGTAGTCGGAGATTTCAGTTCCTCAGTGCTGGTGACCGTGGATGTCTCCCAGGAGCAGACGGTGCTGGATCGCATCCGTGCCGTCTCGGAAAGTATGCACGGCAGCATGCGGCATTCGGACTGGTCAGCGCTTGATATTTTGCGCGATATGAGCCGTAGTCGCGGCAGTCAGGTGATCGCCCCGATTGTGTACACCTCGGCGGTGGGTTTGGGGGAATTGTTCTCTGCTCGGGTGCGCTCGGTGTTTGGCGATCCAGTGTGGATCCTCTCGGAAGGCCCGCAGGTTCTCCTTGATGCGCAGGTCACGGAACTGGATGGTGGTTTCCTGGCCAACTGGGATGTCCGTGAAGGAATGTTCCTTCCGGGCGTGGTGGACGCCATGTTTGAGGCGTACCGCGCCAATGTTGACCTGCTGGTGCGGGACGCGGAATGGGCATCGGCACCGTTCCCCAGTGCCGTTCCGGAAGAGCAGAATCAGGCCCGGCGCGATACGGAAACCACAGCGCCACTCCCTGACGACGCCTTGCTACACCGACGTTTCTTCGACCTTGCTGACACACATCCTGACCGACCGGCCGTGCTGTGGGGTGAGGACGGTGTGTGTACCTACGCTGAGCTGCGGGATGATGCGTTGCGCGTCGCGACGTCGTTACGCAAACACGGCGTAGCACCTGGGGATATTGTGGGTGTTCGCATCGCTAAAGGACCGCGTCAGCTCACCGCGCTGCTGGGCGTGTTGGCGGCGGGTGCGGCGTGGGTGCCGCTGGGTGCGGACCAACCCGCCACGCGCCGGAGCCGCATCCTTGAGCGCGCCGACGCTACTGTGGTGCTGCACGATACGAACGCGCTGTCCGACCCGGATGAGGGGGTCACCGGTGTTCTGCTTGACGACGCCCTGACTACCGACCTCCCCGAGGATGCTGCGGCGCAGGCGACCACTCAATCTCCCGACGATGTGGTGTATGTGCTGTTCACGTCCGGTTCCACTGGGGAGCCCAAGGGTGTAGAGCTGACGCATCTTGCCGTCATGAACACCATCAACGCTGTGAACGAGATTGTCGGCCTTACTGCCGACGACCGCACGTTGGGCCTATCCTCCCTAGAATTCGACCTGTCCGTGCACGACATGTTTGGTCCGTTGAACGTTGGTGGAGCCGTGGTGACACTCACCGAGCAGGAACGCCGCGATGCGGAAGCATGGATTGGTTTAATGACGCGGCACCATGTGACCCAGCTGTATTGCGTCCCACCGCTGCTTGACATGTTGTTGTCTTCAACATCAACAACCCAGCTTGACGAGCTGCGCTGGTGTCTCCTCGGCGGGGACTGGGTCACTCTCGACCTGCCCGGACGCCTCAGGGAACGCGCACCACACTGCCGCTTCGCCGGACTTGGTGGTGCCACCGAAACCGCCATCCACTCGACCTTCTTCGAGGTTACGGACCCAGAAGCCATTGACCCGATATGGGGATCGGTGCCCTTTGGCAGCCCACTGCCCAACATGCGTGCCCGCATCGTTGATGATGCAGGACGCATCAGACCTGACTTCGCGCCCGGTGAATACTTGGTGTCTGGACCTGGCATTGCCCGTGGTTACCGCCACGATGCCGAGATGACGGACCGTAAATTCCCCACCATTGATGGGGCGCGCTGGTACCGCACCAACGATCTTGCGCGCTACCTTCCCGGCGGGTGCATTGAATTCTTGGGCCGACGAGACGACCAAGTGAAAATCCGGGGCTATCGCATCGAAATCGGCGAGGTTGAGGCGGCGCTCCGCCAGGCCCCGGGTGTGCACAGCTGCGTGGCTGTGGTGTCGCGCCCCGCTGGTGGTCCCCGGGATGGTTCCGCCCATTTGGGTGCCGTCATCGCCGCTGGCAGCAACCATGCGCCGGACCTGGAAGAGCAGGTACGAGCGTTCCTCGCCGAGACCCTGCCGCCCTACATGATTCCCGACCTCATGGTGATCGTAGAGGCCATTCCGGTGAACAAGAATGGCAAGTCAGACCGGGAGTACTGTGCCCAGCTCATCGACACTGCCCGGCGCGACACGGTGCAGCAGTCCGCGTCGGAGCCACCCACTCCAGGCACGTTGGAGCACCTGGTGGCAGGCGTGTTTGCCGAGGTCATTGGCGTTCCCGAGTCTGTCATTGGCCTGGATGATGATTTCATTCAGGTGGGCGGGGATTCGGTTCTGACCACCAAGGCCGCCTCTGTGCTGCGTGATGTGCTGGACGATCCGAGCCTCCCGGCGGTGTTGTTGTTCGAGTCAAGGACGCCGCGGAGTGTCGCGGCGTCGTTACGCGAGGTAGAGGCCGAGCCGGGGTTGTTTGACCGGACTGCGGCGATTGTGTATGAGCTCGACAACGAAGGTCTGTGAATGTCTGCCGAGGATAATGCGAATATTGTGCGTTTGTGGGCGGCGGAGACGCATGTGCTGCCGTCGGTGGAGCGGGGGACGTCGACACGCGTGGTGACCCCACCGTTGTTTGTGGCCGCTGACCAGCGGGATGCTGCGGCGCTGTCTTTCCAGTGGTCAGTGCCGCAGGTGGGGCTGCCCACGGTGGATGAGGTGAGCCTGGTGGACCCTGCTGACGAGTCAGGTCGGCAGGTGCCGGCGTCTGATCCGGCGGAATTGTTGGCGTTATTGCAGCGTGTCGCGGCATTCAGGGCTGGCCGAGACACCCCTGATGACCTCGATCTGGAGGCCGTTGGGCACGCCCACGAGGCGCTTGTTGATGTGTTGAGCACCACTAACAACGCTTCCGACGATGCTCCCGCAGCGAGCACCCCTGCTGAGCCCGCCGATGGTTCGGTGGAGGGCCACACGCCGGGCGCGTGGCTGGAGGCCGATTCCTTCTTTTTCCCCACGTTGCGGGGCCGGGACACGCTGAACCATAGCGGCCCAACAGGCACAACATGGCTGGCCGCCGCCGGTTTTGGTGGCCCGAAGGATGACATGCCGGAGCTGTCTCTGGATGGGCTTGATCTTCCAGGGAAGATGGCGGGTGCCGCAGAGTTTGAGGGCTGTGAGCTTCGTGAAGCCCACGGCCCAGCCGATGCGGAGCGCATCTCGGGGTGGATGCAGTCAGAGTTGCTGTACACGTTCCGGCAGCCGTGGTCCGTGGAACGCTGGGAGGAGGAGCTGGACCTGCTGAACAGCCAGCCGTTCACCCAGCCCTATATTTTGAGCACGGAAGGTGCCCCCATTGGTTACATTGAGGTGTACCGCCCCGCGCACATGAGTATCGGGGCGTCGCGACCCACCGACCCGCGTACGGTGGGCATCCACATCGGCGTTGCCGATACATCGCGGGTGGGTAAAGGCATGGGCCGTGACCTCGTGACGCTGTTTGGGGTGGCGGCGCTGCTGGGGGATAAAGCACTATTTTCCCACGCGCTGGGGGAACCAAACCTTTTGAACAATGCCGCACGGGGGGCGGCGAAACACACCATGGGTGGCGAGGTCGCACAGTTGACGTTTCCGCATAAATGCGCCGCGTTGCTGAGCTCGGCACCAACAGTTTTATCAGCAGTTATATCAGCGAGGGCACAATATGAGTGATGCAGTATCGGATCGGTCGGATCGTCGTCGGGAGCTGCTGCGGGCGCGGCTCCGCGCGGAAGGGTTTAAACAGCAATCGGCGGATCAGGCTGCCGATACTCACGTGGGTGATTCCGGCACCGTCACCGACCAGCGCATTTTAGGAAGGCTCATTGCAAACGCCGGGGCGGCAGGCATGCTGACCTGGGCGTTTCCCGTTCCTGAGGATGCCGCAACCCAGTCTCGGATACGCGATGCCATCATTGCTGTGGCGCAGCACCGGCCGGACCTCAGGACTACGGTCTCTGCCGACGACACCGGCGGGCTGCAACGCACCGTCCTTACCGCAGACACCGTGGTCACACCCTCCTCCGAGTCCGTAGAACCCACGGAGGTGGATGCGCTTGCTGCCACCCCCATCGATCCCACGTCCGAACCGCCGCTTCGCGCACGTTTCCTTCACACTCCCGACGGCACGATGCTGGTTGTGAGCACCCATCACGTTGCCGCTGATGAGCACACGTGGGTGCTGCTACTGCGCGACATCAATGCCGAGATTGCCTCCCCGGGTGTGCTGTCCGCCCAACCCACGCCCCCGCGTAGCGACGCCACGACGGCCCAGGTAGCCACGGCAACTGAACGTCGCCTCGCCGCCGTGCGCCCCGCAACCCACGACGTGGACGGTGAAGCCACGCCGCAGCCCGACCCCTTCGCCGCTGAGCGCACCACCACCGCCGACAACACTGCTGACAGGATTACCCTGCCGGTACCCCAGGACTGGGTTCAGGCTGTTCAGGACCGTGCCAAGGCAGACAACACCACCGTCCTATCGGTGCTTATCGACGCCGCGGCACACGTCATCGCCCGGCGCGCCGGCGCTGCACACGATGCCACGGTGGTGGTGGGAACCCCGACGGATGTGCGCGACGCCCTGGGTGCAGACGCCACCGAATCGGATGGCGACCGCGTATCCGTGGTGCCGTGTCCGATCCCAGTGGGCTCGTCCCTCTCTGATGTTGCTGCCGCCGTGCGGGCCGCCAGCGCGGATCGTTGCGCTGGCCTGGACGATGTGATCCGGGCTGCGGGATTGCCGCACATTCCGGGCAGGTCGCCGCTTGTGGACGTGGTGGTGACGCATCGTGCGGGAACCCGCGACCTTGTTATTGACGGCGAGCAGTCAGTGGGCGTGTTTGTGCATTCCGGTGCAGCACCGTTTGATGCGGTGCTGTCCTTGGAGGAATCTGAACAGGATGCCCAACTGACGCTGGAATTCCGACACGCGGCCCTGCGCCCGACAACAGCACAGCGTGTGCTTGAAGAATGGCGGGATGCTGCCATCCACCCAGCTCAGAGCACGGAAGTACCAGACCTGCCTGAGGTAGCCACCACTGCGCAGGATGTGGTGCGCGCCGTGGCATCGCATGCAGCAGCCACCCCTGATGCTGTGGCCGTGGAGGATGGGACCACCACCCTCACGTACGCCCAACTCAACGCGTCGGCGGCCACCCTGGCTGAGCACATCACCGCACAGGGGGCACGCCCCGGTGATGTGGTGGCGTTGCGGCTGTCTCGCGGAGTCGGTATTCCTGTCGCCCTGCTTGCGGCGCTGCGGGCGGGAACACCTTTTGTGGCGATTGACCCGAACCACCCGGCGGAGCGTTCCCGCATGATCCTGGACGCGGCCAATCCCGCGCTGATCATTGACGATTCCGACGTGGCCACAGCCCTCGCCAGCCCTGTCGATGCACCCCAAGCACCTGACTGGTCGCAGGCGCATCCCGCCTACCTGGTATTCACCTCTGGGACCACAGGCACCCCGAAGGGCATTGTGATTCCCCGTTCCGGCCTGGATGCTGTGCTGGGATCCATGCAGGACACTCTCCAGCTCACGGCGGATGACACCTACCTGGCTGCCTCCACACTCGGCTTTGACATCTCCATTGTGGAAAACCTGCTTCCCCTCCTCGCTGGGGCAACGGTGCACGTGGCACCCGCCGATTTCTCTATTGACATTGACGCAGCCTGCGCGCTGCTGCACCGAGTACGTCCCACCGTCATGGAGGCCACCCCGTCGCTGTGGGCGGAAATCGTGCACCAGGATCCACAGGCGGTGCGGGGAATCCGCGCCTGCGCTGGTGGGGAGGCGCTTCCCCACACCCTGGTGACCACGCTGCGTGCCGCCGGTGCAGACGTGTTCAACCTGTACGGACCCAGTGAAGCCGCCATCGTGGCCACATCGCACCACGTCACCGGCGATGGCACACCGCCTTTGGGCACCACTCTGCCCAGCGTCGGCGGAGACATTCTCGGGGCGGCCCTCACCGCCACTCCTGATGGTGCACTCGGCGAGCTGTATCTCTCTGGACCACACCTGGGCTACGGCTACCTTGGTGACCCAGCGCTGACCGCGCTCACCTTCGTGGCCGCGCCGGGTGGGCAGCGCCGATACCGGACGGGTGACCTGGTGGCACGGGACGTCGATACGCGTGACCTCATGTACCTTGGCCGCGCCGACGAACAGTTGTCGCTGCATGGCCTACGTATCGAGCGCGGCGAGATAGAGG
>ERZ773018.921-NODE-921-length-16519-cov-16.725462_pt1 | contig 16519 bp, 8 predicted proteins | sample MGYA00580840_ERZ773018 | MGnify/ENA primary metagenome ERZ773018 (study PRJEB29015, sample SAMEA2738125) | human oral metagenome | biome: human oral; feature: human-associated habitat; material: saliva | place: China | collected 2256 ... | reverse complement strand
ATCGTCGTTGGACAAACTGGTCTCCAACACCATCTTCTAATCCAGAAGTATCAGCGGGTGTGATCTTCCGTGAAAATGGTAAGATTGTAGAACGGACTGTTGCTCAAGCTAAACTTCACTTCTTTGCAGATAGTGGTACGGATGCACCATCTAAACTCGTATTGGAACGCTATGTCGGTCCAGAGTTTGAAGTGCCAACCTACTATTCAAACTACCAAGCCTACGACGCAGACCATCCATTCAACAAACCAGAAAATTGGGAAGCTGTTCCTTATCGTGCGGATAAAGATATTGAAGCTGGTGATGAAATTAACGTTACCTTTAAAGCTGTCAAAGCCAAAGCCATGAGATGGCGTATGGAGCGTAAAGCGGATAAGAAGGGTGTTGCGATAATTGAGATGACTTTCCTTGCTCCAAGCGAATTGCCTCAAGAAAGTACGCAATCGAAGATTCTTGTGGATGGAAAAGAACTTCCTGACTTCGCTGAAAACCGTCAAGACTATCAAGTAACTTATAGCGGACAACGTCCAAAAGTTTCAGTTGAGGAAACAGACCAAGTGGCTTCAACAGTTGTAGATAGCGGAGATGATAGCATTCCAGTACTTGTTCGTCTTGTTTCAGAAAGTGGAAAACAAGTCAAGGAATACCGTATCCAGTTGACCAAGGAAAAACCAGTTTCTGAGAAGACAGTTGCTGCTGTACAAGAAGAACTTCCAAAACTCGAATTTGTTGAAAACGATTTGGCCTACAAGACAGTTGAGAAAAAGGATTCAAGACTGTATCTAGGAGAAACTCGTGTAGAACAAGAAGGAAAAGTTGGTAAAGAACGTATCTTCACATCGATGAATCCTGACGGCACTAAGGAAGAAAAACTTCGCGAAGTGGTAGAGGCTCCGACAGACCGCATCGTCTTGGTTGGAACAAAACTAGGAACCTCTCTTCCAGAAGACGAAGTGAAGAACCTAGTCCTTAACAGACCAGAACTTGTAGTTGAAGAAGAAACCATCGACTTCAAGGTTCAGGAGCGTAAGACTGATAAGTTGTACCTAGGAGAAACTCGTGTTGTCCAAGAAGGTCAAAAAGGTATCCGTCTTCACTTGATTGAAGTGGAAAATGGAAAACGTCAGCTTAAAGAAACTTACGATAAAGTTGTTGTTCAAGATCGTATAGTAGAAGTTGGAACAAAACCAGGAACTTCCCTTCCAGAAGACGAAGTTAAGAACCTCGTTCTTAATCTTCCTGAGCTTATCTCAGAAGAAGAAATCATTGATTTCAAAGTTCAGGAACAAAAGAATGACAAACTTCCAGCAGGTCAAACTCGCATCCTTCAAGAAGGTCAAAAAGGTATCCGTGTTCACTTAATCGAAGTTGAAAATGGCAAGCGAACTGAAAAAGAAAGCTATGATAAAGTTATGGCTCAGGATCGCATCGTCGAAGTTGGTACAGCTGGTGAAACGACCAAACCAGTACCTCAAGAAGCAACAAAACCACAAGTATCAGAAAAAGCAGATACAAAAGAAATTGCTTCAAGTAAAGCTAATCAAGCTCAAAAAGAGCAGTTGCCAAATACAGGAAGTGCAGCAAGCCAAGCAGCAGTAGCAGCAGGTTTAGCTCTTCTCGGTTTGGGGGCAGGATTAGTCGCCACTAAAGGCAAAAAAGAAGATTAGAGGCACTAGCTAGAATATGAATCTAGCGGTGACTAAGAAAGACCAGGTTTTCCTGGTCTTTTTTATGACAGAAAAATCATTTAGTAATGTTGGCATTAACAATGCCATCCTAAAAGACGTATTTAAATAAGTGAAAATGCATTTTTAAAATAAAATGTGCAAAAAAAATACTGTTTATCGTATTGGTTTTTAACTGGTATATACTGGCTTGTCAACGAGTAAATTTAAAGGAAAAGGATCATTTCTTAATAGAGAGAAAAAAATAAATTATTCTGTAAAAATTTGTTTGATAGTTCTAGCCTTTTTTTCGATAGTATGATAAAATGTGGTTGTAATGTAGTTAATACGGTTCATTTTTAAAAAGGTGAACGGTGATTAGTTGGGGACAATCAATTAGCTTACAATTACATTGTACATTTACAATTGAATATTATGAGAAAGGAAGATCACATGAACAAAAAAATAAGATCTTGGATTCAGATCCTTATTCTTTGTTTGGGAGTTATTCTCCAATCATTTGCTCCTCTTACGCAAGTACGTGCGGCAGAGTATAATGATGTTATCACTAGCGTTGGAGTACAAAGCAATTCTGGCGAAGCTTTAACGCAGGGGTTGGATATTTGGCAAGATTTCCGTCTTACTGCAGATTTTGTTTTGCCAGATAATACAGTACATGAAAATGATACTACTACACTCCAATTACCATCTGAAATTACTTTTGCTAATTCGTCAGATATTGAACTTCGGGATGCCTCTAATAACCTTGTTGCTACTGGTCGTTTAGATGCAGCTAGCAAAACAATTACTCTCACTTATACAAAATTTGTTGAGAATAATTCTGGTGTTCGAGGTAAATTCTTCGTCTATGTCCGCGTGGATCATGATGTCGTTTCAGAAGAAAAAGACGTTGATGTTAACATTACAGTAGGCCATAGAGTTCTATTTGCAGGGAAAATCCGTTATAACGGCCCTCCAGGGAAATACGACTCTAAAATTGAAAAGAGTTCCTTCCAATACAAGGACGACGAGAAAAATGTAATCCGTTATAACATTACTGTAAACCGAAATATGGCGAACTACAGTGATGTTACTATCAAAGATGCATTTTCATCTCCAAATATGACATTCCTACCAGATACTTTTCGTATTTACAAAGTAGATTGGAGTTGGAATAACGGAGACTGGAAATGGACTAATGCTCAGGATATGACCGAAACCTTTAAAAATCAATTAGTGGTAAATCCAAATGGTGACGGTTTTACTCTCCCACTTGGGGATGCTAATGGCTTTGGTTATATGATTGAATATCGAGCTAAAGCTAATTACGATCTTGTTGATGGTGAGGAAATTACGAACGTAGCTAACATGAGTTACAATGGTAGTGAGAATGAGCAATCAACTAGTACACGTGTCTACCAGCTTGCAGGTGGTGTTGCGGAAGGATATGTTTTTACTATTAAAATTCATAAGGTAGATGAAGCTGGCCAACCTTTGCAAGGTGCAGTTTTTGAAGTTATTCGTGATCGAAACCAAGCTGTTGTTGGAAGATTAACAACTGATTCGGACGGTAATGCTAGCGTAGGTAGATTGCTACGAGATAACTATACGATTCGTGAAGTAACCGCTCCTATTGGCTTTGATAAATTAACTGAAGACATTAAAATTTCTCCAGATGAATTTGGTTCTGACAAATCTGTAGAACGTCGAATTGAAAATAAAAAGACACCTCCGAAGACACCAACTGAGAAAGAGATTACTTTCAAAAAGGTGGATCCAAATGGGAAAGAAATCCCAGGTGCGGAACTGAAAATCTATAGTGGAGATACAGTCAATCTTGAAGAGGCACCTGTTGCAGACTGGACTACTGTAGCTGACACTTCTAAAGTGATTAAGCTGGCACCAGGTACCTACACTCTAAGAGAGTTCGATGCTCCAGTGGGATATCAAATTGTAGGAGATATTACTTTTACTGTTAATACTGATGGTTCTATCACTATAAAGAATAAGGGAGCTGATGACACTGTTCTTGCAGCTGGTCCAGTTCTGACTATCACTGACAAAGAAGATACAACTCCAAAAGAAATTACCTTCAGTAAAGTCAATCTTGGAGGAAATGAAATCGCTGGTGCACAGATTAAGATCTACAAGGGCGAAAAAGCTGAAGGTACAGCCGTAGAAAGCTGGACTTCAACTGACCAACCTAAGCAACTGAATCTTGAACCAGGCATCTACACCTTCCATGAGGAAGCAGCCCCAACTGGTTACCTCAAAGTAACGGATATCACTTTCCAAGTTAAACCTAACGGTACTGTTGAAGTGACAAAAGTAGGTGAAAAAGATTCTAAAGGTGAAGACAATCGTGTTGTAGCCCAAAATTCAACTCTGACAGTTACTGATAAAGATGACGATGTAGCTCGTAAAATCACGTTCAGTAAAATTAGTCTTGGTGGGGTTGAAATCGCAGGAGCACAAATCAAGATCTTCAAAGGCGATAAGGCAGAAGGTACAGCTGTAGAAAGCTGGACTTCAGAAGCTGGTAAGTCTAAAGAATTGAGCTTAGCACCTGGTACATACACTTTCCATGAGGAAGCAGCCCCAACTGGTTACCTCAAAGTAACGGATATCACTTTTAAAGTTAACTATGACGGAACAGTTAAAGTTACCAATGTTGGTACTAAGGATGCTAAAGGCGAGGACAATACAGTCGTAACCGATGGTTCAACAATCAAAGTCACTGATAAAGATGACGATAGTCCACGTAAGATTACCTTTAGTAAGGTTAGCCTTGGTGGAACAGAAATCGCTGGTGCAGAGATTAAGATTTACAAAGGCGATAAGGCAGAAGGCACAGCCGTAGAAAGCTGGACATCTGAAGCTGGTAAGTCTAAAGATCTCAACTTGGCTCCAGGTACTTACACCTTCCATGAGGAAGCAGCCCCAACTGGTTACCTCAAAGTAACGGACATCACTTTCCAAGTCAAACATGATGGCACAGTGGAAGTGACAAATGTTGGTGAAAAAGACTCTAAAGGTGAAGAAAACAAAGTCGTAACCAACGGCTCAACAGTAACTGTAACCGATAAAGACGATGACCTTCCACGTAAGATTACCTTCAGCAAGGTAAATCTAGCGGGTGAAGAAATCGCGGGTGCAAAAATCCAAATTTTCCGTGGAGAAAAAGTTGCAGGTAATCCTGTGGCTGAATGGACTTCAAAAGCCAAACAATCACATGTACTTGATTTGACTCCGGGAGTATATACTTTCCATGAAGAGGCCGCTCCAACTGGATACTTAGCAGTAACAGATATTACATTCCAAGTTAACTACGACGGAACTGTAACAGTGGTAAATGCTAGTGGAAATCAGGTTGAGTTTAAGGATGGTAAGTTAGTAGTAACGGACCAAACTGAACCAGAAAATCCTAACCTACCAAACACTGGAAGTGAATCTGGACAAGCTGCATTAGCAGCAGGTTTAGCTCTTCTAGCTTTAGGTGCAGGTCTTGTAGCAACTAAACGAAGAAAAGAAGACTAATCTCATTTAGTAGCCAATAAGTACAGTAAAGAAAGATCAGGGATAACCCCCTGGTCTTTTTTCTATGATTCAGAATAATGAAATATGATAAATTAAACTATTTACCAGTATGGTATATGACTATTGCTAAATCTCTTCTGATTTTTACTTATATAAAATAGTTTGGATAATTATTAAGGTGTATCAAACTTATAAATAAATGGAACGTTTTGTGCATTGTTCCTTTCTGTTTGTTTAAAAGAGAAGTTGTTCGTAAGTGTTCACTATACTTAAAGAAACTTCAGTCTGATGAAAGAATTAGTTTTTATGGCAGTAATTTTACACTGTGTCAATATTTTCAAAAGGCAATAACCTCATAATATTACAAAAAAAGTTAATTTTGTTTTATAATGAAATTAAAGGAGGTTTCTATATTAAAAATAGAACAAATATGATAAATATTGCACTCACATATAGTTATGACACATGTTAATATGATGTAACTTATTTAATAACCCTCATGGATTTCAACGAATTCGAAAGGAGATGAGTGTTGAGGTTTTATAATCATAGTTTGTCGTTTTAATGTTTTCGGTAATTTAGAAAGGAAGATTATGAAGAACAAGAAATTTTGGTTACCCATCCTAACTTCTCTGGGCTGTTTGCTAGGGATAATCTTTGCTCCAAATTCAGTTCAAGCAAAGGAACTGAAGAACGTTATCAGTAATATTGGAATTTGGGAGGTTGATAATGGTAAGTTTATAAAACCGGATGCGAATGGTGTTTATACACTTTCTCCTGAGCATCATAACTACTCAAATTATAAATTCACTGTTGATTACGATTTGAGCGCCTATGATGGTAAATTAGAGGACGGTGATACCTTTACCTTTACTGTTCCGAGCCCTTTAACTGTTAGAAATGAAATTTTTGATTTAAAAGATAAGGAAACAGATCTCGTTATCGGAGAAACTCAAATTGTATCAAACGGGGATAATAATGGTGGTAAGGCAACTATTACATTAAAAAATCTGAAAACCTATCTTGAGAAAAAAGGTGGCTATCAAGTCCAAAACGTTAAAGGAAATTTCTTTGTTGGTTTTAGTTCTAAAAATGAATTAAGCAATGAAACGCTCCGTTTTGATAAAACGGAAACCATAAATGAAATCACCCATCAAATCAAGGTTAAAAAAGGTGATACGGCTGATTATTCTGAAGGAATCGGTCGAGCTAATTTCAATAAATATCATGGTTTGATTTACAAAGAGGATTGGACATCAAAGGCTCTAAATAAGAGTGGAAAATACTTACACAGCTGGTATGTTCGTGTTAATCCGAAACAAGCAGCCTATAATAAAATTGAAATTCATGACTGGGTAGATCCAAATGCTTCACCAATGCAGATGATTCCTGAAACATTTAGCGTCACAGCAGGTTGGTATGATCAGTATTATTATCTGAAAGATGAAGTGGTTTTAGAAGCTGGTAAGGATTACCAAGTAAAATGGAATGATTCTTACACAGAATTTACTTTAACAATTAACAATGCATCTTCAATTCTTGCGAAGAACGGTAAACCTGCAGCATTTCGAATTAATTACAAAACAAGTGCTCCAGCGGATGGTACGCAAGTCCAAAACAATGCTGAAATGAAGGGTGATGACCAGATTCTTACATATGACGACTATAGTAATAAGACAGTCGTTAAGCAAATCGGAAACTCAGTAGTTGCTTCAGGCGGTACAATTCAGTTAGAAACTGGTTACCGTATCATTCTTTACAAGGTCGACGAGCTGACTCATGACCGTCTAAAAGGAGCAAAATTCAAGATTACTCCTCCGGCAGGAGCTACGGCTAAAGAGGAAATTGTAACGACAAATGATGACGGAATTGCTGAATCATCTATTTACTCAGAGAGTGATATCAAGAAAGGGAACTTTACAGTAACCGAGATTGAGGCTCCTGAGGGATATGAGTTGAATCCTACTCCATTTGAGATGACTGTTGGACAAGATGGAGCTATCAAAACAGTTACAAATAAACGTAGCAAAGCTAAAGTTAAGATTAAAGCTAATAAAAAACTTACAGGTCGTGAGTTGAAGGCTGAAGAGTTTGAATTCACTTTAACAGACCAAGATGGTAAGGTGAAAGAAACTGTGAAGAATGACAAAGACGGAAACATTGCTTTCTCAGAATTGGAATTCGACAAAGCAGGGACTTATACCTTTAAAATTGCTGAAAAAGCTGGCAGCGATACAAGCATCAAGTTCGACACTAAAACTGTCACGGCTACAGTTACTGTAGTAGATAAGGGCAAAGGTGCACTTGAAGCAACTGTTTCTTACGATGACGAAAAGGCTTTCGAGAATACTTACACTCCAGCAAAAACTCAAGTTTCTGTTAAGAAAGTATGGAAGGACGAGAACAACCAAGACGGTAAACGTCCAACTTCTGTCACAGTTAAATTGATTGCAGATGGTCAAGATACTGGTAAAACACTTGAGCTCAATGCCGCAAATGATTGGACTGGAAGCTTCAAAGACCTTGATGCTGATAAAGGCGGCACACCTATCCAGTACACGGTAGTAGAAGTAACTGTTGCTGGTTACACTTCTAAGGTTACTGGTGACGCTGCATCAGGATTCACTATCACAAATAGCTATTCACCAGAAACAGTTGATGTAAAAGCAACTAAGAACTGGGAAGATGCCAACAACCAAGACGGCAAACGTCCGACTAAGATTACAATCAATCTTTTAGCAGACGGTAAGAAAGTTGATTCGAAAGAAATTCAGGCTGCTGCAGACGGAACATGGACTGCTACATTCGAAAAATTAGCAAAATATAAAGCTGGTAAAGAAATCAAATACACTGTAACAGAAGAAGCCGTAGCAGAATACGAAGCGACTATTACAGACTTTACCATCACAAACAAATATGCTCCTAAAGAAATTGACTACAAGGTAACAAAAGTATGGAACGATGCGAACAACCAAGACGGTAAACGTCCTGAGTCCGTAACGGTTCAACTTTACAAAAAAGTAGGAGATGCTGATCCAGTAGCCGTTGAAGGTAAGAAATTGACCTTGACAGCTAAGGATAAGACAGACGCTAACACTTGGGTAGCATCCTTCACCAATCTTCCACAATACGAAGCTGGAAAAGAAATCACCTATTCTATCAAGGAAGTGGATGTACCAGCTGGTTACGAAGCCTCTGTGACTGGTCAAGTAGTGACAAACACCTATAACCCAGAAACAGTTGTTCTTTCAGGAACTAAGGTGTGGAAAGATAACAACAACCAAGACGGTAAACGTACAACATCTGTGAAAGTTCAAATTCTTAACGGCGACAAGGTTGTTCAAGAAATTGAAGTTTCAGAAAAAACTGGCTGGAAGTTCGAATCTAAAAAACTTCCTAAGTATGAGAATGGTAAAGAAATCAAGTATACTGTCAAAGAAACTGCTATGACAGAATACAAAGCAACCATCACTACAGATAAGGATGGAAAGTACACCATTACCAATGAATATACACCAGAAAAAATTGCTGTAAGTGGACAAAAGACCTGGATTGATAATAACGACCAAGATCATATCCGTCCAGCATCTGTCACTGTCGCTCTTCTTGCCAATGGTAAAGAAACTGGCAAGACAGCAATCGCAACAGCTGAAACAGGTTGGAAGTATGAATTCACTGAACTGGATCGTTACCAAAATGGTAAAGCAATCGAGTACACAGTCAAAGAAGTTGGTGTTCCTACAGGTTACACAGCTACTGAAACTGGTATGAATGTGACCAACACCCACACACCAGAGAAAACATCTGTAAAAGGTAAGAAGATCTGGAAAGATGAAGATAACAAAGACGGTATCCGTCCATCTTCTGTCACTGTGAAACTTCTTGCAGATGGTAAGGAAACTGGTCAGACAGCTACAGTGTCAGAAACAAGTGGCTGGACTTATGAGTTTACAGGTCTTGATCGTTATCAAGAAGGTAAGGAGATTGCCTACACTGTTGAAGAAGTGAATGTTCCAGATGGTTATACAGCTTCAGTAGAAGGTTACAACATTACAAATACGCACACTCCTGAAAAACCAACACCTGGCAAACCAAATGAACCAGGTAAGCCTAAAAAAGGTGGGGAATTGCCTAATACAGGAAGCGAGTCTAACCAAGTGGCTCTAGTAGCTGGAATCGCCCTTCTTGGATTGGGAACAGGATTCTTGGCAAGACGCAAAAAAGAAGATTAAGTTTTTTAAACGGTATCTTTCACGAAATTTTGCAAGACAGTTTAAAAGTGGAAACAAGTGTCAATGGAAATTGGCACTTGTTTTTTTGTAACTGACCCTGGTTCTACTACCGGATACAAGTGGATAGTTGCCACTTACTAAAAAGCTATTGTTTTTGCGATGAATTCCACTATAATAGGTGACAAATAGAAAAGGAGATGTTGCATATGATTGAAACAAGATTACAAGATAAATTGAAGTCAGGTTTGGAGGTGGAAAATTTTCAAAAAGATGGGGCTATCTATCTGTCTCTTAATCCAGATTATCTATCTGGAGATAATGCTAAATACATGACCATGTATAACCGTATGGCTCGCTGGTACGATATGAGTGAGAAATGGATAGGACCACTTCTCCACGGCAAGGCGATTGATAAGTTGAGAAGGGATCTGATGGAGGAAATAGAATGGAAGGATAATTTATCTGTTCTTTATGTCTCTATCGGAACTGGCCAAGACCTCCGTTATATTCCTGAGACAATTGACCTGAAAAGTTTAGACTTTGTAGGGGTAGATATTTCTATCAGTATGCTAGAAAAATGCCAGAAATCTTGCGCTAAAAAGACCAATTTGCAACTTTTCCATGCTTGCGCGGAGGATCTACCCTTTGCGGATAATAGTTTTGACATTGTCTACCATATTGGCGGAATCAATTTTTTCAATGATAAGGCCAAGGCTATGCAGGAAATGTTACGAGTGGCGAAGCCAGGGACTAAGATTTTAATTGCAGATGAGACGGCTGACTATGTGGATCAGCAATATAAGAAAAATCATTTTAGTAAGGATTATTTTAAAGATGCTACTGTTGATTTGAGTGAAATTGAGAATGCTGTTCCAAGCGAAGTTAAGGAAAAGGAAATGAAACTTCTTTGGGATGGCAAATTCTACGCCTTGACATTTAGGAAATAAGAAAAAGTATCTTGGTAGAGCTTAGAAAACAAGGTATGAAGATAAAAACATTCCCTTAGACAGCTGTCTGAGGGAATGTTTTTTATGGGAGCATCATCAATTCGACAATCATAGCTATGTAGATGATTAAGGTAAGGAGAAAACCGGCTCTCCAGAAGAATTTGATGAATTTAGGGTAATAAAAACTTCGTTTTTTGACAAGGAAAAAGACTACAAGGAGGATTGCTAGGAGAGAAAGTGCGACTCCAAGTCGCGGTAGAAAGTTGTGGGTAAAGGCTTTAGCAGTAATCAGGTAATACTCGAATACCAAAAGTGGAAAAGCTAGATCCGCGAAATTAAATCCTATTTTCCTAAGTCCGAAAAGCTTGGTGACAATAAAGCAAACTACCAAGGTTAATATCAATAATAAAATAGATGCTATTTTCATTAAAATCATACCCATATTGTATCATAAAAAAACTCTAAAGGAAATGAGAAACAAGGGAATTTGTAGGAAAGTCAGGCTTTTGAGATTGTAGGTGTTTTTTGTTATAATGAAAGTTATGAAATCTTATAATACCTTGAATGATTATTATCGAAAACTTTTTGGAGAAAAGACTTTCAAAGTTCCCATTGATGCGGGATTTGACTGTCCCAATCGAGATGGAACTGTAGCTCATGGTGGTTGTACTTTTTGTACGGTTTCAGGTTCTGGAGATGCCATCGTGGCACCGGATGCCCCTATCCGTGAGCAATTTTATAAGGAAATTGACTTTATGCACCGCAAGTGGCCAGATGTTCAGAAGTACTTGGTTTATTTTCAAAATTTTACAAACACCCATGAAAAGGTGGAAGTGATTCGGGAGCGTTACGAGCAGGCAATCAACGAGCCAGGTGTAGTAGGGATCAATATCGGAACGCGCCCAGACTGTCTGCCAGACGAAACCATCGAATATTTGGCTGAGTTGTCGGAGCGTATGCATGTGACGATAGAATTGGGCTTACAAACAACCTTTGAAGCAACCTCTGACCTGATTAACCGTGCCCATTCTTATGAATTGTATGTTGAAACAGTAAAACGCTTGAGGAAATATCCCAAGATTGAGATTGTTTCCCATTTGATCAATGGTTTACCCGGTGAGACTCATGAGATGATGGTCGAAAATGTTCGTCGCTGTGTTACGGATAATGATATTCAAGGAATTAAGCTGCACTTGCTTCACCTCATGACCAATACACGGATGCAGCGGGATTATCACGAGGGACGCTTGCAACTGATGAGTCAGGACGAGTATGTCAAGGTCATTTGTGACCAACTGGAAATCATACCTAAGCATATCGTCATTCATCGAATCACAGGAGATGCACCGAGAGATATGTTGATTGGTCCCATGTGGAGCCTCAAAAAATGGGAAGTGCTAAATGCTATTGAAACTGAAATGAGACGCCGCGGAAGTGTGCAAGGATGCAAGGCTGTAAAACAGGAGTTTAAAAATGAAAAGACCACTTGAGATGGCGCATGATTTTTTGGCGGAAGTTGTGACAAAAGAGGATATCGTAGTGGATGCGACCATGGGTAATGGCCACGATACGCTTTTTCTAGCCAAGCTAGCTAAGAAAGTCTATGCCTTTGATGTCCAGGAGCAGGCTTTGGAGAAGACGCGAGACCGTTTGGATCAGGCTGGAATGACAAATACCCAGTTAATCTTGCAAGGTCATGAGACACTTGATCAATTTGTTACAGAAGCTAAGGCAGGGATTTTTAATCTGGGTTATTTACCTTCTGCTGACAAATCCATCATCACCCAACCTCAGACTACTATCGAAGCATTAGAGAAACTGTGTCATTTGCTTGTCAAAGGAGGACGGATTGCGATCATGATCTACTATGGTCATGAAGGAGGAGACACCGAGAGGGATGCTGTATTGGATTTTGTTAGCCAGTTGAACCAACAAGAGTATACAGCTGCCATTTATCGGACTCTCAACCAAGTTAATAATCCACCGTTTTTAGTTATGATTGAAAAATTAGAAAGGTATAGACATGGATAAACAATACCTTCGTGAGAAGCTTGAGGCAATGCGCCAAAATTTTGTCGAGTCAACGCATCACGAGCGAGCAGTCGGGGTGCTTGACGAAGCACAGATGAGCAAGAAAATGCTTAAAATTAAGAAAAAATTAGTAGCTCTTGAAATGGAACGATGCCAGAAAAAAATTGAGCACAAAGACTGTTCTAAGATTGATCAGAAAATTCAAGAGCAAAAGGAGATTTTTGAATCTTGTTGTAAAAAAGATTAAGGAGGAATTGTGTGGAATTACTCATTTACTTGATTCTATTTTTATTTGTCTTAATCATTTCAACTACGACCAATAAACTTCTCCCTTTTTTGCCACTTCCTCTTGTACAAATCCTTTTGGGGATTGGGATTGGTTTATTTGTTCCCGATGCGGACTTTCATCTCAATACAGAGCTGTTTCTAGCCATGGTTATTGGTCCCTTACTTTTCCGGGAGGCAGAAGAAGCGGATATTACGTCCATTTTGAAGCATTGGCGGATTGTCGTCTTTCTGATCTTTCCTGTGATTTTTATCTCGACCTTAAGCTTGGGGGGCATGGCTCACTTCCTTTGGATGACTCTTCCTTTGGCGGCCTGTTTAGCAGTTGGAGCGGCACTTGGGCCAACAGATTTGGTTGCCTTCGCGTCTCTTTCTGAACGTTTTCGTTTTCCCAAACGGGTTTCCAATATCCTAAAAGGGGAAGGACTCTTAAATGACGCTTCTGGTTTGGTTGCCTTTCAGATGGCTCTTGCTGCTTGGACAACAGGAACGTTTTCTTTCAGCCAAGCTGGAACTTCCCTAGCACTTTCTATCCTTGGTGGTTTTCTAGTCGGTTTTGTGACGGCTATGGTCAATCGTTTCTTACATACATTTTTACTGAGTGTGCGAGCGATAGATATAGCCAGTGAACTATTGCTAGAGCTAAGTTTGCCACTCATGACCTTTTTCATCGCAGAAGAGTTTCATGTTTCAGGGATTATCGCAGTAGTGGTTGCAGGTATTTTGAAGGCCAGTCGATTCAAAAAAATTACGCTCCTTGAGGCTCAGGTAGACACCGTGACGGAGACCGTCTGGCACACCGTGACCTTTATGCTAAATGGATCAGTCTTTGTTCTCTTAGGAATGGAATTAGAGTTGATAGCAGAGCCAATTTTGTCTAATTCTCTCTACAATCCCCTTCTTTTACTGATTTCAGTTGTCGTTCTGACCTTCTTGCTTTTTGCGATCCGCTTTGTCATGATTGCTGGTTTTTACTTTGTGAGGACGCGTCGACTTAAGAAAAAAATTCATAAGTACATGAAAGATATGCTTCTTTTGACCTTCTCTGGTGTCAAAGGGACAGTATCTATCGCGACCATTCTCCTCATACCAAGTCATTTGGAGCAGGAATACCCTCTCTTACTCTTCCTTGTAGCAGGCGTTACACTATTGAGCTTTTTAACGGGTTTATTGGTTCTCCCTCACTTATCTGAGGAACAAGAGGAAAGCAAGGATCATTTGATGCATATTGCGATTTTGAATGATGTAGCTGCAGAATTAGAAAAAGAACTAGACCATCACAAGAACAAACTTCCTCTTTATGCAGCTATTGATAACTATCATGGTCGGATTGAAAACCTCATCCTTAGTCTGGAAAATAAGAGAGTCCAAGAGGACTGGGAGTCCCTCAAGCTTCTTATCTTGAGTATTGAGAGTGACGGTTTGGAGCAAGCCTACGAAGAAAATAGAATCAGCGAGCGAGGCTATCGAGTTTACCAACGTTACTTAAAAAACATGGAGCAGAGTATCAATCGGAATTTCGCTTCTAGAGTGACTTATTACTTCCTAGTTTCCTTACGGATACTGCGCTTTCTACTCCATGAAATGTTTACCTTTGGCAAAACTTTCCGTAGTTGGATGAATGAAGAATCTCGTAAACTACTGGCAGTTGACTATGATCAGATTTCAGAGTTGTATTTGGAAAATACAGAGTTGATTATCGAGAGTTTGGAAAACCTAAAAGGGGTTTACAAGAGTTCTCTGATTAGTTTTATGCAAGAATCTCGTCTACGCGAGACGGCCATTATCGGAAGTGGTGCCTTTGTTGAGCGGGTTATCAATCGCATCAAGCCAAACAATATCGATGAAATGCTACGAGGCTACTATCTCGAACGTAAGGCAATCTTTGAATACGAAGAAGCTAAACTGATAACAGCCAAGTATGCCAAAAAACTACGCCAAAATGTGAATAATTTAGAAAATTATTCTCTGAAAGAGGCCGCAAATACTTTACCTTATGATATGCTAGATTTAATCAGAAGAACTTAGATGATGAAGAAAATGACGGAGGATGGAACATGAAAAAGTGGTGGAAAGAGCTGATGGACAGGCCCTTATTGAAAGCTTTTTTGCATTATTATCAAGCATCTGATAGTGAGTTGACCAGTGTTGCGGTTGCCTACTATTGGTTGATTTCAATCTTCCCTTTGCTAATGATAATGGTCAATATTTTGCCTTATTTTCAGATTCCGGTCTCAAATTTCTTACTGACGATCAAGGAATTTTTGCCTGATACGGTGTATGATGTGGTCGCCAAGATTGTCCGAGAAGTTCTGACTCAACCATCAACTGGTTTGCTGAGTTTTGCTGTTTTGTCAGCCCTATGGACCTTTTCGAAATCAATGGATTTCCTCCAAAAAGCCTTTAACAAAGCCTATGGAGTGACCAAGAGTCGAGGAATTATCTCCCATCAGTTGATGAGTCTACTTGTTAGTTTTGGCTTGCAGATTCTTTTTGCCTTAGCCTTGTTTTTGAGTATGTTTGGTCGTATGTTGCTCAACCTCCTCAAAACTTACTGGCAATCAGACAGTCCGCTATTTTCCTACCTGCAAGATTTTACAGGCCCTCTGGTCTATGCCTTGATCTTTGCCATTCTGGTTATGATTTATTACTTCCTTCCAAAAGTAAAAGCACCACGAATCCGCTATGTTTTACCAGGAAGTGTCTTTGTCTTGCTAACTCTTATCTTTTTATTGAATATCTTTTCTGTCTACGTCAATAGTTATGTTAATCATCTGGTTGATGTCCGATTTTTCAGTTCCATTATCGTGGTAGTCATGATGTTCTGGTTTATTCTCATTGCAAAGATTTTGATTATAGGAGCAGTTATCAATGCCAGTGTTCAGAGTTTGAAAGATCCAAAGTTTGGTATGGAATAATTAGAAAAATCCCTATTAGGTTTCCTAATAGGGATTTTCTTAATAGATAAACATAGCATCACCAAAGCTAAAGAAGCGGTAGTGTTCTTGGATGGCATGGTGGTAAGCATCTAGGACTAAGTCCCGACCAGCAAAGGCTGAAACTAGCATGACTAGAGTTGATTTTGGAAGGTGGAAGTTGGTTGAGAAGGCGTCTACAACCTTCCACTCGTAACCGGGTTTGATAAAGATATTGGTCCAGCCAGAATCTGCTTGGATTTGTCCGTCAAACTTGGAGCCGATAGTTTCCAGTGTGCGGATAGAAGTGGTTCCTACAGCGATGACGCGACCTCCATTTTCCTTAACAGAGCGAAGGGTGGCAGCTGCTTCCTCAGAAAGCTGGTAGAATTCTGAGTGCATTTCGTGTTCATCCAGATTGTCCACAGAAACAGGTCTAAAGGTTCCAAGTCCGACATGAAGAGTCAGATAGACTAGATGAACACCTTTAGCTTGGATTTCTGCCAGCAGTTCTTTGGTGAAGTGAAGTCCAGCAGTTGGTGCAGCAGCAGAGCCACTTTCTTTGGCGTAGACCGTTTGATAGCGTTCACGGTCATCCAGTTTTTCGTGGATATAAGGTGGCAGAGGCATTTCTCCCAGACTTTCCAAGACTTCTAGGAAAATTCCTTGGTATTCAAAGCGGACAATACGGCCCCCGTGGGTCAATTCTTCTGTAACGACAGCACTAAGACGACCATCTCCAAAGCTGACGCGAGTACCGACCTTGAGGCGTTTGGCAGGTTTAGCCAGAACTTCCCACTCATCTCCAGCAGTATTTTTGAGTAGGAGTAGTTCCACATGACCTCCAGTTTCTTCCTTTTGACCATAGAGGCGGGCAGGGAGAACGCGGGTGTCGTTCATGACAAGGG
>ERZ773018.916-NODE-916-length-16559-cov-3.077193_pt1 | contig 16559 bp, 16 predicted proteins | sample MGYA00580840_ERZ773018 | MGnify/ENA primary metagenome ERZ773018 (study PRJEB29015, sample SAMEA2738125) | human oral metagenome | biome: human oral; feature: human-associated habitat; material: saliva | place: China | collected 2256 ... | reverse complement strand
TCTAATACAGTCATACCACGTTTACTGAATTCCATTACATCAGAGATTAAATCTACATTTGCAGATTCAGATTGAATATAACTGATTACTGCAGGGTTATTGATTGGAATGATACGACCTTCAAATCCTTCTTGAACTACAACTTCATTGCGGTCTTCCATACTAGCAGATTCTTTAATTAGACCTGTAGTGTAGGCACGTTTATGGGAAGGATAGATTACACGGTCCCATGTAATAATCTTTAAATTTTTTACATAGTTTTTACCGCCAACGTTTTCTAATGCACCTAATGCACGAAGACTAAAGCTTGGTAATTCACCATCTAATAAATCTTCATTGAAGTCACGACCAGCTTGGTTATTTGTACCAGTAAAACGACCAAGAACTAAGTTACCTTCAACTTTAATATCAAGATATTTAACTACTACCATAGCTGGATCAATTGTAGATTGGCGTTCAACTTTATCACTCATAGGGTGACCTTGTTCACCTTTCATATTACCAGTACGTAATAGCTCTCTTGTACGTTCACAAGCAATTTGTGCTTTTAAGTCAGCAATTGCATAGCAACGACGGTTACGATTAATTATATCACCATCCTGAAGGATACCTTCAGCAACAGGTTTGTTGTTGATACTTTCAACAAGTCTAGATTCACCAACCGTCATTGGAGCTTCATGTATAATAAATGGAATATTCATTTTACCCTCCAAGATTAAATAATTTAGTATTACATTTATGTTAATTAACCCCAGTTTTAGCTGAATATAATGTTTAATATCTGAACTTATTAATAATAAACATAAGTCTTAGATAAAAGGAGAAATGCGTAAAATGATTACGAATATTAGAAAACGGCAACTCGAATTGAGTAAGATACGTAAGACATCAGATAACTATGCTGGTCTTTACAACATCGTATCAGAGAACCACAATATGACCCAGGCTGAGACGGTATTCAAAAACATATTGGAGTTAGATTCTAATATTGATACTGCGATCATGAAATCTGTAGACTTATTATTGGAATTATATAACCACAATGATCCAGTAGTAGTCAATAGGCATCGTCAAAAAGTATTAGAGTCAATCACTAAAGTACGTGATGCGAATCAATTCAAAAACTATATTCAACGTAAGATGGCTCTCCATAAAGGTAGAGTAAAAAATAAAGTAGCTAATGCAGTTGATAAAGCTCAAAATGAAATAAAAGATAAACTTAAGAATGCTGCTGGTAATATTGCCTCCTTAATGCCATCTGTTGGTGGTTCTGAAGGAGAAGGGCAAGCTGCTCAACAAGAAACTTTAAATATGATATATAAGGCTGCATGTGAAAATGTAACTTATGATCGTATTATCAAGAACTATGAAAAGATTGGTAAACGTTTTGATTTTGATAAAATTGTTATTGAAAAAGTATTTACTAAAGATGATGCGGTTAGAGAGACAGTAAGAATCTGTAAGCTAATTGATACTTACAATATGCCAGCCATTAGTAAGTTCAAAGTAGCTACAGAAAACTATCTTTTTGTCTTAAGTAAGAATGCATGTCCATATAATACAGTAGATATTGTAGAAGCTGCAGCTGATTACTTTTTATTAAATAGTGATGATAAGGAATTATATTCTGTAGCATTAGAATCTACTCTAAATGATATGGCTAACTATAATCCATTTGGGGCTAGTGATATCGCTAAGATTGTAGATAAAGTTAATAAACCTAAAGATATTGATCCTGATGAAGTTATTGATATTAGAGATGGTAAAATGGGAGCATATATTGCTAAATTCAAATTTGACCCGACTCATGATAACTTTGTTAAGCTTATCGAAATGCTTCCAAATAATGTAGGTATCGAAACCTATATCTATAATATAGATATGATCTTCGATACATTAAATATGCTAAATTTTGATACTACACAATACTATATCACATTGGTTAAATATAATGAAGCATTACTTTCTTGCTGTAGTCTAAAGATAAAACCTTTATTGATTAAGTCTTTACTTGCTACATATGAAAAGTATGCTAATAATATTGATAAAGACGTTGTAGAAAGAATGAGACTCTTAGTAGATAATATTGATGAGTCTATTGAAGAAAGCTTTATTGCATTACCAGAGAAGATTGATATGCTTTTAGAATCTTTAGAGTCCTTAGCATCTAAAGATGCTAATAATCTTATTAAAGAATCATTCGACAGATTCTCTTTAGATGATATTGATGGTATTACCCAATTGACTAAATTAGATCCATCAGTAATTAAACCATCTGGCTATCAAACCGTTTTAAAAGATACTCTTAAAACCGCAAGACGTAAACAATATAAAACAATCGAAGACTATGAAAAGATTGATTGTATTAAAGATAATCTAAATAAGCTTAAAGATATTGATGACTCTACGGATGAGGATATGTCTTTAGATGAAGCTATCATATCTACTAAAGTAAAAGAAGCTTGTGTAAATTCTTTATATGATTTTACCAAATATCCTACTACTCTTAAAGAGATGAATATTATTAATACTATTGCGATAGCATCTGAGAAAGTTAAAGCTAAGCTTAATGATGTATCTGCAGATATATCTAATGTAAGTAGACAATTCGATGCACAAATGGATCAACTTAAAGGTGTTATTAATACTAAAGACTTAGAGTCTGAAAATAGAGAGGCTGTTATCGCAGGTAATATCTTACCTAAAGCAAGCCGTATTGTTAAATTAGCTATCACTTCAGGTGTAGCTTACTTTATTAACCCTGCAATCTCTGTTATTGTTGTCTTAGGATATCTAGCAATGTCTATGGATACTCAATCTAAAGAACGCCGTAAAGTTTTAGAGGAAATTGAGTTAGAATTAGAAATGACAAACCGATATCTAAAGAAAGCTGAAGATGATGGTAGTCTTGAGAAACAAAGAGAGCTTCTTAAAATTAAGAAGAAACTCGAAAGTCAAAAAGCTAGACTCATGTATAATATGGCATTTAAACATGGTGAAGCATTACCTAATAAAAATAAGGATGATGATTAATAAGGAGATACATGATGAGTCTAAACGATTTTCTAAATCAGCTTAAAGAGCAATCCATTTATATGGAAGCTGAAGATGATAAGAAAAAAAAGAAAGAAGATAAATCTGAAGAGGATAAAAAAGAAGAAACTCCTCCACCTGCTGGAGATGGTGGAGATCCTCTTCAATCTGATACAGATGATAACGCCGAAGATGCTCCTGAAGATTTAGGTGCTGGTGATCCAGATGCTGATGGAGATGGTACCGATGATGAACCTGACGATCTAAGTGGTGGAGATGATCCTGCTGATGATGAACCAGGTGACGATGATGATGACGCTCCTGAAGAACCTGATATGGATGAACCTGATGATGAAGAAGGTGAACCTGAAGGTGGAGATGATCCATTAGCTGATGATGGCGGAGAAGATGAACCAGATGATTTAGGAGATGACGCTCCTGATGATGGTGGTGATGACGCTCCTGAAGAACCTGACATGGATGAACCTGATGATGGTGGAGATGATACACCAGATACAGGTGGTGATGATGGTGATATGGAACCTGATGACTTAAGTGGAGGAGACGATGGTGGCTCTGATGATGGTGGTGATGATGGTGATATGGAACCAGATGATCTAAGTGATGGAGGAGACGGTGGTGGAGATGATACTCCAGATGCTGGTGACTCCGAAGGCGGAGATGGATCTGATGCTGGTGGTGATGGTACTAGTGATGGCGGTGGTGGTACAGAGGGAGATATTAAAGGTTTAGAGAATGAAATCTTTGAAGATCTTACTGATGAACAAAAAGCTATCCGTACTAAAGAATTGAAAGATAGATTCATTGAGCTTTATAATGTAACTTTAGCTTTCAAAGAGAAAGTTGATTACGTTAAGAAGAACTCTGATAATATGAAAGTTATCACTAAAGTATCTAAATCCTTAGATAAACTATCTGATATGATCTCTTACTATATTACAAAGACATTCAATACTAAGTCTTATATTGAAAACAAATCAGACTTCTATTATTGTCTTTGGGTTTTAGACAGATTAAACGAATTAATGAGTACTTTAGCCCCTAAAGAACCTATTAAAAAGTAAACTGTATACTCTTGCGTAATATAACAATATAGTAAATATTTTGGTGTCCCTATAGATGCCTAATATAATCAAAATACAAAAAAAAATAAATTTATAATCTCGAAAGGAGAAAGATTATGCCAGTTGTAGGTGAATCTAAACAAGACAACGTGGTATTTGGTCGTGGTTATAACACTTCCAGTACTCGTCAATATGCTTCTGCTGTTCGTGAAATGGCAGAAAATATTCGTCAAGAGACAGGTGCTGAATTCTATACAGAAATGAGCCGTGTAATGATGTCTCCTGAATCCAATGAAACTATGCGTGATTTCTTCGTATCTGAATCCGCTGATATGGAAGAATTCCAAGCCCTTGGTAACCCAGATGGTTACAAAGACCATATGGCTATGATGGAAGCTCAATACGAAAATGACCGCTCCAAATTATTGGAAAGTGCAACTCTTGGTGCATATAACCCAGTTATGGGCTTAGTATTCCCATTGCACAAAAACCTTTTAATGAACAACGTATTCGATAAAGGTGCTATCAACAAAGCTGTTGCTAAAACTCCTAAATTCACATTGACTATGAAGATCCGCAAAATGGTTACTCCAGATGGTCGTGAAATCGATATGTTCACTGAACAAAATAAAATGTTTGGTGCTATTCTTGCGACAGCTCCAACTCATCAATTGTTGGTAACTCTTCCTTTGGCTCCAAATGATACAACTGCTCAAGACAAAATTCGTAAAGCAGTATTTGGTCCTCAAGGTTTGATCCAAAATATTGATAACTTCTCTATCGAATCTGCAGTAACTCATATCGTAGTTAATGCTATTCCAAAAGCTGGTTACATGAAACCTAATGCTACTGGTGATGCTGTTGAACCTGTAACAGCTGCTGAAATTGCTGCTGCTGCTCCTATCGACGTTGCAGTACCTATTCAAGAATGTCGCTTTGAACCAGGCTATGGCGAAATCGATCGTCAAATGATGACTGCTTTCTCCGTAACTGTTGAACAAACTGCAGGTACTCCTAAAACTATCTCTGCTCACTTGTCTGGTTTCTTCAAAAATAACCAATTCATGTTGTATTGTACTGACACTACAGTTCAAAAAGTTGTATTGTCTGTACGTCGTGAAACAACTTCCGCTATGCACAACACTGTAAGCGTTAAATGGGATTCCCAAACTAACATCGTTGAAATTCCTGATGCTTACCCAATTAATACTACAATCAGCCCTGAAGAAGTAAAAGATATTCAAGCTCTTTATAATGAAGATCAATTGACTAATATCCTTTCCTTGTTCAAAACAGCTCTTGGTAACTTCAAAGATGACAAAATCCATACTGAATTGGATGAATCCTTCTTACGTATGCCAGAAGCTAACCGTTTAGCTGAAGTATTTGACTTCGCTCCACCAGAAGGTTATGCATTGGATCAAGTAGAATACCGTCACAAAACATTCATGGATGCTTTGGACAACTACGCTCAATATATGATCCAAGTATTGAATGACCCTAACATCACAATTTCTGTAATTGGTAACCCTGCAATCATTCGCAAAATTACACCAACTACTTATACTTACCAAGCTCCAAGTTCCATTGGTCCTGTAGAATTGGACTTCACTCGTACAGTTGTAACTTCCGATAAACGTGTTTACAACTTCGTAAGCTCCGATAAACTACGTAACAACCAAAACTTGATCATCTTGTTAAACCCTCGTAACTCTGATCGTATTATCTATTGCATTTACGATTATCAATTGTACTTATCCAATGAAATCCGTAACGCACAAAACCCTAGCTTGCCAGCAGTTCATGCGTTCGAACGTTTCAAATTGGTAGGTTATCAACCAGTACAAGGTCGTGTAAAAATCATCAACCCAACAGGTCTTCGTACACGTTATGAAAACACTGATCCTATTGGACGTAACTTGATGAATGATTACACTACATTCATTCCTGATACTATGACAGCTGCTGGTACAGCTGGTGGTTACCCTAACGCTTCTGCTTACAGCAAAGTAAACGATGCTAAAGGTGACATCACTGCTCCAGAAAAAGTTGAATATGTAAAACCATAATTTAACTAATTAGGATTCTAGCCTAGAGCCTTCATAGGCTCTAGGCATTTTCCTTTACTTTCAAGAAGGGAGTTCTAATATGAACAATTATGATTTCGGCGATTGCTTAGATATTATCGAGCAGCTTCGTACAAATCAAGACCCAGATCTTCTAAGACAGTTGAATCATGAGCTTAACTCTTTCTTTACTGGGAGTACTTGTAATACTGTATTGCTTTCTAAGAATACAGATAAACCATTCTTCGGTATCTGTGTAATGCCAGTGATTAAAGATAATGATATCTATGATATTCTTTTAAATGATGCATTTGAATATAATAGTGATGATTCTAAAGCTAAAGTAAATAAGTACTATGTAGAGATTGACTTCAAACTATTCAATCCTATATTAGACTTATCTAATAGAGAGATCTTAGCATTGATTCTACATGATATCGGTGCATTAGTTAATACATCTTCTCCTATCGATATTGCTAAAGCAGAAATCGATGTATACTTAGATAAAACTAATAGTGTTATCCGTAGAGCTAATACAGTAAACTATGCTGCATTATTAGCATTCGGATTTAAAGATTTACTTTGGAAAATTACTTCCGTTATGTTTAAAGACCATGACCTATTACTAGCTGATGACTTCTTAATCGGCTGTGGCTTTGGCATGGATCTTGAAATTGCTATCAAAAAATTAAAGAACTCTGGATACATTAATTATACTAATAGTGGTCCTAGAGATACATCTACTATTATTGCATGGTGTCTATCTGTATATAATGATGTATTATCTAACCGCATCATTACAATTAAAGGCTTACGTAAAGCAATATCTTACACTGCTATTCGTCTAGTTAAACGTGAGATCGAACGTGTTATTACAGCACTATCCCGAATCGATGACAATTCTCTATTAGAAGCTGGTCCAATCGATTGGGCTAGAAAACAATATAGGGACACAACGAATTCTTTCAAATATAGTGCTATCAAAGATTATGAAAATGATCTATTTGAATTCCAAATACGTTTACGTAATATTGATGAAGAAAACGATGCATTGTTATTATTGCATTCTATTAATACACGTTTATCTATCATCGATGGTGTCTTATCTGAAGACGATCTAGATGAAAAGCTTAGATCTAAATATGCTATCTTACAAGCTAAATATGTTAAGCTAAGAGAAGAGTTAGCTAAACGTGAAACTCTAAGAAGAGATTATAATCGTATCTATATCAACTATCCTGATATGGAATTACGACGCAAATAAACAAAAAAATAAATACCCCTAGGAGATTTAATCTCCTAGGGGATTTTTCTTTAGAATAATTCAAAGATCATTGACTGACCATATTCTAAACTTTCTACTCCGGAAGGATCTACTGACCCATTGCAATAGACCTCTAATAATTCTAAGACGGATAAATCTTCTTCAATATCATTAATTGATACATTGATATTGAAAATATCAAAATCAGTTTCAATAGCATTCCCTTCTACTGTAGCATTTAATACTACATAATTTCCTCCCTTATCTTCTCCATAGCACTTAACGCTATAGATAGAATAATCGTTTTTGGTAACCTTCATGTTACCTTCTAATTTTGGTGCTACAAATTTTAAAGCTTCTGTTAAGTTCATGATATGACTCCTTTCTTTATTAATAAACTAATCATCATATCACACTAATAATATATCACTATATATATATCCACTATTACAAGTAACATAGAAAAAAAAAATAAATATCCTCTAGGAGATTGATTCTCCTAGAGGATTTTTCTTATGCCTCTTCTTTTTTAATGAAAGGTTTAAATTCAAACTCTGATATTTCATCAGTGAAATATCTATATTTAAATTTAATTACATCATGCGGTTTCATATCTGTTAATATAGATACTAATCCACTGATAACTTTATTTAATTCTTCTTTTTCTTTGTTGTCTTCAAGATTTTTATTTAGCCAATTTTCGAATCCTTCAGAACCAAATTTATATTGATATGAAGACTCTAATTCTTCACATGTTGGCTGACTAATGGTTTCAATACCATAATCGCCATCAACAATTGTTCCATCTTTATCTAAATATAAATCAATCTCCTCAGTTTCCCAAGTTTGATATTGGCACATTGAACTTTCAGTAGTGCTAATTGATTGAACCGCAAACCCTCCATTAAGGGCTTTAGTTATTTCTACGCTCTCCAATACCGCACTTAAAATACTTTCTACCAACTTATTCATGATATGACTCCTTTCTGCTCTCGGCTTAACTATAAACTATATCATATCACACTAATAATATATAACTATATATATATTGCATTACAAGGATATATTATAATCCTGATTGTAGGATATTACAGTGTATCCTACAATAAATTAATTATTATCTTATTTTATAGGAGGTAACAAAAATGGCTCTTGGACAAGGCTTATTTAACCGTACTGGTGGATCCAGTCAAAAGAAATCTATTAACGTTTACTCTAATTACAGAATGACAAACTCCAAAGATATTAAAACCTTTGGTGGTTCTTCTATTGGATTTACATTCTGGCAAGGTACTTTGAAAATTGGTATTGCTCCATTGAAAATGGTATCTGGTCAAGACTATCCAATGCCTGATCGTGATCGTGAAGTTAGTGCTTATTTGAAACACACTAAAGCTCGTATCTTAGCTCGTGAAATTCGTCGTTTCTTAGCTGGTGAATTAACTTCCGTTGGTATTACTACAGGTGCTAATACATTCCTTACAGTTACAGACGGTTCTGACTTTGGTCTAGAACAACCTGTAATTTGTATCCGTAAATTGAATAAAGATCTTTCTGCTCTAGAAGAAGAAATCATCTTTATTTGTCGTACAGACTTACACTTCTCCGTTCATAACTTTGATAAAGAAGCTTTCGATGGTGAAAAAGACTTCGATAGTTATAAAAATATGGACTTAGAAGACTTCGTTCTTGTATTGGAAGAATATGCTAAATCTATGACTAATGCATATGCTTACTCTGTACATGAAACTGCACAATATGCTGGTAGCAATACTAATGCAACTATTGAAGCAATCGCTGAAAAACTAGGTGTTAACTCTAATGCTGGTAGTAGCTTCAATAGCAATAGTAGCTCTAGTGGTACTGAATTCAAACGTGCATCTTTAGATGACATGTAATATTATAGGAGATAGAGATTCACTCTATCTCCTTATTTTTTTGTAAGGATATTCATATGGAAGGTAAAACAGTCGCTCCAGTATTTGAATATTCAAGTTTATTCAATACAGACTTATCGATATATGATGTAATAAAATATGGGTTTAATAACTCTAAGTACTTTATTGATGGTATATTAGATTTATCCCAACTAGATATGATCTATATCTTTCAAGAACGTAGTAATCCTAACCCATTAACTGCATTATTAAAAGAAGAATACCAAGATTCTGCTGATACATTATTAGAAGAGATAGTTAGTAAGTATGGTGAACTACTTTACTTTAATACTTATGAAACAGATCTATTTAAGTTATTCTATAATATAGTTGGCATTGAAGGTAAAAGTTTTAATATAGCTGTAGCTGTAGACAATGAATATCAAGAAACTAATCTACGAGCTATGAATTTAAATATAAAAAATAAACTGCGTATTTATAAGAAGAGAGAAATCCCTCTAAATGAATATGACGCTATCTATACTGATAGTTTATTTAGATTAGAAGAATATTCTCCTAAAGTTGAAGGTAAACATATCTTTGCTTTACGCAATGCTATTAATACAGACTATGACTATACGTTAGGTAAATATATAGTTCAAGCAAAGTTCTATGATATGTTTCCTAAGAACTTATTTTACGTTGTTGAACCATATGATAAGTTAGTTAAAATTGCGAGGTAGTTATGCAAATCTATTCTAATATTGTAGATCAAAAAACTCTACATAAGCAAACTATGGCGGTATTAAAAATCATTGCCGATTCTCTAGTTACATCCTTTGGACCTTATGGTTCTGCTACTCAAATTAAGAAAGATGACATTCTTCCTAAATTTACAAAAGATGGTCATACTATCTTGAAAAATATCTACTTCAATGGTACTCTAGAAATGAGTATCCGTGAAGTATTAGAAGACTTAACTTCCCATGTAGTTAAGAATGTTGGTGATGGTACTACATCTGCCATCCTATTATCCCAACTTATTTATAAACGTTTAGCTACTAAACGTGAACCAAACTTAGACTGTGCTGAAATCTATGATTGGCATTTACCACCAGCAGAATTAGAACGTCAGCTTAATGATTTGGTTAAACAAGTTTCTGAAACTATTATGTCTCAAACTCGTGAAATCAAAACTTATGAAGATATTCATAAGATTGCTCTAATCTCTACTAATAACAATGAAGAGATGGCTGAATTGATCTCTAGTATCTATATGGAAAATGGTACTGATGTATACATTGACGTTAAACGTTCCATGGATAATCAAGACTACATTAAAATCTTCGATGGTATGACATTAGATGCAGGTTATGCTGATAAAGTATTTGTTACTAATGAAGCTGAATCTACTGCGGAAATTAATGCACCTAAGATTTACTTCTTCGAAGATCCTATTGATACTCCAGAAATGATTAACTTCTTCTCTGCTATCATTTACCATAATATCATGGAACCTTTGAAAGATCGTCGTGAATTAACTCCAACAGTTATCATGTGTCCTAAGGTATCTAGTGATATTGCAGCTATTATGGATCCATTAGTTAAGACAATGATGAATGCTAAAGCAAGTAACTTTAATATTCCATTCTGTCTTGTATCTGATATCTATAAAAAAGAAGTACTTATGGATTTAGCTAATCTATGCGATGCTCGTACAATTCGTAAGTATATCAACTTAGAGCAACAAGAAAAAGACCAAGAAAATGGTGATGCTCCAACAGTAGATACAATCGTTGATTGGTATGGTACTGCAGACGCAGTTGTTGCAGGTTATAATAAGACTAAAATTATTAACCCTAAGCAAATGTATAATGAAGGCACCACCGAGTTCTCTGATTTCTACAAAGCTATCATTAATAACTTAGAAATGCAATTAGCTCAAGCTAAACAAGACGGTAAGAATCTAAATGATATTGGTAACTTACGTCGTCGTATCCATAGCATGAAAGCTAATATGGTTGACTTATATATTGGCGGTTCTACTCCAGAAGAACGTGATAACCGTTTTGATGCTGCAGAAGATGCTGTGTTAAACTGTATGTCAGCTGCTGAATATGGTTATGGCTGGGGTGCAAATATCCAAGCATTCAATGTGTTTAATGAATTATATAAAAATCCTAATAGTGGAATTATTAGTGTAGTATATAATTCTTATTTAGATTTACTTGCAAAACTCTATGGTTCTTCCCTTGGTGAAGTTCCTGTATCATATTCCGAAGCATCTGATGAAGTTAAGAAGATGATTCAAACAACTATCGATACTAAAACACCTATCAACTTACGTACTGGTAAAGCTGATGGTTTAGTATTATCTTCTATTAAATCAGATATTACTGTGTTAGACATTGTTGCTAATGTGGTTGGTATGCTCGTCACAACCAAGCAATTCCTTTGCCAATCACCAGCACACAATATCTATAAAGATTAATTGTCCAGAGCAACTTACTGGGGTAGGAATTGAATTCCTATCCTGGTAAGAACCTCATTAAGGAGAAGTTTGGATGGCTAAGTTAGAAATGACTTTAGATGAATATGGAAAATCTCCTGCGGGTAAAGGTAATGTAACTGGCTCGCAATATTTGGCTGAAGCTTATAAAAATAAATATGAAAAAGTTATGTTAAGATACAACGGGAAGATCGATCATAACTTTTTTACTGATAATAAAGACTATTTTATTCTCCTTAGAGTTCCATCTGAAGTGGTACCTAAGTTTACATATGAGGTTGTATTTAAGTTCTCTCCTAAAGGAGTTACTGATACTCACTCTAGTACTTTAAAGAATTATAAAGTACAATTCTTTTCTAATGACCCAGCTTTCGTTTTCACATTTGCTCATGTATATAATGCAAATGGTATTCTAGTAAATGAGCTTTTAGATAAAGTCCCAGATGAGGTGCTTAAATCTAAGCCTAAAGAGCGTAACCCCTATGGGGTAGTGAATTTCGCTAAAATTCTATATTTCGGGTTCCTATACATACGTCAACATGGCTATCTAGAGAAGCATTATTACAGTGAATCTAATTTAGCAATTAGAAATGCTAAAGATTTCTTCAAATTAGTAACTGACTGTAATACTAAAGTACAACTTCGTCTTGAAGGTGAAAAGAATGTTCAAGCTATAGATCCACTATTTAAGCATAGATTACTTAAAAAGGGAGTTAAGTCTGGAGGTAATGCAAATAAGGTGGTTAAGCATATTGGTAAAATTAGAACTACTAATACAACTGCTGCATCAATGCAAAGCCGGAATCTTAGTAAGAATATCAAATTGAATATTAGGAGGACCAAGACTACGAAACGAATATAAAATCATATATTATAAAGATGAATAGTAATGATATTCGTTTATGTATGAGGAGGAAATAATGCAACTAACTGAGGCATTAACAAGTAAGACTGTTCGACGTAATATCGAAGAGTCAGGGGAAATATATGATAGAGAGTACTCTATACGTACTCCAGAAGCAAGAACGTTCTCTATGTCTATTAGACCAGAGGATGCAATTCCACCTATTGATGATTGGTTCCCAATATCAGAGGAAGATAAAGTATTAAAGACAATTAGAGGTAAACAGATTATTGCTCCATTGTCTCAAATGCTTACAAATAACCAAGAAGAAAGTCTTATCTTTAACTCATTTGTATTGAGTATTAAGAAATGCTATTCTTCTGAAGAGCGTGTAGATCACTTTACACATTATCTAAATTACTTTGAAAAATTCTATGATGCAGACCATGAGTTAATCGCTATCTATGCAAGAATTAAGTTCTTGATTGATACTGATGAATCTGATGTATATGATCTAGATACTTTCATGGCAGATATTAAACGAGATATCTTGTTTAGTACATTTGCTAGAAAAGTAAAAGCATTGAATGAAGATAACTTTATCATTCATATTAAACGTAATAAGAAGAATGGTAATGTACTTCAATATGCTAATAAACATCTTCAAGCATTAATGGAAGTAAGTATGTTTCAATTGATATTGATTCCATTACTAATCCATTATGCTTATATTAAGAAGATTCAAAATATAGACGAATATTTAATGAAGTTCTATGATATCCTTATTGTAGATATGCATCCAGATATTGATCTATATACAAAGTTGTCTGAGACAACTAATAGTCGTATTGTACAAGATATGAATAAGAATATTGGTGCTTGGGATAGACAATTCATTCGTTCCCGTAACAAGTTCTCTCATAGCTTCGATACAATCATTAGTATTATCATTCAAGTTATTCCAAAAGCTGTTTATAATGGTACACTATTGAATCTAATCTATGTATCCATTAAAAACAATATTAAGAATAAGGTTGTTAATGCTAAATATGAATTCGCATTCAATCAATTATCATCTGATCGTAATGAAGGTGATGATGATGACAATTCGGAATTCGATAAATTTGAAAGTCATCTTTCTAAGAAGAATGAAGCCTTATTGATTCATAATCAAGTAAACTTCAAGAACACTATGAAACAGATTGAAGAACGATTTGGTCCATTCTCTAAAGAAGAGATTGATTATTATAAGATAGAATTATCTAAAGGACGTAAGTCTCCAATTGTACCACATCAGAAGATGCTAGTATGCTATCTATTCTATAAGTGGTTTGGAGATCCATCTTCTTTAGGATCTATTGATTTAACTAACTATATCAAACTTATCATTGCAGCTAAACGTATATTAGCATCTAATGGTTTATATACGATGGAAGCAATCTTATCTGGTAAGTTTGTTAAAGTAATTAAACGGGTTAATATGAATAAGAAAGAGTTAATGAAGATTACCTCTTCTAATACATATGAATCCGTTGCATCCATTTATCGAAATGAGAAGATTACTAATCTACTCGTTTCTATGCTTGCTACTATAGTATCATCTAAGTTCCAAATTATTGATTTCGATAATAAGGAGAATACTGGTAAAGCATTCATCCCGCAACAGGAATTACTTAATGAGGAATTCTTGATCTATGCCAGCTTGATTAATAATGGATAATCTTTTAGGGTAAGAGAGCTTAGACTCTCTTACCCATTTTATTTATTTCAGGAGGATTGAAAATGAAACAGGCTTATAGTCCAGCAATTTATGAGTATTTAGAGGATCTTATTACAAAAACTTATAAGAGATTCTTATTTAATGAAACTACTGTAAGAGCTATTGATGCAGAAGGAGTTTTAATAAACTCTACTCATATAAGTAAAGATGAGAAAAAGTATTCAATAACACTTAAGATTTATAATGATAAATTAACTGCTGTTATTTTTAAGATTGCAAAGATAGGTGTAGGTAATATCGTTGAAATAAATGGATATGATGATGAAGCTAATACAGTATTAGAAAATGCTGTCTATAGCTATCTATTTGATGCTAAATCTAAGGAGGAAACATCTAATGATTAACTTAAATGATATGCCAGAAGAATTCTATGATATTATATTTGGTGATGTAACTATAGAGGAGTTCGCACCTACTATAGTTGTAGAATGTAACTATAAAGATAGTACTGCAAGTGTGACTGGGAGAATAATAGTTAGTAAAGAATTAGCTAAGATTACTTTAGTTAATATAGAAATTAACGAATATGAAGAGTTTGATCCAAGTTATCCTATTGTAAGTGTACGTAGATTAGCCAGAAAAGAATATTATGGTATAAGTGAATTACTAAAAGAATTTAAGTGTGCTAATACCGCATATGGTTATAATAAGGATATTAAAATAATTAATATAGAGGATAGGTAGAATGATATACCTGTAAACAAAAGAGTAAATAAGTTTTAAGTAAAAAGGAGATTTACTATGATACTGAAGGGATATTATACTCTTATTAGTACCAAGCTAAGAAAAGAGAAAACTGTATTTACTTCTGACTATAGTGGAAATAAATTCTATGTTAATAGAGACAACTTCTATGTAGTTGATACAGGTAAAGATAAATATGCATTAGATGAAACTGATAATATAATGCGTATTATGCCTGAAGGATATGTTAATGTAAATATCTTTGATATGAATATTAAAGAAGCGTATAATGATATCATTAATCATATGGATACAAGAGAGTATACAGAAAAGCCACTAGGAGTTTAGCTCCTAGTGGTATTATTTTATTTGGAGAAAACTAAAATGGAATCAAAAGTTGTACAAGCATTTAAAGGCGAAATCAATGGTATTGAAATTACTAATCAAGATATCTATTGGGAAGTAGATTATATTATAGGCGATATCGAAAGCCAGTTAGATATGGAACTTCCTACAGAGTTTATTAAAGATTTCATAGAAGCATATACTGAAATATACAATAGTGTAGATACAGAATATCTTTATGACTTCAAATCTGAAATGGTTAATTCTTGGGATATGGATATTAAAGACATTACAGAACTACAATTTAAACTTGCATATGGATATAGAAGTGATAAACTTGATAAAATTAATGAAAGAATTCCTAAATGGAATAGAACTTATGGTAGAAAGACTAAGAAATAAGATGTAATAATTACCCCCATAGGAGATCAACTCCTATGGGGATATTTTTTGCTACCTATCTTTTTTATGAGTATATATTATAGAGGTGAGATGATATATTGTTATACTGTAGTTAAGAAGAATAAGGAGGACAAATATCATGGAAAAACTAATTGAAACTTTAGCAGGATTGTGTATCGATTTAGCATATACAACCATCAAGCGTTTAGAGGATCGCTTTACAGTAGAATCCAATTATAATTATAATGACGGATATTTCCAATATGACGTCTGCTACTATGATTATATGGATGCAGAAGTAGACTTAGATGGAAACATCTTATCAGCTTCACGTAGATATGGGCAAGAATTCTGGAACGGCGGAGGTGAGATGTCTGGAGAGATATCTTACAAATTTGGCGATCCAGATTGGAGACCAGTTAATGATAAGGATGTTATACAGGTTGTATTCGATCGAGCAGATGAAATCTTAGCATTAAAACCTGGAGAGGAGATTGAAATCACTCGAGAAGAATGTTCCGAATACCGTCGTCGTAATATATTCAAGGAGGAGGTATAATTATTATGGAACTAACTCAATATTTAGAAGGATATGATCCAGTAGTATTAAAAAATGTACTATTTTGCTATAAGAACAATGTACCCATGTATGGGTATTCTAGTGCAGATG
>ERZ773018.909-NODE-909-length-16639-cov-3.961167_pt1 | contig 16639 bp, 14 predicted proteins | sample MGYA00580840_ERZ773018 | MGnify/ENA primary metagenome ERZ773018 (study PRJEB29015, sample SAMEA2738125) | human oral metagenome | biome: human oral; feature: human-associated habitat; material: saliva | place: China | collected 2256 ... | reverse complement strand
TTTTGTGATATAATTTAACTGTATTAAGAAAAGAGAATAGAAGGAAAACCAATATAGATGTTTATGCTAATAGTATGTATCCGATAAGACAACAACAAACAGGCATCAGCAACCTGACGAACTTCGTCTTTTCTGACTACCAGATTATTCGCCTTAAAAATCCCCCACACTCGACCTATTATTATCGCGAACTGAGTCAGAAAAAGAACGCTTCGCACACCTTGTCGTATTTAGATGAGGAAACAGCTAAGCTGATATTGAAACCTTATCTTGAAGAACATCTAGGTGGGTTCTCGGCAAATCAACTAAATCAGTGTGCCGACACATTACTATTAAGCGTAAAAGAGGAAAGGGAAATGAAAGACCTCTATAACTTAATTGAAATCTCCCCAACACTTTATTGGGACAATCAATATCAAACATTAAGAAAAAATACCGAACTCGTCGAAAGCGAGGTCTCGTTCTTCAAACTCTTTGACTCACGCTTTTATACGGAACATCGACCAGAGGTAAACCCGATACTCATTCAGGCGGTCGAGGTCATGCCAAGATACTATGACTACCAGAACCGTATTGAAGAGATTGCAAGCTCCACCGAACCAGGTCAATCACTCGACTTTTCCCCGCTACTTCCAGAAGAGCTTAACTTTATGAATGCGTGGACAAAAGACAACCCTGATGTGTTATCGGATATTCTAAGGATGATTGCGACGGTATTCATGAAAAGAAAACCCTTAGGCTCATTCTGTTTAATTGGAAAAGCCCGTGGTGGAAAATCCGCCTGCGTGAATATGCTACATACCATGCTGGGCTCTCGCAACACCTCGCTGGTGAAGATGAGCCAACTCGCCGATGACCACTACACACATCAGTTGCTACACTCTCTTCTAAATGCACCAGACGAGGAGGACGACACGACGCTCGACCGTCAACAGGCCAACTTTAAGGTCTTAGCTGACCATGGCACACTCACCCTCTCTCGTATGGGGAGTAATGAGCCACTCTATCTCACGGCGGACTTTACCAGTATCTTCCCGATGAACCATATGCCAGAATGGAAGGGCAGTGGCACCGAGGCCTGTATGCGTCGCACCCTCGCTATTCCGTTTTTAGCGGACTTATCGTCCCAAGACAACCGCTCAATGCACTTTGAGAGAGACACTTATACTGCGAAGATGTACGCCCACTTAATTCCGCTGGTCTTAGCGATTGCGAGTTTTTACTCTCGTGAGGGGCAGAAGATGATATTTTCACCGACTATGCAGGGCTATCAGAGGTTTATGGAGGAGGAGACGAGTTCGGCTTCGGTTTACTTCAAGCTATTTGAGCGATACTTTAATGGGTTTACTACCGTGTCTTTTCTTTATACGGATTATGTGAACTGGTGTAAGATAAACGAGTATCGCATGCAGACCAGGAAAGAGTTCCAGTTCTTCTTCTCTGGGTATTTACTCTCTAAGCCAACTACCAGGGTGGTGCAGGTGGCGGGGAGAAAGACGCTGTCTGTTCGCTGTTATGTGGGACAGAAGCCGTACCCGATTATGCACCCAGATATGAGGCTAGAGAATATGAAACAACCGCTTGGTGCTTATCATGAGATTGGGGGGAGTGTTATGGAGCGTATGCAGAAAATGCAGGAGGAGCGTAATGAGTGGTGAAGATACAAGCTACTTAGACCAGTTGGTCGAGACGCTTCAAAATGACAATCATGACAGGTTTGTCGGAAGCGAGGACAGAGTGTTTAGTGGGAAGTTTATTCCGTCAGACTCACCGCTTGTCCCACCAGCTATTTCAGCTTCCTTAGATGACAAGCTGGACTTTATCGTGGCGAGGGCGATGTATTTTTACCCGAGACTGATGATTATGAATGTCGGGGGTGAGGATGTGGTGTATGACGGGGTGTCGGTTTTTCGGATGTCCGAATATAATAGGATTTTAGGATTGGCGAAGATGGTATTACCAAGAGAATACCAGATACTATCTTTTAATCGGCTACTTACGCTTTTGCCACGGGGGACGAATAGTACTATCGAGATATCGCCGACGCTTTATTGGGATAAGGAGCGAGGTGAGCTTTTGGAAAGAGAAATAAAAGAGGAGCGAAAAGATGAAGAGCAAAAGTAAATTAGAAAAAGACTTGCAGAGTGAAGTCATTAGTGCTCTTAGGAAGTTAGGGGCGTTTGTCTGGAAGTTGCAGGAGAATGCGACGACACCAGCAGGTGAGCCAGACACGATTATCTGTTATAAGGGGTTTTACGGGTTTTTGGAGTTTAAGAGAGATAAGAATTCTGAGTTTCAGCCATTACAGAAAATGAAGCTGAAAAAATATCAGTCATGGCGACCGAATATTTGTATGGCGTGGGTAATTCATTCAGGCAATAAGAAAAAGATACTTGAAGAAATTACCAAACGCATGATTAAAGAAGATATACTAGATATAGATGAACAAGGAGAAGGAGAAGAAGAAAATGATTAGAGTAGTTGCTTGTAGTTGCTCTGGTAGTGAGCAGTTGTGCCGTCAGGTAATGCATGGGGCAGGGCTAAAAGATTGGGCGGTAATACCTGTTTATATGGGGAAAGAGGCCTCGCTTGACGCTGTGTCTATCTTTACGGGTGAGCATAAAGATGAGCTCTTAGAGCTTATCAAGTCATCCTCTTCTTACGCTATTGCCGTAGGAGCGGAAAGTCCGACTAGCCCACTACACTTTGCCTCGTTTGGTGACGGCGGGGTGGTTAATATCGCAGAGGCGGAAGTCATACTTAGTAAGTTTGCCTAACACATAATTCCCCTTTTGCCTTTTTTTCTGTTTTGCTTTATTATTTAGATAGTTAAATTGAAAGGGAAAAAGGGCTATGAATAGCGAATTTATTACAGTGGATGAGGCGATTAAGCTGATTGAGAGCGACTCTCGGGAAAACCCAGTAGTCGATATTTCAACTATTATTAATAGCTATACTTATATTGAGTTGGCACACAACTTCCGTATTCCATTACTTGCCGTAGATAAGAATGGTTTTATCGTAGAAAATGGCAACCGCTATATTACTTTTGAGAAAGAAATTGATGTGCTACGTTTTAGGGAAGTCGTTCTCAATCATTATAAGGAGACGACCTCAGCGAAATATGATGAGGAGGCGATTACTAATCCAACCAAATCTATTACCACGGTAAGTGACCCAGAAACCAACCCAACAGCTATTCCTCAAAATAACCCAGATGGGGCTAAGGCAGGAGACGACACTAATGGCAAAAAATAACTCAGGTATTGATACGCCAAACCTTACACTACTTCGCTCACTAGTAGGTTCCTTGGCTGTCAAGATTAAAGCAATTGAAAACGCTACCTACGCAGAACTTCCCGAGGCAGAGTCGGAAGCAAATGCTATTTTTAATAAAATCAACATGGTTACTGGACAGGCACAGCTTGAAGTTCAGGCAATCGCCGATAAGAGGCGACAAGAAGTAAAATAGGAGAAAACCTTGGCAACGATTGAGGGTATAGTCGAAAAGATTACACCAAAACAGGTAACCGTAACTGACCTTAATGAGAAGCTTTTAGAGAAGTTGTATTTTTTAATTGAACAGGCGAATTCAGCAGAAGAAATCCTACCGCTAACAGAGGCGGTAGCAAAGTATAATACCTCAGTGAGAAATAATGCGGTATTAGAGCGTGAGGACACGCCGTCGGAGATTGATACGACCTTAGGAGAGATTATCGGTGGTTAAAACCTTGGACAGTCGTGGAACGAAGTTAGAAAATAAATATACTCTTCCATATTCTTCTGTTACCACCGAGGATTTACGTACGGCCTTAACTGGTGATTTTGAGGGGTTCAAGTTTTATTTTGAGAATATGGTGCAAATCCAAGATAAGGATACACGCCAACTTATTCATCCAAAATTAAACCGTGGACAGGAACGAATTGCTAGGCGATTATTTTTGCGTATCGCAAAAAATACCAGAAGTAACCGCCGCCGAGATATTGTGGTACTTTCTTCACGCCAGATTGGTAAATCTATCTTAGTGATTTCAATTATCAATTACCTACTAGCATTCGCTAACGGATGTGAGAATATTAACCTTGTTTACACCTTGCAGACCACAGGGGCTTCTCAGAGCTTCCTAGATAAGAAGTTCTTGCCATTAATTACTGGTGTTCATCCAGACATCTTCCCAACTATCTATAAGAAGTCTAACGCTAATGCAATTTCTCTCTATTATTCAGATATTAGGAATAAGATTGTCCGCAATTCGTATTGTGATGTGGTGTCGGCTGGGGCGAACTCAATTCGTTCTGGTACGGTGAATATCTGGATTGCCGATGAGCCGAGTGAATACGCCCACCCAGAGGTAACCGAGGACGCAATCTCTGGTGCTATCCCAGACTACGGCTTCTCATTAGTGGTCTTTATTTCGACTTTTTCCGACCGTATGTCGCCATATTTCTTGAATAAGGTGAAGACGGCGATAAATAACCCAGAGGAAATGGACTTTATTTTTGTCCCATGGTTCTTGGTTTACGGGCGTAAGGGCGACGGAGCTAATGTCGATATGGCTAAATTATCTGAATATGAGAGTAAGGTTATTGTGCCAGCTATGCAGGCGGAAGATATTCCAGAAGAAGAGTTCGCCGATAAGATTGGCTGGTATCGCACGAAGTCTCTAAAAATTTCGAATATGCGTCATGAGTATCCGACTACCATAGAAGACATTCTAAGTATCGCCGACGACTCATCTGTCTTCCCAGAGGCATTACTTAAAAAGCAGGAGCCAAACCTCATGGAGGGACAGGCGTATCGCTTAGTTACAGATAATTTAACAGGTGAGGTTAAGGCGGAGAAAGCAAACGAGTCGGACTTTCGTGTGTTTATTCCGCCAAAGTTAGGTCATAAATATAAGCTAGTGGTCGACCCAATCACCTCTATAAATGAAGACTCTGACTATTTTGCTATGCAGGTTTGGGATGATACCAACTTAGAACAGGTAGCTTCTTTTAATGGCAAAGGCTACATGATTGAGGATTACGCTGACTTTGCGGTTACTATGGCGAAATTATACAATAAGGCGGTAATTTGCCCAGAGACGAATGTGGCGGAGGCGTTTTTAGTGGCAATTAGACAGCTTCGCTATTACAATCTATTTTATACGGCAGGGCCGAGCCAAAGAACGAGAATGCGAGGCAGAAGAGAAATATCAAAACAGATTGGAATTAGAACCACCGCTAGTTCAAAAGAGTCTATGATAGAAAAAATTATATTACTACTTTCACAGGATAAGCTAATCATACACGACCGCTTACTATTAGAGCAGATGCAGAAGTTTGTTAAAAAGCGTAAAAAGCGAAGCGACGGAAGTTCCACTGTTCGTATGGAAGCCCAAGGCAACGGGCATGACGACCAAGTGGCTTGTCTCTGGATTTACGCTGGAAGCTTAACTGAGAAACAATTAGACAATGGTAAAAAATCTGAACCGTTTGTGTTATAAGGTACAATGAATTTATGAATGGCGATAGTCTTAATAACGAATATGATTACCCTCTACAATGGATAGAGGAAAGTAGAAGTTCCCGTATCTTCTTTGCTAATTTACTCCACCGAGTGAACCTTGCTTTAACTGGTAGACCGTATAAGAACCTCTATCAGGAAGAATTGGCAAGCAATTTGGCAAAAATCCCAGACAGTCAAAGAAGGGAACGAATGAAGAAATTCTGTGGCGAAATGCCAGAGGGGCGTTCGTTTACTCTTAAAAAAGCGATAGATAATCGTACAGCACAGATGTCGGCTGGTGTGGACTCATATGAGTATAAGCTTGACGACCCGTACATGATGATAGAGGATAACACCGAGGAGCTACTCTCTCGTAAATGTGAACAGGATTACATCCTCTCACGTCTTGATTTAATGGCTTCGACTTTTTCTCACGACCTAACCTGTAATGGTATTGTGGCAGTGGATGTGAGATATGACCCAGTTAAAGATAAAAATATCATTAAGCGAATTAACCCGAAGAATATCTTCTTTGATACTAAATATTCCTCAACAGGACAGGAACGCTTCCGTGGTTATGGGGAAATGGTGAGCTGGAATAAATTGAAAGCAATCCTCACCTCAGACCCAAATGAGGAAATTAACCTTGACATTAAAGCTCCTGAAACTGATATTTTCACCACTAATGGCGATAAGACTGAGATTAACAAACAGGTTAAAGTTCGTGGTCGCAAAATCCGTTCTCTTAACGGGTTAGATTTGTATGTTTCGACTATGAATACGCTTGCCTCTTCGCCAAGTCTTGCTGGCGGTTTAACCGAGGGTATGGAAGACTATCGCCATGACTTGTATTCTTGCTACAATACTTCATATTATCAGAGTCGTGCAACACTATCTGAGGCTAAAACTAAATCAGGTTATGGTGGTGATGATGTTGAACTGATTACGATGTATGACTTGGAGCGTGGTATTCGCTTCCAGATTATTAACCGTCGTTTTGTGATTTCCGCAAACTCTAAGGCGTTTAGGCGTAAAATCTTAATGACCACAACCAATCCAATGACTGACGAATTAGTCAAGAGGGTGATTGATTTTAACTTAGAGTGTCCACTTAAATTTAAGATGGAGCTGGTGAAAAATAAAGACATCGTGAGCTATCCGCTCTCTGATGTGGCTTTACTTCTTGATTTACACGACGAGCTTTGTGCTTGGGAGGCAAAACGCTCTCATGTCGCTAAAATCCTCTCTATTCTTCGTATCACCGCTAACTCTGCCGACGCTGATGAGTTAAAAGGCGTTCTGAATATTATGGGTGTTGTACTGGATGAAGTGCAAGGCGATGTTGCGTCAATTCAGTTCCCGTATGATTTCTCACCTATTGATAGCCAAATCGCTAAGCTTGAAAAAGACATTAAGGAAACCTTGCATGGTTATGACCAGTTTGACGCAATGCAAATGATGGGCGATAGGGCTTCCGCTGCTGAAAGTGGTATGGCACAAAGTACGTTAGCACAAGGCTTAGCTACGCACCAGAACGCCGTCATGTCTTTATATGCTGACATTGCAAGACAATGTATTGCTAACCGTGTGGCGTATTCACCAAAGCAAAGCTTTGAAGTAATGAACCACGGTATGAGCGACCTTCTAACACTAGAACAAATGGCACTCTCTGCTACTATTACTGTGAAATCCAAGCTTGCTAAGAGAGTACACGATAAGTCGCTCGCTGTTAATGCACTCACTCTACTTGGTACATTTAAGGATAGTCTAACCGAAGAGGGTATGGCGTATCTGGTATCGCAAGCCCTATATGACCAAGTCCCACGAACGCTCTCTCGCAATTTTGTGAAGCAAAATAACCAACAGGAGTTGGCTCTTGCACAGGCAACCGCACAGAACCAAGCAAACGCTCTTGCACAAAACCAAGCGAACTATGAGCAAAACCCTGAACTTTATGAGGCAATGAACGCTGTCGACCAAGACCCTGAAATGGCAGAACAAGCCACTATGCTTCTTTCTGACGAAGTAAATCAGGGCGAACAGGGTGAGCAAGGTACACAGGAAAATGACGACCAAATGCCACCAGAGTTGCTTGAAATGTTATCGCAAGATAATGCCATGAAGACCAATCTTGACGGCTTAACAGAAGAGAGTGGTTCGATGTTTGCAAATCCAAACAGCTTAGGTTAGAATTAAGATAAATGGAAGATATGGAACAAATCGTATTTGAGACTCTCATGCAAAAAGAGTCTGTCTCAACTATTATCGGAAGATTAGCAAAAAGCTTAAAGCGAGGGCTTTATAACTTAGAAAAACAACTTAAAGAAGAAGATGGTATCGGGGCTGGGGGGACAATCAGAGAATTAAAAGAGATATCCTCTATTCTTTCTGACCTTGATAAAAGTCTCAATATAAAAGATAATTAGGTTGTATAAAAAGGAGTAATAAAAATGCCAGAATTAGAAAATCAAGGTGCAGTCGAGAACGCACAAAGCCAAGAAGCACAAACTCAATCAGTGGAAAATACCACCGCACCAGAACCAACCAAAGAACAGATTAGTAAGGCTCTTGGTATTACCACAGAGCAATATGAGGCTTTTAACCGCTTTACTTCCAGTAATGGTGGTTTCGATAAGGTGTTTGATAAAATGAAACAAACTATCACTAATCCTCAGAAGCAAGAAACTCAACCCGTTGCAACAAGTCAGCCAGTAGCTGAACCTGTTACTGAAAAGGTAGTAGCTGAACCAGCAAAAGAGGCTTACAAAATGCCAGACGGCTACATCTCACAAGCCGAACTTAATACCCGAAGGTATTTCAATGACTTGGCAAATAGTGAAGAGTATAAGAATATCGCAGACGAAATCAAGAACGGCGATATTATCAAAACCCTTAGTAACTTTGATGTGAATATCAGCGACGAGCAAGGCAATATTAATGACACTAAAATTCGTAATTTTTTGTCGCTTTATGCGAAAACCAAGCCAGCAGTTCAGCCAAGCGAGGTAGCCTCTTCAAATGCACCAACGGTTGACCTAGTTCAAACTGGTGAGAATGGCGAGATTACATCAAAAGAAATGGCAGAGAGTATTGTCCGCCAGAATATGGAATTGAAGCAAATGGGAAAAACTCACCCAAGTATTGACAAGGCTCTTGAATATTTGAAAAATAACGTTTATAATTAAGGCAAGGTTGATAAGTTTTCGACCGTATTACCTCCCAATAAACTTAAAAATAGCTACGAAAGTGGCTATTTTTCTTGCCATTTTTTTTATTTATATTATTTGTAGTGTATATTGAAAACAAGTCTAAGGTAATAGAAGACTGACTGAGTATTTAGATACGCCCACTTAATATGCAAAATTAAGCGAGCGAAACGAGAACACCTAGCCTGTTTTACTAGACACTTTTAGCTTGACGACTTGCAATCGCCAATTAAAAGGACAGACGAAGAAATAGTTTAATTAAATAAGGAAAAATAATGGCTGGTAATTATACCCAAACCCTAGTTGCGGCTAAAACCGAACCAAAGACTACTCCTATTGACTATAAAGTCCAAGGGCCTTTTATCCGCGAAATCGTTGCAAGTGGCGTTGTTTCTGAACCAACTCTTGCAATGGAAGTTAGCTCTGCTCGCTCTTTCTTTACAGGCGAAAATCTAATTCAAGCAAACGAACTCTTAAAAAACCTTCGTTTCGGCCAAGAACTCAAACTTATCGTTGAAAAAGACCAAAACCCTCTTTCAATGATTAAGTCTTCTACTGTTACTTATGAACAGATTGACTCTTGTCATGACCGCATGAAGCTTAATTGTTCTGTGCCATGTATCTCTACTGACCCAGAGTTTCAAACCCTCACCTTCCGTTTTGACACTGAATACGCTTACGGCGTTCGTTATTGTGATAAGGACTCTGACTTCTGGACTGTCGAATACGCAACCAAGCAATTCGCTAAGTCTAAGCGTGCTTACGAATTCGTTCGTGAAATCGACACCTGGAATAAGAATATTAAGGGTCTTATTGCTGCCCCTGCTAAGACTGCTGACGCTTTCTTGGCTGCTACTAGGGCTACCCACTACTGGGCAAACCTTGGTAGGGTCGGCGAAAAGCGTGCCTTAATCTCACAGGCTTACTTCTACATGGCGAATACTTTTGGTATTACCCCAACTGTGTTTATGACCGCCGAGGCCGCCAATGAGATTATCCTCTCTGTGCAAAACGCTCACAACCTCAACGCCAACTACCAAATCGTCAATACCTTTAACGCTTGGGATTTGCCAGGCTTCCAGGTTGCCGATAGCGTGAAGACCATTCTTGGTATTCCAGGTAACGTTGTCATCATGAAGCGTTCCCCATGGCTCGCTGTTGCTGGTAATGCAGGTGCTGTGTCATCTACCTTCCCACTTCTTTCAGCTGATGGTAAGAAACAATACGTAGCTCTTCTTGACCCACGTGTTGGTTATTCCTTCGAAAAGAAGGCTTACACCCTCAACTTGGAACCTACTTCTTGTGACAACCTAGTCCGTGGAACTATTGATACGTTCTACACAGGGTCAGGTATCACCTTCCCACAGTACGGTCTAATAATGGAATTCAGCGGTTTAGTCGCTTAGTATAGAGGTGAAAACCAACAAAAAATACCCTTTCGGGGGTATTTTTTCATATTATTCTTTCCTATCTTCCTTGCAGGCTTTACATCCTGATAAGTCTTGATTTGTAATTTTACCCCAAACCATATTCACTAGGTCGTCTATCTTGGCAAGCATTTCAGTATCGCCAGTATCTGTTTCATATGCGACCTGCCGAAGAGAGGCGGCCACTTTCCCCTCACACCATAATTCGTCTGGCATTTTGCCGAAATGTTCGGTCATATATTCCCTACGAAGTCGCTGTGCTTTACTGGCGACTGTTTGATGAAAGATTTCCATATCTTCATCGTTATTCTGTTTAGCGACAGAGGCGGACATCTTGGCGTGAAAATATAAATGCTCTAAGTCCCCAATTAACCTTATTCTATCTACGATGTTTTTCGTATCAAAAGTATTGTTTTCCATATTCCAATATTAACACATATATGATATTATGGTGGCACAGGGTGGGGTTGCCATACTGAGGATTACCCACCAATTCTCAGTATAGTAATCTCACCCAAATCGGTGCGCAAAAAAGACTGTCGGATTTTACCCGATAGTCTTTTTTTTGGTACAATTAAATCATGAATAGTAATGAAGCATACGATTTCGAGGGCAATAAATATGTAAACCCTACGCTCTCTCGGGATGAGCAAATGCAGTTTATTGACAATTTGCGTGCCGTACAGGCGGGGAATAATGCCGGAATTCAAACTGATACGAAAAACTTAGGAACTGATGTACCGTCTAACCAAGGTGGTCTAGTCGGTGGCGAAGATTATTTTTTAGAGCGTTACCAAAAACCACAACTTGACGGGATGGTTGCAAACTTACGGGCTTCTGCACAAGCAAAAGCTTTAAGCACCGTACTAGCTAATCTTTCAGCTCAATATAAACAGCGTATGTTTCGTGCTAACCTTGCAAGAGAAAAAAGAAGCAATGCTGGCGGCGGCGGAGGTGGTGCTTCTGGCGGTAATGCAGGTGGAGTACAAGGAAGTGTAACGGAAAGCGACCCATTTACCACGGGTCAATCTGGTAAAGTGCATGATACGAGTGGCTATTTGCCTGGCATAGGCTATTATAATGGCGACGCAGAAGACCACACGAAAGGTAAATAGGTATGGCGGTTGATGAAAACTATAATAAAATCTGGGGGGCTAATGGGTCTTCTATAAATACAGGCGTTAATAGTGCAATAACACCTAGCCCTGCACCCCAGAACAATAATACTGGTGGGACTGTTTATGAGACCTATGTTGGCGGGGTAAAACTTACGCCAGACAATCCAAACGCCCCATTTGACAAACAAAATTATACTGGGGTCGAAAGAGACAACAACACCTACGATGTTCTAAATGGGGACGGGAAACTTCTCGGCACAATTAAGCGTGATGATAATTCCAGAATTGCCAAAAACTCTGGGGCGGATGTGTATGCCCAGCAAGGGTCAAAAGTTTTTTCTACCAGAGATGAATATATTAAGAGCTTTGGTATTTCAATGTCTGACGACGGCAATATTACTGTTAATGCACCAAAAAGTTTCACAGATAGTAAATATTACAAGGAGCAATTAAAACCAACTCTTCTAGCTCTCTCACAGGCTCAAAAGATAAATCCTAACACTAAATTTGCTATGACTAGCAATCAAAATGATGTGAGAACGGCGAAAGATTGGATTGAGCTTCAAAGCCAAGAATTACCAGAGAACGTCCGAAAACAAATGACACTAGACAAGCAAAAAGAAGCCTATAAAAATATGTATAGGTCTGATTTTTCCGATAATGATGTAATCACGGCAAATTCCGCAACCATTAAAGGTAAAGACGCTAATGGCAATGATATCACCCCAAACCAAAACGACAGGCAGGCAATCCCAGATATGCCAGAGTTTTCTTATTTTAGTAGTCTTCCTGGGTATGATAAGAACACCCATACAATTGACTATAAGAGTCTAACTGAGGCATATAGCAACGACAAGCTCACCGACGAACAGATTATTGCAATTAAAAATGCCGTCGAGCACAAACTTAATTTCCTAGAAAAAAATAAGACACACAACGTCCCTGCCCGTGATATTGCAGAGTTAATTTCATTTAAGCGATATCTGGACAACACGGACGCTAGTACTAATTTCTGGACTGGGGCTAGACACGCTATTACGGACAACCTTATGGGTATAGTTGAAGGTGTTTTTGACACGGCCTCAGCCCCGTCAAGATTTATTTTTAATGTTATTGACCCGCACGCCTCCGATGAATATCTTAAATGGAAAAAAGACTTAGAGAAAAACCGCAACCTAGTAAACAGAACTAGTGCTGGTCTTGCTGGTTATACAGAGGCTGGTGCACAGATTTTATCGCTTATGGTTCTTGGTCAGACTTTAACTGGTGCTTTGACTAGTGCGGCGACATCGGCAATAGCGTCTATCGGCAAGGCAGGAAGTATCGGTGTTTCTTGGTTTAACGCTACTAAGTATGCTCAGGGGCTTCAAAAAGTATTAGATAGTAGTCGTGGTATGGAACTACTTGGCAAGGCAATAAATACTTTGCAAGCTGGCGGAAAAACAGCAAAAGTAGCTGGTGAGGTCGGTAAGTTAGTTGCAGAGACGGTTGTGGAGTCGGCGTTGATGAACCCAGAAATGACGGCAAGGTTCGTTCGTGATACCAACGACGAGGAAGCAAGAAAATACATCTTAGAGCAAGGTGCACAGAATGCGGCATTTTTCTTGTCTAGTAATCTGACGAAATGGGTGGGCACCAAGATAAAGTATACAGAAACTGGGCAAGCACTTAGTATTAGGGCAAAACATGGCAATGCAGGAATTGCTAATACCCTAAATAAATGGACAGATAAGTTCCGTGAAGTGCTTCATATTAGTGGTGATGACATTGCTGAAAAGGCAAAAGATTACAAAAACAAGTTAGATAAAATACCTAACCCGACCGCCATGCAAAAAAACAAGCTCACTAGGTTGCAAAAAAAGTCGCAAATCTTGGCGACAAATAAAATGCAACACATGGCAACTAAGGAGTTGGCGGAAGTTAAGTTGCCATTTAAGTGGCGAAATAAAGAGGCATATACCAAGGGGTTGGAAAAGTTTGCTAATACAGAAATTGGTCGAAAAATGCTTATCAGTAATTTAGTCGATAATATCCAAAGTGGCGGTAGAAAGACTTTTGTCATGATAACTAAAACCGACCTTGACCCAGCTTTTAGAGAGGCGTATGATAATATGCTTGGCGATAAACTAACCGCCCTATACAAAGCGGAAGACGCAGCTGGATTAGTAGATAAGGCGGTGGTCGACCTCTCTGATTTTGGTGGAAAAGGTTTGAAGTCTCTACACAAGGACACAAATAATTATATTGGCTCAGTGATAGATAATGCAGTTCTTCAAAATAAGCTTTCTAAGCTTCCAAATGGTGCCGACAAAAAGTTTTTAGAGGGCGTTAGCGAAGAGTTATCTGAGAGAATAACAAATCTTAAAAAGGCACTTGGAAACGATGTCGTTGAAAAAGCCGACGATTATATCGACACTCTTAAAAAATACGACACAGCCCATGCCGATTTACAGGCTAATACTCTAAAAATTCGTGATAAGGAAACACTTGAACAACTTCGTGAGAGTAATGTCTTCGGTGATAAAGGCGAAGACTATTTCCGTATTCAGCGTGATAGTGACACCTCATCAGCATTTAAGAGCGACAAGGCGAAGAAGCTTGGCGACTTCCAACATCGCGACCCACTAGCTGGCGGTGATTATGAGGATGTAATTTCTTATCGTATTCGTGATTTATTAAATGACGCTAATGACTATGCGAAAACTGAGTATATCCGAAAAATGAAAGACTGGGGATACATTGGTGTAACCGACTCTATTATTGGCGAAAACTTAAAGTTATTTAATGAACTAGAACGCACAAAAACAATGTTCAAAAATGTGGTGGATAGTAAAGCCGACACACTCTCAGCTGATTTCTTCGCAAAACATTTTGACACAGACAAGCTAAGCAAGCAACTAACAGACGCTGATGTTTTTAATATAGATAAGGTGCCTGAACTGCTAGGTGGTATTGATAAGAGTGTAGACAGTATCGTAAGTGAGCTTTTGACTGATAAGAGTCTATCTTCTGATGTTCTCAAAAATATCGCTAAGATAAACGGAGCGGGCAAGGAGATAGTTGATAAGGCTAGTGAATTTTTCGCTACAAAGGCTCTCTCTAAACACTTAACTGAAAGCCATATTAGAACTAGATTAGGTGAAGCGTTATCTGATATTGCGGTTAAGGGAACTACAACGGATGAACTAGCAGAAGCTATTTATAAGAAGTTCCAAGATAGTTTAGATTTAAGAACTGGAAAATTAGCAAAAGAGCTCACCGAAAAAGGTATGACTAGTGTCGTTGCTGAGAGTGGTTTGTATGACGAGGTGAAGAAACTTGCCGATAAGATTTCCGATTTTAAGCAAAATGAAAATGTGATTGATTTTATTAATGAATACGGGCAACATGAGCTTATCGCAACCGACCCATTAACAGCGTCATTTTTCAATACTAAAATTACTGGATATACTGATACAGCACTAATGAAAACCAACCGCTTACAATCTAAATTATTCCGTACTGGTACTACTGTCGTTGGCGGAAAATCGTATATCAATCAGTGGTTCAAAGATACAATGAACGCTTATGTACTTGGTGATATGAAGCCACTAGCTAAGCCGACAAAGGCTATGATTGATACTTGGGGTAAAGATGTGGCTAACTATCTTGCTGAATATGATACTAGGACTTTTAAGGCATTATCTGATAAGGCCGTAAAAACTGGTAAATCCGTAAACGAACTTGCTCTTAATCGGGAATTAGAGATGGCTAAAATAGCGTCTGGCGTGGGTACAGAGGCTAGTATGTATCAATTCAACAAGGCTAAAAGAATTGCCGAACTTCAAGAGGGAAGAGAAAAAGCAGTAGCTAAGTTTAAGAATTCCGTGGACGATATCCTTGATAAGCTTGAAGCTCCTCATGAATTTCGTGAAACATTTCTTCGCTCTAATGTTGCAAAGAGTGCTTATGGCGACGCTCTTAAACGGGGATATTCTATTGAACAAGCCCGTATTTATGCTGAGTTCTTTGGTACAAACGCAACCACCAACTTCGGTAGGCAATTATATCACTTAAACCAGCTTCAACAGTCTGTCCCATACCTTGGGGCGGCCGTAAATGGAGCGAAGTCATTCTGGCGTATCGCAGCCCTAGACCCAATTGGTGTTTCTTCCCGTATTATGGGTGGTGTGATTTTGCCGACTTGGTATCTGGTAGCACAGAGCTTAGGGAATGAAGAAAACCGCAAGGTTTATGAGCAAATCCCTGAATACGAAAAGCGTGGTAATCTTATCTTTATATCTAATGGACAAAAGTTCACCATTCCTATTCCAGAAGAAATCGGTAGGCTTATCTCACCAGCTAGACAAGCTATTGAGGGGCTTTATGGTGTAAATAAACACACTTTCTGGGAACTTGCCATGAACGATTTAGTCGGCCTCTCACCACTTGATATGACTGGCTTTACTAATATCGACAGAAATAAACTTATCTCTGAGGGGTTCTTAAATGACCATATTATTCCAGGGTTCTCCCGTTTAGTCTCACAGACAACTCCACCAGTGGTAAAGTCGGCAATTATGATGGTAACGGGCAAAGACCCATACACTGGTAGGCCAATTGATACCAGCCGTGTCTCTATTGACCCTGACACGGGTGAACCAATTATTATGGACAGAAATACTGGTGATTTAGCAAAAATGGTAGCTGGGTTATTTGGCAAAGATACTTCCCCAAGTGTGGCTCAAAAAATGTTGTCCAATATTTTTGGTTCAGCTGGTATGGATATTATCGACGGCATTTTTGAGCTTGGAAAGTCAGTGGTTAAGGGAGATGTGGCTGGTGGAACTGAAAAAATACTTGGTAGAGTTGGAAATCAAATAACCTCACCAGTTTTAGGGAACAATTATGACCAAACCCAGAAGCTTTTCAATCAGGCCGTCTCAGCATTAACCAGAGAAAGAGACGCTATGCTTAACCGAAGAGACCTGCAAGCGATTGACCAAAAGCTTAGATATGAGACTGACGCTGATAAAATTCAGAAGCTAAAAAATCAGCGTGATAATATCCTGAACCCATATTATAAGAAGGTGCTTAATGTCGCTAACAACCTAAAATCTGAATACGGGGCGACTATGACCAGACAACGCTTTGCTGCGATTTTAGGTCTTATGAACTTAGAGAATAATAGTGCTAGTGCATACTCTGGGAATAATGCGTTCACAGATGATTTGACTAAAAAAGCTATGAATGACGGCAAAGCTCAAGCTCTTGAAACTATGGTTAAGCTTGGATTTAAGGGGGCAGACGATATGTCGATGTTTGGATACCAGAAGAAGAATAAGAACGGCGAAGTCGTAACCTATTATCAACAGCCATTAGCTCTTCTTTCATGGAATAGTACTAAATATTTGCAAGACG
>ERZ773018.899-NODE-899-length-16768-cov-3.121403_pt1 | contig 16768 bp, 11 predicted proteins | sample MGYA00580840_ERZ773018 | MGnify/ENA primary metagenome ERZ773018 (study PRJEB29015, sample SAMEA2738125) | human oral metagenome | biome: human oral; feature: human-associated habitat; material: saliva | place: China | collected 2256 ... | reverse complement strand
ATGGTATAACTAACCTATTGATATATCGTATGCCTTTATAGTCACTATGTGGTCTACCTATATAGAATAACCCACGATACATTAGATCCGGAGTACCTTGTACAGGGCAACGTATAACAGGTCTAGCAGCTACTTTAGTATACTTAGCATCTATAGGTGTATTATATATTAATACAGGATACTTAAGTATAAGCATAACTGGTTTCTGATACCACATATCATATGTTATAGTAAATGACCAATAACTAGTCTCTCCTTCTTCTTTCTCTATAGTATATGTATCAGTAGTCGGTATACTATCTACATCATACACATGTTCTCTTATAGATAAGTTAAACTTATAAGGAGTAGCTTCTGTTGTATTAGCTCTAGAGATCTTTTGTATAGAATATTTATTAAGATAGTCTACTAGATCTAATTTATCTTCTTTATCTAATCGTTTATTCTTAAGTTCTCTAACGTGGTTAATAAAATGTAAGAAATCAGGTGGTAGGTCATAATAGTATTCTAACTTATGTTTCTTCCTACCACAGTTATAGATATCGAAACTTCTTATCTTCTCTATCATAGAGTAGACTCTAGCTTTACTCTGTGAGTAGAATGTAAAGTTAATGGTACGTTTACGTTTATAACGCAACGTACCAACTTGCACACCTATATCAGGATCTTGGAATATGTTATAATCTGTATAGCGTTCTGGATGCATCATAGTTCCTGAACTATCTTCAGTTTCTTCTGTAGACTCTATATGAACATATTCCGGTACGATAGTATTATTATTCCTAGTACCACCTAGTCCAGTATTATCTAGTTTATCGTGTGCTTCTGTATTAAAAACTGTATAGATACTTACATCTATCCCTAAGATCCTTTTAATATCATCACCTAGTATAATATCTATAGGATTATCAATACTAGACTCTAAACCATATAACATCATTTTAGTTCTCATACTGATGTCTCCTTAGATGTAATGATATTATGGAGCAACTGGTGTTGCTGCAAATGGTATAATAACAGATGTAGTTATAGTAGGTGTTCCGCCACTACCACCACTACTTCCACCACCAGAAGATCCACCTGAACTACCGCCACTACTAGGTGGTGTTAATATAGCTCCACCTGTAGAACCACCATTCATCTTATAGCCTATGAACCCTATACCTACTGGCATTGGTTTCCAAGTCATCAGTACTTTAAGGTTCTGATCTAGTACTCCTGTGTTACCATAGAAGTAAGCATTGATCCAAACAGCTATAAGAGTATGAAGTACTCCTACAGTTTCTCTTATACCTAATACATCTAGTAATCTAGCTATATCATCCCATGGTTTAAAATACTTAAGATCATCTCTCTTAAGGTAACTACCATCTACACGATCTAATCTTATCTCTATACCTTTAGTACCTATCCTATATGCTTTAATAGGTTTAGATAGTATATAACCATGTTGAGCTACTGATACTCTTCTATTCCTATATAGTAGATCATATAGATCTTCTAAGAATAGTTTAGTAGCTGGTTCTAACATTGTTCTAGTTTGTAATAACATATTGATCAAGTTAGCTAATGAACCATCCATAGCTTTAAGGTTATTCTCTCTGTTATAAGCACTCTTATGTACATTCGTTAGTAAGTATACTAAGTCAGCACATATGAACTTATAAGTAGCTTCTAATAGACCGTAGAATGTATCCATATCACCTACTGATTTAAAGATACCGTTATCATCTGGCTCTACTGTCATATACTCTTGTAGTAAAGAGTAATAAGGAGCTACATAGTTATCGAAGTATTTATCTCCTATCGCTAGACGTTTACCAAGTAGTTCGTCTGCACTTATGTTATTTAAAGTATATTGTTCCATTCATTACTCCTACTTTTTAGTATCATTAGTATCTTCTTCTAATGTTAAGATAGTTATCTCTATTAGAGCTTGATAAGCATTTAGTTTATCTACTATCCTGTTCTTTACAAATCCTATATAGTAGTATTTGATCATCTTAAGAGTTTCTGCTATCTCTTCTCTCTTAGTGTTATCTTGTTCAGATAGTACATCGTAAGCTAATGGTTTTAATATAGCTTCTAAAGTCTCGTATTTCTTCTTATAGATAGAGAAAGTATTAATAAATCTCTTACCGAAGTTAGTTATAGCAGAAGATACTGATGTTTTAAATATCTTAGTTTGGTTCTCATCTCCTGTAGTAGAGAATGTAATATAAGTTTGTGGTACTTCTACATCCTTACAACTATTCTCGAATAGAACTTTGATCTTATTAAGACCTGTTAGTTTACCATATAGAGCATAATCTTCTAGTTTAGGATTTTGACTAGCTATATTCTTAAGTTTAACGTTAAGAGGATCTGTTGCTATAGCTTCTGCTATATGTTTCTTAGCATTAGCTATAGACTCGAAGTTATTCTTACTTATAGCTGCTAATATGTTATTATCCGTACTAGATAGTTTAGGACTATCTATATCAGCTACATCTACTAGCAGAGATGTAAAGTTAAATAAATTACCTTCTTTCTCTTCTGGTAAGAAATAACGTAATGAACCAGTATACTCTAGTACTGAAGTAAGATCTATTTTGTTATTCTTAATAACTCCAGACTTAAGTAACTCTAATGCACGTTCTTTATCTTTCTCTTTAGCTTGGATAGTCTCTATAGCAGCATCTATTAGCTTCATGATGTTAAGACAGTCTTCTTTAACACTAGCCCATGTATCTGAGTTAGCTTTATCTTGTATCATCTGTACTTCAGACTCTATAACAGCTAATGACTCTGTAGGGTTAGTTTCTAAATCTTCTTTAGAAAGTTTAAGAGGTTTGATACCTAGTTTATGATAAACTACTTTAAGAGCTTCGTTAGCGTACATAATAACATCTTGTAATGGTCTATTAGTACCTAATGAATTAATCTTCTTATTGATATCATCTAGCTCAGTATCAGTAAGCATATTATCGTCTATATCTTTAGCTATCTTAGTAACTTGATCATAAGCTGTCATATCTTCTAGATCTTCAGTCTTAGGATTATTGTTAGTTATCTCTATAGCTTGATCATACTCTATAGGATTTAAGATAACTTCAGTAGGAGCTTCTAACTCTGCTGGTTCAGTAGCAGTTGGTAGTTCTCCAGACTGGGCATCAGTTACTATATCTTCTATAGATTCTGTATTTAGTTTAGTTCTTATTATTTTCATCGTTAAGCCTTCTTTTCTATTTCGTTTAAGTAATCTATGCTAAGGTTAATCATAACTCCTAGAGTATTCTTTAGATATACTAACATATCCTTAACTCCGTTATTAAGTGCTTCATACTCGTCAGACTCATTATCGCTATTAACATATCTAACCTTATCAAGATGAATACTATTAAATAAGCTATAAAGCTTAGTTAGTTCTTTATAAACATCTTTAGGGTTAGCTAATACAGATAGTTTACTTATAGAGTCTTTATAATGGTACTGTGGTTCTGTACAAATATCTCCATAATCTTCCATACGTACCATAGGTTGTTCCATATCAAGATGTATACCTAATGTAACAGGTATTATACTAAAGTAATCTTTGTTATCATAACTTATACTAAAAGCATATGTAATAACATCAGTATCAGAAGCTTCACCATCTGTAAATATTCCATTATTAGGAGTTACATTAATATTTTTATTAGCTATGTTAGCTAATGCACTTACTTCATTCTTCAATTCTGTAAATGCAGGCCATATATAATCGCCCTCATCATCTTCGTGCGCTATTGGTTGTTTCTTACCTACGAACTTAGTAAGCTTGTCTATACTGGATTTAATATAGTTAGCTATTACACCGATATTAGCAGGTTTACTAAAGAATGCCATATTATAAGCAAATATAGCGTTAGGTATAGTATCTTTAGTATAGTCTTTAACATTAGGAGTAGGTAATGTATTTATCGTACTAGCATTAGGTAGTTCTTTTACATCTATTACCTTAAGTGGTACTTTCTCTATATACTTAACTTCTTTCTTTTTAAATAAACCCTTTAAGAAATCTAATATACCTTCCTGATTAACATTACTATTAGAGTTATATATAAAATAATCTTTATCTTTAACGAAAAAGTCTTTTTTAATTCTAATACCTATTACACCATTAGAAGTTTCCGCTTCTTCGTTAAACTCGAATCCTTCATCCTCTATATCGTCGTAAAAAGCAAGTGGATCCCAATCATCATCGCGTTGTATAATGTCTAGATATCCAACTAAGAATATAAATTCATCTGGAACATAGTTTATATCCAATTTATACATTGTCCACATATCATTATACTCGTCATACTGGTCTTTTTTATAATTAACAGGTGTAAAGTCTATTTTAATAGGGTTAATATCTTTAACAAGCTTATTCTTTTTTAAGTAATCTACTATTTGTTTTTGCTTAGATAGAAGCTCTTTTTTAAGTTTATCTTTTCCTGCTTGTGTAAGACGTTCTTCGGTATATGTTTTAGCGTCATTACGATGTTTCCATTTATTTATACCGTCTTTAAGGCCTTCCCATTCTCTTTTAAGAGCGTCTTTAAATACCTGCCATAAACCTTCTTGGTTAACTCTATCTCCAAACATTATATCACTTAGACCTTCTGCATTCAGTCTAGTATCTTCTACTTTTGGTTTTGGTTTATAATATGATGCTAACTTAGCCATTATTTTTTGCCCCCTAGTGTTGTAACTAAATTAAAGTATGCTAATCCTATCTCCGATAGAGACTTTTGTAGACCATAGATACCATATAGTACTTCATCTCTATATAGACCAGTTAGTCCTAGTATCACTCCTAGTGCTACATTAACAGCTGTAAGGTTCTTAGTATCATCCACATCGAATGCTTTAGATTTCAGTAGTTGTATTAATGTCTCTGGAAAACTTACTAGCACATTACTAGGTGTTACTACTGTATTCATTAACGTACTAATGTATGTTAATCTCTCATAGCTCATCAACGGTGTTCTAGTAGAAGTATACTCTTCTTTACGTATAATATCATTATCTACTTTATAGCAACCTTTTTCCCAATGTAAGAATGTAAACTCATCTTCTGTATCTGAGTAACTAGCAAAATCACATAGGAACTTATTAACAGCTATTTTAATAGTACTTAAGTTATCTTCAGATTTAATCTCTGTTTCAAAACTCTCTTTATCTAATAGCTCTAATATAGCTTTATAAACTAAGTTAAGTTTAGGTAGTGTCTTAGTACTAAAAGCATTAACACTATCACCTAGGTTACCATCGTTAAGTGCTAATCTAGCTACTGGAGCATTCTTACATACGTTAACATATGCCATAACAGCAGCTACTATCTTATTGATATCTTCTTCTCTAAGACCAGTATCATTGCTTATATTTTCTTCCATAGTACCTTGTACTTCAGTAGCACCAGATATAATATACTCATGATGTTTAATATGCTCTATGAGTTTTTCTTCTGTTACTTCTTCCATCTGGTAGATAGCTTCTATAAGATGATCTGCTATAGTAACTATTTTAGCAGGTTGTTTCTTAAGATCCTCTACAGTCTTATTTATTATCTCTTTATATTTCTCTACTTTAAGACCATTGATCTCAGATACTACTTTACTTATTAGTGTTGCTAACTCAGAACGTATAGTAGAGATATCATTAGCTACATTAGTAAGAACTTTAGTCATCATCTCTACATAGCCTACTATAGTATCTTCTGTATTAAGCTCGTAGTCTTTATTAAGCATGGTGTTAAGAACTACTAACTTACTTCTAAAGTTATGTACTGCTGAACTATCTATATTCTCAGGTTCATGTTGGTACTGACGTACTATCTCTAACATCTCTGTAACTATGATAGCTAAATCGTCTAGCTGGTTCTTAAAGTTATGAACACTACCGTTAAACTCTGAAGTAGTATTAGCAGATTTATAAGTAAGACTATTAGTTATCATAGGGTCTAATACTACATTAACACGTTTAGCTTCTAATAGTTCATTCTCAGCTTCTCTCTCCATGATCTTATTATAAACATCCGCTATCTTAGGACCTGTACGTATAGTAGGTAACTCTGTAGTTTCTGGTTCGTTAACTTCAGGTTGTGTTTCTATAATGTTATCTACTTCTTCTAGATTAACACTATCAGTAACAAAATCGTTTAGTTTCATCAAGTACTCCTTGTTTTCTAGGTTATGTGCTAGCCAGAGGCTAGCAAATCAGACAACTGAGCCTTCTAGGCTTACTGATATGGTAGTAGAGAGTAGATAGATATATATCTATCTACTCTCTACTATATGTTATTATATTTTACCTAATGCATTTGCTCTATCTACTAATAGCGCAGAGATAGTGACTGAAGCAGCGCCCATACGAGCTATAACAGATACTAAGTTTTTAATAGTTTCCAATGCATACATTGTATCGTTACTTAAATTAGAATATGCCGTGTTAGTAGCAACAATCTTAGTTAGTTTGTTCCTAATAAGATCTAGTTTACTATTACTACCTTTTAGAATAGATTCTATATTCCTACTCGACATTAAGTCTAGTTGTTTAGCAACATCATCTGCAATAGTATCTATATTAAAGTACCTATTAACGTTATGAGTTGCACCGTAAGTAACGTCCTGTCTTGCTATAATTCTATCTTGTACTGTACCGATATACATAAACTTATCATTTTTCAATGGTACTATCATAAGTAGTTCTGGTTCAGTAGTAGTGCCTTTAAACTGTGTATGCCAAAGATAAGCATTTATATCTTTTATTTCGTCTATACGCTTAAGTTCATCCTGGTATGGTTTAAATATATCAGTTACTTTTTTAAATAGTTCTTCTTTAGTAACATCTGGTTTAACAAGCTCTGCTAGCTGAGATAATATACTTTCTATCTTAGTAGCAAATTTAAGATATATTGGTAAATACTCATTAGGTTGTACACTATCTAATGTAAGAGATTCTTGTAATGATTCGTATAACGCAGATAGCTCAGGATCTAACATACCATCTATCTGGTCATTTAGAGAATTAATAGACTTACACATCTTCCTGATCTCTGCATTATTCGCTTTAAGATTATCTTTTATAATAGATGCATTCTTCCTAAGGTTATCTTTAGCATCCTGAGCTGATTTAGTACGAATACCAAAAGAGTTCAATAGGTTCTTAAATAAAGCTTTAAGTATCTCTATTAGTTTATCATAAGCTAACTTAAGTCCTTTAACGATAGTATCTTTAATATCCTGTAATGCTTCTAAGTTCATTTCAGTAGCTAATCTAGGATTAGAAGTAGCATCTTCTGTGTTAAATAAGATACGTTTATCTTCCATACCTATTCTCTTATAGAAGTACTTGATAGACTCTTGAACTACTAATGGTTCTAAAGGTTCTATATCTTCTGCTTTATCTTCTAGTACTTCTTTAGCTTGTTCTATTTTCTCTTGTACTTCAGCACCTACTTCATTACCATCTCTTATAAGATCAGAGACATCGCTATATGATTTCTCTAGTACGCGTAATTCGTTCAATGCTTCTTCATAATGTATAAGATCTTCTACTGGTATTTTATTAGGGTTAGTAGCTTCTTCTGCTACTGGATCATTAGTTTCAACCTGATCTAAGATAGGCTCTTGAGTTTCATTTTCCATGTCAACACTCCTTAGTAATATGTATAGTATTCAAAATCAGCTAACAACGAACATAATAAGGTATAGAGAGTAACCATATTAGGTTACTCTCTATACTATCATACTTTCTTAAACTCTATTACTAGTTTTTCATTAGGGTCTAATGGTTTACTAATATCTCTATAGTGGCTACCACTAACGCCTATAGCGTTACTATGTAAAGCATAGTATTGTAAAGAGTTCTCTTGTAACTCAGTACCGTTAATGAATAGTTTCATACCAGGTACTTTAGAACGATAAAGGAATGCTGTAGTAAAATATCCTAACTGAGTTAAATAACCAGCATCAGCAGTTCCACTAGGTCTTAACCTTATTTTCTTATTATCACTACTTTGGATAATGTTGTTAATATTCTTAGGATCTGATTTACTAAGGCCATGTGTATAACCATAGCCATAAGAAGACATGTTATCAGAACTTACAGGTGTTCCTTCTTTTATATAGTACTGACCACTATTACCACCATAGAAGTAATCACTATGAACATACTTACTTTGTGTATGCAAGAAGTTAAGTTCTATCAGTCCTTCTGTATGTAAATCATCTAGCCAGTTATCAACAAGTACTGAAGTAACTGGAGTATATTCAGCATCTCTTATAGTAGCTGTATTACCAGGAGCCTGTTCTAACTTCTTAGTCTTAGCATTATAGTCAAAAGTATTGATAGTCTTAGTAGTACTTATACTATTAGTACCATCAGCAGCTTGCCAACTACACTCTACTATATACTCAGTACCGTCTGTTAAATCAGATTTATTAACTACCCATTTCTTTAAGTTAACAGTATCATTAGCAGATTGTTTTACTATAGCACTACCTTTCTTAAGATACCAGTTAGTAGCTTTATGGGTAGTATCAGCTAGACCACTAACAGAAAATTCATTAGTTATAGTAGCTTCTAAGTTACCATTAACCATAGCTAACTGTAACTCAGGTTTATCTATAGTTATACTAGGTCTAGGTCCTATAACGAAGTTCCTTATACCTTCATTACTCTCTACGGCATTCATAGCTTTATAAACAACACCTATGCGATAAGTATTACCATAGGTAAGTTTAGATTCTTTCCTAAACTCTTGATCGAAACTATCTAACGTAGTTCTTGTTATAATAGAGATAACTTCAGTATCCTTATAGATCTTATATGCAGCTTCTTTAAACTCTTTACCTAGTTTATTATTAGGAGTAAATACATAATCACCACCAGAGATAGTTAGTTTAATAGTGTTATCGTTAATAGGTGTTACTGTTACAGATGGCTCAGGTGTCTGTATACTAGCAGCAGCTACTTTAAGTTGTTTATCAGCTAGTTTAACTCTACCTATATTAGTAACTACAGTAGTCTTAACAGTATAAGTAATAGTGCTATCTAATAACACTGTACTAGGTAATCTATATACTGTATTTTCATTACCTATACTCTCTCCTCTATGCAGTATACTACCATCAGGATTATGGATAACATACTGAGTTTTAAGTACTGTAACCCAACTAGCGTTAGTAGTAAAGTTAGTTATCTTACAAGTAACGTTACTAACATCTAACCCATTTATAACTGGAGTAGCATTTATTTCTATAGATGGTCTATAAGAATCTTTATATACTAATGTATTGTATTTATTACCTATAACATAAGTAGATATAACGAACTCTCTATCAGAGCTAAATGTAGTGTTAGCTCCATCATACCAGCTGATTAATTTCCTTATAGGAATATTAATCTCCATATCCTCTCTATATTTACCTTCATTCGTAAAATCTAACTCATTATCACGCTCTACATCATAGTTCTTATCATATACTCTAAAGACTATAGATTTAACACTATCTCTTTCATCTTTTACTTCGTATTTAGTATAGGTAAACTTAATCTCTTTATTAGGTTTCTCAACTACGTGAAACTCTATAGGTAAGATATTAGTAACCTTAGGGTTAAACTTAATGGAACTAGGTTGTGAGTCATAGTTCCTACTATGGTAAATACATGTTATGCTATGTGGATATTTAGGATCTAATATATACGGAGTAATATTAATCTTATTTAGGTTAGTAGTACCTCTTACTATGTTAAGTTGTTCTGTAGTACCAGTATCTGGGTTATAAGCTACTAACTTCCAAGATGTAGTAAGATGTGTTTCAGTACCATTAACCATAACGAACTTACTAGCTGTTATATAGTGTTCTCCGTTATCACAACTATACGCTAACTCTGGTTTCTGTATAAACACATCTATAGTATTCCAACGTTTAGTTATAGTATTAGAACTAGGATACTGTATGTTATTAGTATTATAGATAACATTAACAGTATAAGTATTACTTACGAATAGTTTACGATCTGGTACTACTATAGAAGTTTTATTAACAGTATCGTCTATAGACTCAAATACTGTTCTACCTTTATTATCCCTTATAACCCAACTAGTAGAACGATGTTCTATCTTACCTATCTTATCTTCTCCAAATGGTACGAATCCAGAAGTAGTTATAGTAGGAGTAAGACTATTATCAGATACAGTTATAGTAAACTTACGTACTCCATAAGAAGGAGTACGATAATGTAATAGATCACTCCATGGAGATGTTATGCTATTACTACGAAATCTATAACGTACATATACATCTCTATTATCACCTTCTATAGTAGGTAACCAACTACTCTTAATATCTGGATTTAAGATACTATTACCAGTATCTAATAGATCTCTCATTTCACTATCAGCATATGCTTCCCAATCAGTACTAGTGTGTTTACCAACGAAGAACATAGATGTTCTATAGCTAGCTATGTCTAATGGACGTATATGGTTTTCTATAGATGTTATACCACCATTATTCTCTCGTATATTAGGTTTAAGTATCTTACTTATATCAGAACCTATTTCAACGTTCTGTATATGTCTATCTATACTAAGATCTGATATAAGTTCTCCAGATGGTTCTGGTAGGTTAATAACTATATCTTCTTTAGTATGTATTATCTGTAAATTTTTCTTGTAACTGGTAGCAGTATCTTTAAAAACTATTTTACCCATACTCTTTTCCTTTACTAAATTTCTGTAAGGTTTACATAGGAAAACCTTAGGATCACACAACAGCTCTTCCGTGATTTTCAGGGTCTTAAGCAAGATTTTGATATAAATACGATAAGGAGAACTTATGGGTAATATTAAGTTTATAGATAGCGTAAGTACGAAAAAGAAGTCTCTTATTTTTACAAGTGTTAGTGATGATATAGTTATCAATACTCCAGATACATCAGGTGTGTTAGCAACAGATAATAAAGCTAAAGAGATATTAGAGAATATGGTAGGTGGGTTATCTAACTTAGATTTCATCATGAAGCCAGATATAACAGAGAACAATGGTGGATATACAAGTAGTAACTGGGATGGTTATCTTAAGATAGCTAGTTATGTTACAAATAGTTGTTTTATAGGTAAGCATACTGGTACTGAATGGAATATATACTCAGATGCTACTTGCACTAACTTAATAGATCGTACTAGAGATATTAATAATAAATCTAAGTTTAGTCCTAACTATCCTAATGTTAATACTAAGTACTATGGAAAGTATAGATTTAAATCAGGACATATATATTCGCCATGGAGTGATGTTATAGAGTTTACTTCTTTACCAGGTGGTATAAGACCATTCGATATTACTATAGAAGAAAATACTTTACAACCATTTATATTCATTAGTGGATATGAAGTATTTGGAGATGCTACAGGAGCTAATCATGTTAGTACTAGTTGGGAAGTAAAAGATGTTACTACTAACACTATATTAATTACTAAACCTAATGATACTACCGATAAGTTAAAGCTTAAAGTACCTGTAGGTACGTTAAAATCTAATACTACATATGAAGTTACTGTTACGTTAAATACTGATAGTACGATATATCCATCTAGTAAAGTAACATTTAAACGTTTTACTACTTCTAATAGCTACATAAGAAGACCTATCTTACGTTATGAACAATCTGATAATAAACAACTAGTTATAGCAGATGAGTTCTTTACTAATGCTAGTAGTGAACATCATACCCATACTATATGGAAGATAGTTAATGTTAAGACTAATTTAGTATTATACTCAGCTACTGTAGCTGCTAATACTAGTATGTACTTAGATAGCTATATAAGTTCATATGGTAAGTACAAGATAACTTGTCGTTATGTAAGTGAAAATTTAACATCTGACGAAGGTATACTTAACCTTAGTATAGAAGGCTCTAAAGTAGATACTATTAATGCTAGTTTCGATACTGTTAACTACTTACCTAAGTTAAAGCTTAGTAAGTTTAAACTACTGAATACAGATACTGATGTTATACGTAGTACTATGCTTATGACAGATCACAGAGACCATCATAACGAACAGTTAGTAACATGGTATAACGATCTATATAATGTAGATATGGAACACCAGTTAACAGCTACTGAGTTTATAAGTATGTTAGATGTTAATAAAGTATGGGATAATAGTAAGATTAAACTAGCTGGATACGTTATAGGTAATAAGTATAACTCCGAGATCTTTAAAGCAGAGTATACTCCGAATATAAGTTATGAAGCATTAGTAGAACATGTGGGTAATGAGTTCTCAGATCTTAAGTTGGTTATAAAGGATAAACCTGGTAACCATAACCCTGATTGGGTTAATGTTACTAAATACATAGTAAGGAATGCTAAATTAGGTACTCCTATAGAATCTACTGTAACTAATATACCTATACCTAATAACGGATATGAATATGGAGTTAATCATGTCTTTAGTATACAAGCTATAACTAATATAGGTATCTTTAACTTACCTAACTATACTGTTAACTTAGAGCCTATAAGGATCAAACCTTCTGTTATAACAGTAACCGAAAATCATAGTAGTAGGAACTATTGTAACCTTAAGATAGCGTTAGATGGATATAACTATGATGGCGTTAAAGATAACACCACTAAGCTTAAAGAGGTTGAATATAAAATATACGACGCTAATGATAATACATTATTAGTTACTAAGTTACTAACAGCTTCTCCTAGTGAAAGTAATGCATTAACATTCAACTGGAACTATATTAAAACTACTCCTGGTAACTATGCTACTTATGGTAAGAAATATAGAATAGAAGTAGTACTAAGGAATATGTTAGGAGAACAAGGTAAAAAGAATATAAAAGTGTTTACTACTAGTGCTGAGAGTCCTGTTAAAATAACTAAACCAGAACTTAAGATGGAGTTTAAAAGTAATAATACAGTAGAGTTAACGATAACTAATACTATAGCTATAACAGGAGTACCTAGTGGTACACATTTTGCTACTAACTGGTATATAAAAAATAGGAGTAATGCTATAATATATCAGTCTCTTAATAATACTACTAATCTTAAGAGTATAGTAGTTAATAATACTGCTATAACAGGGTTAACACCTGGTGGTAGTTATATCGTAGAAGCTGAAGTTATAACTATGGAAGGTACTGTAAGCGAACCTGGTAAGAAAACAGTATTTTATCCGTTGCCACCTAGTGGAGTATATACACCATTACACATTTTAACTAAAGATGGTGTAGATAATTTAAAGTGGAGATTTGAGTCTACGTTCTCTCTTACCGTTAGACAAGATAGTTCATTTACTAATGGTAAAATATTAACACTAAAAGAACTTAAGTTATGTAAACCTATACACCCTAGTGTTAGTAATGCTATAGCAGATCAATTCGGACTTAAAAAAATAGTATGTAGATATCTTACTGATGTAAGAAAAGGTAGTACTAACGAATATGCTAAATTAGGAGCTATAGTTACTGTAGATCTAACTGGTGATACTAATAAAGTATTGATTAATATTAAAGAGTTAGATGTTACACAGACTATTAATCCTTTTGATAATGGATTAACAGTTAGTGACTGGGAAATACTTAACGGGTTAAATAATATAGAAGATATAACTAGTTATACCAATAGTTATAAGTTTTGGGTAGAGAAAACTGGACCAGATACTTGGGTATTAAAGATTAAGTTTATACTACTAGATAAAGAATACCAAAAGAAAGCTACTACTATTTATCCGTTTAGAATAAATAAGCAATATACTTTTACTATGGATGCTTATTATACAGAAGAGAACTATATTTCAAGTCATCCACAGAGTTCTATATTAATACCTACATTCACTGCTAATATTAACAGTGGGCCTAAAGCTATAACTGGTTTATCTACAGTAGACTATGCATTAGATAACAGTATTGGATTAACGAGTACACATAGTGGTTCATATAGGATGTCCTATCCTAGTGGGGCTGGCACTAAAGGCATTTATGGATATAGTCCTAGTAAGTTAGAGTATATGCGTAGATCTGATATGAAGTTTGTTATGTTTATGAACTATAGCTGGTTTGCTTTTAAGCGTCAAACCGGTATGGCTGTTACGGATGCTAAAGCACCTGCTGATGAAGTTAACTTAGCTAATCCTAATAACCCTAATTTAGGATATGTAACTAAAATATACGAATTCGTAGATAGAACAACTTTAGGTAATTTAGTATATGAAGGTAATAAAGCTTTTGTATGTACATCTTACCATGTAGGTATAAAAGATATCTTAGGAGATTCTAAACAACTAGTGCCTGTACCTAACTTATTAGAGGCTAATAAGTTATATTTCGTTAAGGTATGGTTTAGACCGTTTAATAACAACGACTATGCAAATAGATGGTACGTAGAGAAACCATTTATGACAACAAGTTCTTAAATTATATAACATAGAGGATAGTTAATTCTATCCTCTATGTTACTTTTTGATTTAAATTAAATTAGATATTATTAATATAGATAAGTATAAAATACTTATGAATATTTTAACATCTATAAGGAGTAAGTATGCAGAAACCAAGTAATGGTTGGAATAACCAAAAGAAGAGCTTGAAGAATTCGAAAAAGCCTAATCCTAATGGTAATAAGAAACCATTTAATAAGGCACCACATAAAGAAGTTAAGGATGCTAAACCTAAAGAGCCTGAAGTTAGAATCATAACAGGTGATCCTGAGAAGCTATATATAGAAGCTTATCAAAAACTAGTAGATTGGGTATTCCCTACTAAAGAAGGAACTACTAAGACTTTGATTATGAATAGGCTATTTGGTAAGAATGATAAAGGTTTTTTAATAGAAGAGAAAGCTAAAAGCTTATTAGGAGTACATGATACAGAAGGTACTAAAATACAAGATAAACTAGTAGCTACTGCAAGTACGATTAGAAATCTCTATAAAGCTACTATAACTAGTAAACTACATAGGGCAGAGTTACAAGAAGAGGATCTACTATTGATCTTTAATAGCATCAGTCCTTTAGTTAAGTATAACCTGATCCAAGACACGCCTATAGAAGAGATCTATAATGTTATATCAGATGCTCTAACTAGGGTTAATTGCAAAGCACAATAACAGCACAACTAGCATATAGAGAATAATACTCTCTATATGCTAGTATCTATATTTTACAAGGAGAGAATAATGACAGAAGAGTTTAAAAAGCATTTTGCAATAGCTGCTACAAAAGCTATTACTGGAATAGCTAATCATGGTACTGCTGGAGTATTAATACCTACGTATGGTGTTAGTTTAAAACATAAATATCTTACACCATTAGTAATGACGTATGATCAAAAGTACGCATATAAAGCCATAGCTTATCTAGATGCGTTAGTAAGTAAAAGACAACCTTACTTTGGTAAAGATATAACTTCTCTTACTAGTATGTTTATAGCACTAGCTAAATCATCAGACGCATTAATAAACGATTTAGATTTAGCTATTGAGTTATTTCAGCAGGTAATAGGTATCTATATACATAAGCTTAAAACAGTGGTATATGAACAGACCGAAGATTTACCGTTATCTCCTTTAGACTCTAAGATATTCGATAACTTCGATATACATACAGTATCTTTATTACTATCTCAGTACCACTTACTACATGCATATGAAAAAGAAGACTCATGTCCGGTAGATAGAGTAACGGCGTTACTAGCACTTGAAAGAGGGGCTAGAGAGTTTATAGAAGAAACTCTACTAGAAGTTACAGTAGAAGAGACACCTAGTGGTAAATATACTGGTGTAATAAAATTTATAAAGAAAGAAGGATAAGATATGTTAAACAGATTTTTAGATTTACTATTTGGTAAAGTCTATAGGTATAAAAATGAACATATATTCATACACATCTTATGTCTTATAGCGTTAGGATGCTATGGATTCGTATTCGGTTATGAAGCTGGAGTTAAAGGTCAGTTCTCAGAAGTTGTGCTATTAGTTATACAGACTATAGGTACAGTAAGTATTATGTACAGTTCTTTATACTTATGGTATGTAATGGTTCATATACCAACAGAGAAAAAGAAGCAAGAGTATCAAAAAGAGTTAGAAAGACTTAATAGTGCTCTTGAGGAAATAAGAGAAGCTAAGAGAGAATATGAAAAAGAATATACAGAGCTACTAAAAGATCAGGAGAAAAAACATGACTAACTTTAGATTATTACTTATATTCCTTATTATAGCCATCGGTTTAGCATTTATTATCAACGAGGTAGTAGATATATTCGTTTTAGCTATAACAACAGGATTTAAGAATATAAGCTGGTTTAGAGCTATAGGCGCATCATGTGCGTTAGCAAGTTACTTAGTTTTATATATAATTAACTATAAACTGTTAACAAGATATGATTTTGAAGAGTTCGATAGACTTAAAGAAGAAATGAAAAATAAGGAGAATGAATAATGAAAATAGTAGATACAGTAGCAGTACCAGTGGGTGATATAGAAGATAGTATAGAGTTATACAACTTGATGTTAAGACTTAGAGAGTATGTATACTATTTAGTAACATACGGACAGTGTGAGTTAAGTATCTTAACTAGATATGATGTAGAAACTAAAGATAAATATAGTATACCATTTGAAACGTTAGTAAATGGTGTTATAAGAGTGTTGCAAAAGTTTAATAAAGATGATATAATGGAACTTCTAAGTATGGAGTTTGATAATACTACTTCTGAATATAGACATATA
>ERZ773018.891-NODE-891-length-16839-cov-8.637631_pt1 | contig 16839 bp, 15 predicted proteins | sample MGYA00580840_ERZ773018 | MGnify/ENA primary metagenome ERZ773018 (study PRJEB29015, sample SAMEA2738125) | human oral metagenome | biome: human oral; feature: human-associated habitat; material: saliva | place: China | collected 2256 ... | reverse complement strand
TATCGTAGTTGATAAATTCCACATAGTACAGCTCTTGACAAGGGAGTTAAACAAGCTAAGAATAAACGAGATGAAGAAGCCTTAATACGAGGTCTAAAGAGTATAAAATACTGAAGAGATACTGGAAAATATCACTTACAAAGAATAGAAATTTTAAGGCAAGGATAATGCTTATGGAAAGGTATAAGATACAAAAGGGCAACATCTATAGCAATAAGTTTGCTATGGACACTGCCCCATAATTTAATAGATTTTGTTGATTTAAATTATCACTAACGTAATTTAATATAGAACCATAATATTTAAAATTGTTTATGAAAAATAAATTGTATCAATATTAAATAAAAATTTGAAAAATTCAGATAAATAGTTGACAAAAAGTATTTTTTATTGGTATAATATTTATAAGATAAAAGAGAATTTGTGCACAAGATTTTTATTTTTTGTTCTTAAAATTTCTTAAGTTATAAGTAATAAAATAGGAGGAGGTAGCGTATGAAGAAGCTAATATCATTATTATTCGTGATGGCAATGTTTTTTAGTATGTCAGGAGTACGAGGATATGCTATGATAACAGGTAATAGTACGGAAATGAATGAAGGACTATCTGTAGAAATAACTGAAGAACAATTACAGCAGTTACATTCATATAGAAGTGAGAATGTTCCTGTTACTGATGAAGAAATTGATGAATATTTGGTAAAAAACGGTTATAATACTCAAAAAGAAATTGATAGAATTAACTTAAATATTATGTCTAATGGCCCAGAATTATCAAGAGCTAAGTATATTAATGGGTATAATAAATACAGAACTTTTGAAAGGGATGGAAAAACATACCTATACTTATACCTAAGTGGAACGACTTTAAGAAAGATATATTATGGAGCTGACTTAATGGGTGTCATTGCAGGAATATTGCCACAAAACTTAGCTACAGTTATTGCTCAGGCTTTGAGTTATGCTATAACATCAACAATAGAAGAGTGTGGTACAAAATATGGTATAGTGTTATGCCATGTTAAGGATAGGTGGGTTCATCCGGCTGCTACATATACATACAGATATTATAATTGGTTTTATCAAACTTAGACTGTATTTAGCTAGTAGTATAGTTAAGGATGTGATTATATGGATATAAAACTTATAGTAATTGCCTGTAGTATTTTAGCAATAGCTACTGATAGACTTATACCCAAAGAACATAGTTTGTATAAAGTGGTAAACTATGCTGTCAGAGGAGTGATTTTGATATTGATTGGAATATACTTATATAATAAATTTTTATATAATTAAGTAAAAAAATATTAATAACAAAATTATTTCTTAGTGCGTGGCATTGATATGGGGTGTATTCAGTAAAAAAATAATAGCGTTGATAGGGAAAATAAATTCTCTTTCAACGCTATTTTCTATTTATAAGGAGTATGTCGACCAGGCTTTTACTATAGCACTCTTACTGATCATCATGCTGTTTTCTATCTTGGTCAATAGGTTCTGTTTTAAATGTATAGACTGGTAGTCAACATTTGACCTATCAAATATTTCTAGGGCTAGGTCTGCTATATTCTCAGCAGAGTTTAGCTTTTTAATCAGCCTAATATTGTCCTTCATCCTTTCAAGTCTTTCAGGATGGTCAAGTAGGACCTTTATAACAGACTTAATAGAGAACTTTTTAGTAGTTCTTATGGCAACACCACAGTTGGTTAGGAAGTCTAGGTTTTCACCCTCCTGACCAGGGATAAAGTATGGTATGACCATAGGTACATCCTTTAAAAGGGCCTCTGTAGTAGTCAGACCACCTGGCTTAGTGATCAGGATATCTATGGCTGGAAGAATATCGTTCATATTTCTTGTGAAGCCTACTATCTTTATATCAATATTGCCATTATAGTCTTTTATCCTTCTTTCAAGAGACCTCTTTAGGTGGGCATTTCTTCCCGTTACAACTAGGACCTGGAAGGTCCTGTCTATCTGGCAAATATCCTCAAGAGTGCCCTTAATATTACCAGCCCCAAAGCTACCACCCATCAAAAGGATGGTCTTCTTTTCTGGGTCTAGGCCTAATTCTCTAAGAACTAGGTCCCTAGGCCTATTTTCTAGGAAAGACTTTTCGACAGGTATACCAAAAGGCATAATCCTATTTTCATCTATACCATCCTCTATTAGTAGTTCTTTTACATATTCATCTCCACAGATATAGTAGTCTATTTCATTTTGAAGGTAGGCTGAATGGGCTGTGTAGTCAGTAAGAACTGATATAAGTGGTGGGAAGTTGTAGCTTTCCTCACTCGTTTTGGCCACAAATTCTGAGAAGGCATCCTCTAGGTCATCACCCCTGGCTCCCCTTTTTAGCCTACTTAGGGCTACTAGCGGAAAGGCATGGGTACCTATTATTAGGTCAGGCTCCTCCTCAAGTATCAGTTTTTTAAACTTCCTTGCAAGTATCAAGGCTATAGGATTGCTCTTAAATTCATTTACGGCAAAAAATTTCTTATCAGATAGCTTGTACATGCGTCCATATGCCGATGGGGTATACTTGGCTGATATTTCATAACCATCTGATATCAGCTTGTCCATGGCAGTACTTACTAGCTTGAAACTATCAATAATTTTACATTCTATATTATGACCCTGGTAGGTCCTTTTTTCTAGTTCTTCAATAATGGCCTTTGCAGCCCTGTTATGCCCCCCTCCAGTAGAGGCGGTCATTATTAATACCTTTTTCATATTAATACCCTCCTTAATTACATAAAAATTATAGACCAAAATAGGAACAAGTAAAAGTACTTTAACGGAAATATAATATATTCTTAAGACAATCTTTATAATTTTAGTTGTAGAGTGTAGATAATAGGCGAACACACTTTTCAGCAACTGAGAAAGTATAGGCTTTTCCAGCGTCTAAGGTTGATTAAAAAGTCATTTTACGAAAAAACTATAGGGATACAAATTTTTCTTGAAAAAGCTATTGACTTTTAAGGGCAATTTTGATATTATAATACTTGTTCAAAACAGTAGTGATTGAAACAAGCCTTGACTAGGCGAGGTCGGCATGCGGCTCATTGGTCAAGTGGTTAAGACTCCGCCCTCTCACGGCGGCAACAGGGGTTCGAATCCCCTATGAGTCATAATTTTATATGCGGGTGTAGCTCAATGGTAGAGTTCTGGCCTTCCAAGCCAGCTGTGAGGGTTCGATCCCCTTCACCCGCTCCAGAAGTGGGAGTATAGCTCAGCTGGGAGAGCATCTGCCTTACAAGCAGGGGGTCACAGGTTCGAGCCCTGTTACTCCCACCAATAAATGCGGCCTGGTAGTTCAGTTGGTTAGAATGCCAGCCTGTCACGCTGGAGGTCGAGGGTTCGAGCCCCTTCCAGGTCGCCATTAATATACACTATGCTGGTGTGGCTCAACGGTAGAGCAGCTGACTTGTAATCAGCAGGTTGTAGGTTCGATTCCTATCACCAGCTCCATGTGGAGGATTTCCCGAGCGGCCAAAGGGGGCAGACTGTAAATCTGTTGTCACCGACTTCGGTGGTTCGAATCCACCATCCTCCACCAACAGAATAAACTAAAATGCGCGGATGTGGCGGAATTGGCAGACGCACTAGACTTAGGATCTAGCGCCTTTGGCGTGGGGGTTCGACTCCCTTCATCCGCACCAAGTTTATTTTTGAAATTTATCTGGTATGAACAGATTTAAGAGGGTCAAGATATGGCCCGAGCAGGGGAGTGTACTGAACGCTCACTATTAATATTGGGGATTAGCCAAGTCGGTAAGGCACATGACTTTGACTCATGCATCCGTGGGTTCGAGTCCCGCATCCCCAGCCAAATATAATTAATAATTTATGTGGAGAGGTGTCCGAGTGGTTTAAGGAGCTGGTCTTGAAAACCAGTGATGTCGTGAGGCACCGTGGGTTCGAATCCCACCCTCTCCGCCACTTTGCCTAGATAGCTCAGTCGGTAGAGCAGGGGACTGAAAATCCCCGTGTCGGTGGTTCGATTCCGCCTCTGGGCACCATTTATTAATATAAGGCGACGTCGCCAAGCGGTAAGGCAGAGGTCTGCAAAATCTCCATCACCAGTTCGAATCTGGTCGTCGCCTCCAAATAAAAAAATATTGACAGAATAAAATTATTATGATAATATAATAAGGCAATGCGGGAATAGCTCAGTTGGTAGAGCGTCAGCCTTCCAAGCTGAATGTCGCGAGTTCGAACCTCGTTTCCCGCTCCATAAATGCGTCATTAGCTCAGTTGGTAGAGCATCTGACTCTTAATCAGGAGGTCACAGGTTCGACCCCTGTATGACGCACCATACATTAGCCCCGTTCGTTCAGTGGTTAGGACATCAGATTTTCACTCTGGAAACAGGAGTTCAATTCTCCTACGGGGTACCATTACAATTAAATACAGATGGTTGGGTTCCCGAGCGGTCAAAGGGATCAGACTGTAAATCTGACGGCTCAGCCTTCGAAGGTTCGAATCCTTCCCCAACCACCATCTAAAAACAATCAACTACACTTCGGTGTAGCTTTTTTATTTTTTCTACTTTGTGATATAATAGTAAAGAAGGCTAAAAAATAAGAAAATGGTGATTGTATAGCTATGGAAAAGATATTTGAATATGCAAGAAAAAATAATATTTCAGACATACATATAATTGAAGGTGAAAGAATATATTTTAGAAAAGATGGAGAAATCGTAGCATACGAAGATAGTCAAAACCTTAGTAGAGAAGATATCTTGAAAATCTGCTCAGGAAAATTTGAAGAAGATTTTGCTTACATTGACTCTAAAAATCAAAGATATAGAATAAATTCTTTTTTCACTAAAGGAAAGTTAGCTTTAGTTATAAGAGTAATTAATGATGAAGCTATAAAGTTAAAAGGTGCATTTATTAATAAAGTTATTGATGAAAAAATTTTATCTTTAAAAGATGGTTTAGTTTTAATAAGTGGAATTACAGGAAGTGGTAAATCTACAACTCTTGCTAATATAATAGAAAAATTTAATGAGAATAATAAAATTAAAATCTTAACAATAGAAGATCCCATTGAATATATTTTTGAGAATAAAAAAGCTTTAATCATACAAAGAGAATTAGGAACAGATGTTGATACTTTTGAAAAAGCTTTAAAAAGTTCACTGAGACAGGATCCTGATGTTATTGTCTTGGGTGAAATAAGAGATGAAGAAAGTCTATTCTCAGCTTTAAAATTAGCTGAAACAGGACATCTAGTCTTTTCTACTCTACATACTATGAATGCTGTTGAAAGTATAAATAGACTTATTTCTATGACAAAATCTGATAAAAGAGATTTTGTAAGAGAACAGCTAGCTTCTGTTTTGAGATTTGTTTTTTCTCAAGAGCTATATAGAGATAAGAAAACTAAGGAAGTTAAAGTTATTTTTGAAATTTTAAATAATACTAAGGCAGTGGCAAATTTAATTGCCAATAATAAATTAAATCAAATTCCAAGTCTTATTGAAAGTGGAATAGAAAACTATATGATAACAAAGGAAAAATATTTTAAGAAAATAGAAATAGAGAGTGATTAAACTGTTAATAGAAACGAATGTAGAAATAAATTTAAGGAGTATAGAAGAATTTACTAGAGTAATGGCTTCTGAACTTCTTGAAGATAAAATTCTTTTTGATATCCAAAGAGAAGAAAATTTAATTAAAATAAAAGTAAGTTCTGAAAACTTAAATAAGAATACAGAATTTTCATATATAGATTTAGAGAACAAGATAGAAGACCAAATTTTAACTATGTGTAAAATAAGCCTATTAAAACTTTTAGATAAAAATTATGCTTGGGGTTCTCTTATGGGAGTACGTCCAACTAAAGTTTTAAGGAGACTTTTAATCAACGGTTGTGATTACAAAGAGGCTAGAAAGATTTTAAAAGACTTTTACTTAGTTACAGATGATAAAATAGATCTTATGGAAACTGTTGTTAAAAAAGAATTAGAACTTCTGGATAAAGAACATATAAATCTATATCTGGGAATACCTTTTTGTCCAACTAAATGTAAATATTGTTCTTTTGCTTCCTATGAAATAGGTGGTGGAGTTGGAAGATTCTATAATGATTTTGTAGAGGCACTTTTAAAAGAAATTCAAATAATAGGAGATTTTCTAAAAACATATAATAAAAAAGTTTCATCTATATATTTTGGTGGTGGAACTCCAAGTACATTGACAGAAATAGATTTAGAAAGAGTTTTAAGGAAATTGCTTGAAAATATAGATATGTCTGATGTGAAAGAATTCACTTTTGAGGCAGGTAGAGAAGACTCTTTAAATATTGAAAAATTAGAAATAATGAAGAAATACTCAGTGGATAGAATAAGTTTAAACCCACAATCATTTAATTTAGAAACTTTAAAAAGAGTCAATAGAAGATTTAATAGAGAAAACTTTGACTTAATATTCAAAGAAGCTAAAAAGCTAGGTTTTATCATAAATATGGATTTAATAATAGGACTACCTGAAGAAACAACTGAAGAAATTTTAGATACTTTAGCTCAATTAAATGCCTATGACATAGATAATTTAACTATACACTGTTTAGCATTTAAAAGAGCTTCAAAGCTTTTTAAAGAAAGCCAAGAAAGAAACTCTATAGACAGAGCCTTAATTGAGGAACATATACAAGAGATAGTTAAAGAAAAAGAAATGAAACCTTACTATATGTATAGACAAAAAAATATCATTGAGTGGGGAGAAAATATAGGTTATTCTAAAGAAGGAAAAGAAAGTATTTTCAATATTGAAATGATAGAAGAAAACCAAAACACTATGGCACTAGGTGGAGGTGGTATAAGCAAGATTGTTATTGAAGAAAGAAATGGTATAGACTATATAGAAAGATATGTAAATCCAAAAGATCCTGCCCTATATATAAGGGAATTAGATAAAAGATGCAAAGAAAAAATAGAGATGTTTAAAAAGGAGAAGATATGAAAAAGATTATAGGCTTTTTACTATTTAGTTGCTTATTTGCAAATTCTTATGCAGTGCCAGCACTAAATAATAATGATTATAGATTGATTATGAGTTCTCAAAATATGCAAAATGAAAAAGAGGAACTATTAGATATAAATAAAGCTAGTGAACAAGATATGTTAGGAAGAAAAATTTCTAAGTCTTATGTTGCTAAAATTATGGAATACAGAGAAATAACTGGTGGTTTTGACAAATTAGAAGATTTAAAAAGAATTAAAGGTATTGGAGATACAACTTACCAAAAATTATCTAAATTTTTAAAAGTGGGTTCAGCACCAACTAAAAAGATCTTAAATATTAATTCGGCTGATGAAATAACTTTAAAATACTATGGACTTTCTAAAAAAGAAATTAAAAAAATTCAGACATATTTAGATAAAAATGATAGAATAACTGATAATATTGAATTTCAAAAGTTAGTTAAGAAGAAAACTTATGAAGAATTAAAAGATTTAATTAATTATGGAGGAAAAAAATAATGGGAAGATTAATAAGAGGTTTAAGTAAAAATGCTAGATTTTTTGTGGCAGACACAACTGATGTTGTTCAAAAAGCCTTAGACATACATAAATATGACGAATATTCAATGAAAACATTTGGAAAATTTTGTACTTTAGCAGCTATAATGGGAGCTACTTTAAAAGGTGAAGATAAATTAACTATTAGAACAGATACTGATGGTTATATAAAAAATATAGTTGTCAATTCAAACGCTGAGGGAGATATAAAAGGTTACCTTATAAACACAAGTGAAGAAAACTTTGAAGGTCTTGGAAAAGGAACTATGAGAATTATTAAAGACATGGGGCTAAAAGAACCTTATATTGGAATTACTAATGTAGATTATTCTTCATTGCCTGATGATATAAGTGCATATTTCTATAACTCAGAGCAAATTCCTACTATTATTTCATTGGCTTGTGAAGATACTAATGATGGTAAAATACTATGTGCTGGTGCTTTTATGGTGCAATTACTTCCTGGAGCAGATGAGGATTTTATTACAAAATTAGAAAGAAAAGCTGAAGCAATAAGACCTATGAATGAACTTATGAAAGGTGGTATGAGCTTAGAGCAAATAATAAATCTTCTATATGATGATATGGACACTGCTGATGATAGCTTAGTTGAAGAATATGAAATATTGGAAGAAAAAGAATTGAAATATAACTGTGATTGTAATTCTGATAGATTTCAAAGAGGAATTATGACACTTGGAAAAGAAGAATTAAAACATATTTTTGAAGAAGAAAAGGAAATTGAAGCAGAATGTCAATTCTGTGGTAAAAAATATAAATTCACTGAAAATGACTTTGAAGATATATTGAAGAAATAAAAATGAATGGGGCTGTTACAAAATTAATAAAAAGTAAAAAATAGTTCGTTACTGAGTAAATTTCTTAACGATAAAAAATTTCCATTCGTAACTCGCTTATTTTTTACTTTAGGATTGGAATCTTAATTTTGTAACAACTTCTTTTTTATTTTCTGTCTTGCTTAAGGACAGACTGAACCTCTCACGACTGACACCCTACGAGTGCTAGAGTCGAGAATGTTCTGGCATAATTCATAAAAGCGTCCATATAAATGAACGCCTTTATCCTAAGCTTAAATAAATACTATTTTTTAGTTTTTCCCCTTAGGGTTGTTACTACATTCAATATATCATAATAATTTTTCATTGTCAATTGTAAACAAAGAAATAAGTTCCTATTGCAAGGACTATAAGTATAATAGAAAAATAGATATTTCTTTTTTTATCTTTTAGAATTTCTTCTATTTCCCTATTATTTATAATACAACATATAATAACAGTTCCTCCAATAGCCCCATAAATATTTTCATTTATTGAAGAAAATACATCCCCAAAACCCAATTTAAAAAATAAACCATCTACAATATATCCTAGGCAAGCAAGATCTATAATTGCATAGATTCCAAAATATAGTATTATATATATCTTTTTACCAATACTCATAACATTTTACCTCCATATTATTAATTTTTTCTACTTATCTATTGATAAAAAAATAGGCTCCTATTGTAAAAATTAGCATTATAATTAAATCCTGAATAATCTTTTTTGTTATTTTTAAATTTTTGAAAAAAAATATCCAAAATATAGAAAATGATATTGAACTAGAAAGAATTCTAGTAATTGATGGAATATCTTCATTAATTCCTAACGTAAAAAATAAGCTATTTATAAGATATTTTATACAAAAAATATATACAATCATTAAAAATACACTATATATTCTATTCAAAACATTCACAGCATTCTACCTCACTATTATTAATTTTACTTATTTGAATTATAGCAAAATTTAAAAACTATTCAATACTTTTTATGATATAATATAATGTAAAATGTAAAAATCAGATTAGTAATATTATTTTCCAAAATTTTTAATAAATAGGAGATGAAAAATGAAGAATTTAATTGTAGCAATAGATGGGCCTGCAGGAAGTGGAAAGAGTACTATAGCAAAGCTTCTTGCTAAAAAATATGATTTAACATATATAGACACTGGTGCTATGTATAGAATGATAACTCTTTATCTTTTAGAAAATAATATAGATATCAATGATTTAAAAGAGGTAGAAAGAGTTTTAAATACTGTAAATTTAGATATGCAAGGAGATAAATTCTATCTAGATAATGTTGATGTAAGTACAAAGATAAGAGAAAAAAGAATAAATGATAATGTATCTAAGGTTGCAAGTATTAAGATAGTTAGAAGTAATTTAGTAGATTTACAAAGAAAGATTAGCAACAATAAAGATGTTATCTTAGATGGTAGAGATGTTGGAACTGTTATCTTCCCTAATGCACAAGTTAAGATATTTTTAATAGCTAGTCCTGAAGAAAGAGCAAGAAGAAGATATAATGAATTTCTTGAAAAGAAAACTGAAATAACTTACGATGAAGTTTTAAAATCTATAAAAGAAAGAGACCATATAGACAGTACAAGAGATGAAAGTCCTTTTGTTAAAGCTGACGATGCTATTGAACTGGATAGCACAAATTTAACAATAGAAGATGTAATTAATTTCATATCAAAAGAAATTGAAAAAGCTAAATAAAAAATAATGAGGGAATTTTATGTATAATTTATTAAGAAAAATAGGCTTGACTTTGTATAGACCTTTTATGAAGGAGAAGATGAAAACCTTTATAGATAAAAGATTAAGTCAAGATTTTTCAGATTTAAAAGATGAAGAATATGTATGGATACATTGTTCATCAGTTGGGGAAGTGAATTTATCAGAGGATTTAGTAAAGAAATTCTATTCTATATCAAGGAAAAACATATTAATTTCAACTTTTACAGATACTGGTTACGAAAATGCTGTAAAAAAATATTCTGATAAGAAAAAGATAAAAGTTATATATTTTCCAATAGATGATAAAGAGAAAATAAATGAAATTTTAAATAAAATCAAATTAAAACTTTTAGTTTTAGTAGAAACTGAACTTTGGCCTAACCTTATAAATGAAGTCAATAAGAAAAATTCAAGAATTATAGTTGTAAATGGTAGAATTTCAGATAGAAGCTATCCAAGATACAAAAAACTTAAATTTTTATTGAAGTCTATGTTACAAAAGATAGACTACTTCTATATGCAATCTGAAATTGATAGAGAAAGAATTGTAAGTTTAGGTGCTGATGAAAAGAAAACTGAGAATGTAGGAAACTTAAAGTTTAGTATATCTCTTGAAAAATATTCTGATGATGAAAAAGATGAATATAGGAAGTTCTTAAACATTGGAGATAGAAAAGTTTTTGTTGCAGGTAGTACAAGAACTGGTGAAGATGAGGTAATTTTAGATGTCTTTAAAAAGATTAAAAACTATGTTTTAATAATAGTTCCAAGACATTTAGATAGACTGTCTAAAATAGAAGAGCTAATAAAAGAAAATGGTCTAACTTATGTTAAATACAGTGACTTAGAAAACAATATCTCAACTGGAAAAGAAGATATAATTCTAGTGGATAAAATGGGAGTTCTTAGAAAACTATATTCTATATCTGACATTGCCTTTGTTGGAGGAACTTTAGTGAATATTGGAGGACATAATTTACTTGAGCCTCTGTTCTATAGAAAGGCTGTTATCTTTGGAAAATACACTCAAAATGTTGTGGATATTGCAAAGGAAATCCTAAGAAGAAAAATAGGTTTTCAAGTTAATGATACCGAAGAATTTATTGAAGCAATTAAGAATATTGAAAGTGGAAAAATTTCAGATGAAGAAATCAACTCTTTCTTTGAAGAAAATAAAATGATAGCATTAAATATTGTGAAAAAGGAAAATTTAATTATGAATAATATAAAAGATGAAGCAAAAGACTTATGGAAGCACTTCTTCCACTCGGAGAAATCAAATTATAATATCTATATGTATAAATTACTTGATTATCCTGAGTATATAATGTATGATAATGATGTGATGAAAGCTAAAAAATCAAAATGGAATGAATATTTTGGAAATTCTAATCCTATTGCTGTGGAAATAGGTACTGGAAGTGGAAACTTCATGTATCAACTTGCTGAAAGAAATCCTAATAAAAATTTCATTGGTTTAGAATTAAGATTTAAAAGATTGGTCTTAGCCACTCAAAAATGTCAAAAAAGAAATATAAAAAATGTTGCCTTCCTTAGAAAAAGAGGAGAGGAATTAGAAGATTTCTTAGCTGAAAATGAAATATCTGAAATGTATATAAATTTCCCAGACCCTTGGGAAGGAACAGAAAAGAACAGAATTATACAAGAAAGATTATTTGAAACTTTAGATAAGATTATGAAAAAAGATGGAGTTCTATACTTTAAAACTGACCACGATACTTATTATAGTGATGTTTTAGAGCTAGTAAAAACTTTAAAAAATTATGAAGTAGTTTATCATACTTCTGATTTACATAATTCAGAAAAAGCTGAAAATAATATAAAAACAGAGTTTGAACAATTATTTTTACACAAACATAATAAAAATATAAATTACATTGAAATAAAAAAATTAGTATAAAATTACACTTTAAAAATAATTCGTTACTGAGTAGATTTTAAAATTTCTTTAACGATTACTTGCCTGCCATTAGTGTTTCAGGAGCTCCGAAATGCTCCTTCAACAATAATGGACGTCGCAGTAATCTTAATAAAGTAATTAAGTCAATTTTTAAGGAAAATTATAAGGTTTAAAGAATATTTATCTAAAAATAACAGAGAATATAGGAGGAAAAAATGGCTGGTTATGTTGTAGTAGGTACTCAATGGGGAGACGAAGGAAAAGGTAAAATCATAGATGTTTTATCAGAAAAAGCTGATTATGTAGTAAGATTTCAAGGTGGAAATAATGCAGGTCACACAGTTGTTGTGGACGGAGAAAAGTTCATTCTACAACTTCTTCCATCAGGTGTACTTCAAGCTAATACTTGTGTGATTGGACCAGGTGTTGTTGTAGATCCTAAAGTTTTCCTAGACGAAATAGATAGAATAGAGAAAAGAGGAGCTAGAACTGATCATGTTATTATAAGTGATAGAGCACATGTTATTATGCCTTATCACATTGAAATGGATAAAATTAGAGAAAGTGTTGAAGATAGGATAAAAATAGGAACAACTAAAAAAGGAATTGGACCTTGTTATGCCGATAAAATTTCAAGAGATGGTATAAGAATGGCTGATTTACTTGATTTAAAACAATTTGAAGAAAAATTAAGAGCTAATTTAAAAGAAAAAAATGAAATATTTACAAAAATTTATGGTATTGAACCACTAGATTTTGATACTATCTTTGAAGAATACAAAGGATATATTGAACAAATAAAACATAGAATAGTTGATACTATCCCAATAGTAAATAAAGCATTAGATGAAAATAAACTTGTACTTTTTGAAGGAGCACAAGCTATGATGCTAGACATCAACTACGGAACTTATCCTTATGTTACTTCATCATCTCCTACACTTGGAGGAGTTACAACAGGAGCAGGTGTTTCACCAAGAAAAATAGACAAAGGTATTGGTGTAATGAAAGCCTATACAACAAGAGTTGGAGAAGGGCCTTTTGTAACAGAACTTAAGAATGAATTTGGAGATAAGATTAGAGGAATCGGTGGTGAATATGGAGCTGTAACTGGTAGACCTAGAAGATGTGGTTGGCTTGATTTAGTTGTAGGAAGATATGCAACTGAAATCAATGGACTAACTGATATCGTTATGACTAAGATAGATGTCTTAAGTGGATTAGGAAAGCTTAAAATATGTACTGCCTATGAAATAGATGGAGTAATTCATGAATATGTACCTGCTGATACAAAATCATTAGATAGAGCTATACCTATTTATGAAGAACTTGATGGTTGGAATGAAGACATCACTCAAATCAAAAAATACGAAGATTTACCAGTAAATTGTAGAAAATATATAGAAAGAGTTCAAGAGATATTAGATTGTCCTATATCTGTTGTATCTGTTGGACCAGATAGAAATCAAAATATATATATTAAAGAAATCTAGAAAAAAGTTTCATATAAAATAATCCAAGGTTGTTGTAAATAACAAAATAAAAATAGTTCGTTACTCTCCAGATAGTATAGTAAAAAACAGTTCACTGCTAGCTAAATTTCTTAACGATAAAAAATCAAGAGTTCGCTGTAATTTCAGCAAACTTGCTGACAAGTCAGCTTCAAACACGCTGAGAATTACTCGGCTCACTCTGTTTGATTTTTTATCTAAAATTTAGAATGCAGATTCACTTGTTTTTTACTAATATATCCAAAGTAACTTGTTTATTTTTATTTCTATTAAGAGGTATTTACAACAACCTTTATTTTATATGTAAATATCGAAAGGAAGAATATGAGAACATTATTATTATTAAGAGGAATACAAGCAAGTGGGAAGTCCACTTGGATAAAAGAAAATAACTTAGAACCATACACATTAAGTGCTGATAATATAAGATTAAATATTGCAAATCCTGTTTTACTTGAAGATGGTTCTTATGAAATTAGTCAAAAATACAATAAAGTGACTTGGGAACTTTTGTATAAATATTTAGAAATGAGAATGCAAAATGGTGATTTTACTATAATAGATGCCACTCACTCAGACCTTAAACTTTTGAATAAATACAAAGACTTAGCAAATACATACAAATATACTATGTATTGTCTAGAGTTTGATGTTCCTTTAGAAGAAGCTTTAAAGAGAAATAAAGAAAGAGATAACTATAAATATGTACCTGAAAGAGTTATAGAAAGAACTTATGAAACTATTAAAAATAATGAAAAATTACCAAGTGCTTTAAAGAAAATAGAATCAATAGATGAGATAATAAATTTCTATACAGCCGATGTAAATCAATATGAAAAAGTTGTAATTATTGGGGATATACATTCTTGTGCAGAACCTTTAAAAGAAGTTTTAAAAGATTTCAATGAAGAAACTCTTTATATCTTTGTTGGAGATTATTTTGATAGAGGAATACAGCCAGTTGAAACTTTCAATATAATATTAGACTTATTAGAAAAACCTAATGTTATTTTAATTGAAGGAAATCACGAAGAAAAAAGTATGAAAAAATTCATCTATGATGAAGAAAAATATACAAAATCTTTTGAAGAAACAACTTTGCTACCTCTTTTAAAAGAGTATGATGTGGACTATGTAAGAGCCTCTTTAAAGAAAATATACAAGAAGTTAAGACAATGCTTTGCCTTTGAATTTAGAGGTAAAAAATTCCTATGTACTCATGGAGGTTTACCTCTTGTTCCAAAGCTAACTTTGGTTTCAGCTAAAGAAATGATACATGGAGTTGGAAAATATGAAACAGAGATAGGTGAAATCTATTCTGAAAACTATAAGAAGGGGTTATGCCAAGGTTTTATACAAGTTCATGGACATAGAGGTATAAATGATGGACAATTTTCTTATTGTCTTGAAGATAGAGTTGAGTTTGGTGGAGAATTGAAAGTTTTAACTATTGATAATGAAGGAAAAATTAAAAAGACTGGTATAAAGAACTCTGTATACAATAAAGGTTTAAAACTACCAATGTCAGGTGCTGTGGAAAAAGTTGAATTTAATACTGCAAATGAACTTATCAATGAAATGATAAGAAATCAATTTATTAATGTTAAAGAATGTGAGCATAACTTAATTTCATTGAACTTCAATAGAGAAGCATTCAATAAGAAAAAATGGAATGATTTAACAATAAAAGCTAGAGGGCTATTTGTAGACAAAGATAGTGGAGAAGTTAAAATCAGAAGTTATAATAAATTTTTCAACTTTGGAGAAAGACATGTAAACTTAGGTTATTTGAAGAAATATGCAACTTATCCAATTAGAGCATTTAAAAAATACAATGGTTTCTTAGGTTTAGCCTCTGTTGTAAATAATGAAATTGTTCTTACTTCAAAGTCTGTAACTTCTGGAAAGTATAAAGATATTTTCCAAGATATTTGGGATAAAGTAGAAAGCGAAGTAAGAGAATTATTAAAGCAAACTATGATAGAAAATAATTGTACAGCTGTTTTTGAAGTGGTTTCTCCAGAATATGACCCTCATATAATAAAATATGATAAAGAACATCTATACTTATTGGATTTCATAGAAAATAAATTAGATTTAGATACTCATAATATAGATTTAGAATTTTCAGAAAATCTAATGAAAAAGGTTGAATTTTCTTCTAATTTACTTACTAAAAAAGAAGAACTTACAAGATTAGAAAACTATGATGAACTATATAATTTCTTAGCTGAAAAAGCAAAAAGCTTAGAAGAATTTGAAGGTTATGTGCTATGTGATAATTCTGGTTTTATGTTTAAATTTAAGCTACCTTATTATAACTTATGGAAAACAAGAAGAGCTTGGCTTGAAAGATATCGTTCAGCCTTGGCTAAGGGTAAAAAAGTTGAAGTAACTGAAAAAGATGAGCATAGACATTTCAAGAAATTTCTATTAAAATTAGGTAAGGATAAATTACAAGAATTAAGTATAATAGATGTAAGGGAACTATATGAAAAAGAAAATTAAAGTATTGATAAGTGCTTGCTTATTGGGAGATAATGTTAAATATTCTGGTGGAAATAATCTGACACCAGAACTTATTACATTGTTAGAGAAATATAATGTGAACATTGTAAAAGTTTGTCCTGAATGCTTTGGAGGTCTACCTATACCGAGAGTACCCTCTGAAATCAGGGAAAATAAAGTTTTTAGTAAGGATAACAGAGATGTCACAGAAGAATTTTTAGCAGGAGCTGAAAAAACTTTAAAAGCAGCTAAGGAAAATGAAATTGATTTTGTTATTTTAAAAGAAAGAAGTCCCTCTTGTGGTAGCACACATATCTATGATGGGACTTTCTCAGGAAATATTATTTTAGGACAAGGAATTACAACAAGAAAATTAAATGAAGAAAATATTGTAATTTTTTCTGAAGAAAATTTAGAAGAGATTGAGAAATATTTACAGTGCTGAATAAGTAAAAGTATTTTTACTCCATTTCTTTGTTTATAACAGCTTCTCTTGTTTTTTCTATGGTATTAAATAAGATAATATGCTATAATTAACAAGTTAAATTACTAGGAAGGAAATAAAAAATGGCTGATATTTTATGTGATACAAGGTTAAAATCAGAAGAAACACCCAAAGTTATTATTTTAACTCATGGGGATGCAGATGGACTGGTTTCAGCTATGATAGTTAAGGCTTTTGAAGAGTTACAAAATAAAAATAAAACTTTTCTAATTATGAGTAGTATGGACGTTACTTTGGAACAGACAGATAAAACTTTTGATTATATCTGTAA
>ERZ773018.890-NODE-890-length-16844-cov-30.092084_pt1 | contig 16844 bp, 16 predicted proteins | sample MGYA00580840_ERZ773018 | MGnify/ENA primary metagenome ERZ773018 (study PRJEB29015, sample SAMEA2738125) | human oral metagenome | biome: human oral; feature: human-associated habitat; material: saliva | place: China | collected 2256 ... | reverse complement strand
AATCAGACCTAAAAAATGAGGTAAGAGGAACAGTAGCAGAAGTGATCTATGATCTTTATAGAAATAATAGCTACGAACTCAAAGATATTGGATATGTTATCAAGAAATAATTGATAGCTTCCTTAAAGGCTGATGATATTCAGCCTTTTTTTATGACTTTTTCTCTTTATATTTAGGGAGAGAATCTTATACTGCTTTTGATTTCATTTTTTTGATATAAAGAAGGATGTCCTGACATAAACTCGTGATAAAAGATGCTTTACGACAGCTTTTTGGAAGAATTGTAAGTGCCTTATTTGGTTTTGTGATTACTAAAATTATTGCTTCTTATCTTGGTCCTTTGAGATATGGGGACTATGGAACGATTTTCAGATTTTTTGCCTGGTGGACGGCTCTTGTGGATTTTGGAATCTATGTGATTGCCGTCAAACAACTTGGACAGATTAAAAACACAAGCTATGGTGAAGGAGAAAATATACCAAAACCTGAAGTTGAGTCTGAGTTGGCTACGACCTATGGAAAATTTGTTGGAATGAGGACTTTTCTTATTTTCATTATTTATACTTTAGCAATTGTTGTCGCCTATTTGATCCCTGCATATACGAATAATCCCTTTATTGTGCGAGGATTGCCACTTGCGATGTGCTATTCTGCGAGTAATATGTTTGCTGGAATTCAGCAACTCCCGCTTCAAATCTTCCGAAAGATGAAAAGGCTGACTTGGTCGCTGATTATTGCGAGGTTTTCTCAGCTTTTCGTGTTGATCCCTGTGGTGTTTCTTTTCTTTAAGAATATGAATTTTGAAGAGAGCGGAAATCCTGATACTATGACGATTTTTGCTTTTGCTTTAGTGATTTTTTCTGTAGTGGCGAGTTCTATTGGTCAAAATGTGGAAATCCATCTAAGGACCAAAGATTTACTTCCCTTAAAGATCAGATTTGACTTTTCTTTTATCAAAAATTTGCTTTCAAAAAATCGAAAATATGGATTTTCCTACTTTTTTAGTAGTTTCCATACTTTATTGGTGCTGATGTTTCTTGGGTGGTTTTATCCGACGGCAAGCGGATTTAAATATGCAGGAATTTGGGCCCTAGCACTTTCTTTGATTGAGATACTTCTCATCGTTCCTTCTTCTCTGGGAAATAGTTTGCTTCACAAAATTCCGCATTATTCTGCTGAAAATAAAAAGAAATCACTCTGAAATCTTATGCTTTTGGTGGTTTGGATTGGGGTTGTGATTGCGATGAACTTTTGGATTTTCGCAGATGATATTATTGTCTTTGTTTCTAGTCAAAAGTTTATTGGAACCTGGGAAAGTTTTACTTCTTGGGGATCGAATCAAATTTTGCCTTTTCTAGGGATCGTTTTGGTTTTGAGCTTTATAAAACAAGTTTACAACTATCTTTTTGTTGTTCTTGAAAAACAGAATCTGCTCTTTGAGATTAATTTAATCTGAGTTCTCATTGGAGCAGGAGTGGGAATTTGGCTTATTCCTGAGTATGGACTGATGTGATGAATAATTACTCAAATTTTGATTGAAGTGATCTTTACTTTAGGAGCGATAGGGCTTGGAATTAAAAAACAGCTTACTCCGCAGTTGTCAAAAAAAGTCTGATTTCAGCTTTTCGGTATTTTGGTATTTTTTGCTTTGATGGGAGTAGGAATATATTATTTTTTTCTTGGTCAATGAACCAATATTATTCGTTTCTTTTTGGTGGCATGAGTATTTAACCTTCTTCTTGTAGCTGCTAGCTTAAAGCCAATGAAAAAGGTTGCAAAAGGATTGACAAATGATTAGCATAAGCTTTTATTCTTAGAGATCTTGGTATATTCTGATGTTTAAAAAAATCCTCCAAGCTTCAGCACAAGCGTTACTTTCTAGACCGAAAATCATTAGATTGGCTTTTTTCACTTTGCTTTGTTTTTCTATTGTTCGTTTATACTATATTATTTATTATTTTAATACGATTCTTATCTGGAAGTACGAGTCAGGAGTCCAGGTTTCTGATGCTTTAATGTATTTTATTTCAACCTTGCATGCTCATCATGCAGTCGGGACCATTATTATAGCGGTGTTAATTATTATTGTAGGCTATCTTTGGCTCTATCCTATTGGTCAGGCTTCTGTAATTTATGCGCTTCATGAGCCAGAAAAATCTAATTTTTCAGCTTTTAGTAAGGGATTGGGGAGATTTTTTCCGATGCTTGAATATTGAGGACTTTCGATTCCTTTTGGTTTGTTTACCTTTTGTACAGTAGTACTTAGACTTTATTTGATTAATGTTTTGGGAAATGTTGTAGTAGACATTCTGATCGGAATTCGGGGTATCATGGTACTATTTGCGAGTATTTTTTGGTCTTATGCTAAAGTGATTATCGTCCTTGATGGTATTCAGGTTTTTGATGCGATCAAAAAGAGTACCAAAGTGGCATTCCTCAATTTAGGGCTCTCTATCAAACTAATGTTGGTCGAGTTTTTCTTGCTTTTTAGGTTTTTGATTACAGGAGCTTTAATTGTTGGGATTCCGCTAGGGATCGTCTATATTGCAGTGTGGTTGAATATTTTGGATAATAGCTTTGTTGAAGGATTGATCCGAGTCGTAGCAGGTGGCCTATTGCTGTTTTTATCGTATATTAACTGTATTGTAGAGACCTATTTTCTGACCTATTGGTATCAGGCCTACAAGACTATTGCTCTGGAAAAAGAAGAATAACAAAAAACTCAAACCTGAAATCAGATTTGAGCTTTTGAAAAGAGGTTTATGATTTATTTTCAATCCTTTTTTTATAGGATTTATACTTTCGAAAAAGCTTTTCGAATGTGGTTTTCGAACATGGCGTGGTAATAGAGTAGCCATTTTCTTCCATTCGGTTCCAGATAATAAAGTTATCAACATCATCGTGGAAGAGCTTTTCTAATACCCATTCAATCAATGGGCGAGAAGTTGGTTGTTTCATAATAAATTTATTTTTGTTTAATACACTTATTTTATCGTTTACTATATCAGAAGTCAAGCTTATTTTTGATATAGATTCCAGAAATTTTTTTCTACCTGTTGCCACAAGGTTTCTTCTTTCATTCCGAGTAGATCAGCCAGGAATTTTCCTGTAAAGATAAGTTTCGCTGGAGTATTCATCTGTCCACGAAACCCTTGAGGAGAGAGATAAGGAGCATCAGTTTCGATCAGAATTTTTTCTTTTGAAACCGCTTTCAAACTACTTCTAAGATGTTCAGCTTTTGGATAGGTGGTATTTCCACAAAATCCGATAAAAAGCTTTGGGAAAGTGGACAATAAAATCTGAATTTCTGTTTCAGTATAGCCTCGACAATGAAAATAGATTCTCAGATCAGGAAAATCTTTTAGAATAGTAAAAGTTTCCTCAAAAGCATCTCTTGAATGGATTACGATGGGCAAATGAACTTCTCTTGCGAGCTTGCATTGAGCAGTAAAGACTTCTTTTTGGAGGGATAGAGTGCTTCCTTCTGTATCAAAATGGAGGTCTATTCCACATTCTCCGACTGCAACAACTTCTTCTCTATGCTGAAAAATCTGATTTTTGAGCTTTTGAATTTCCTCTTCAATTGGGGAGCAAAGCTCTTCTACATCACAGGGATGAAATCAAACAGCACACTTAACTCGGCAGTTTGGAAAAAGTTTTTTGGCTTCTTGTGCGATAAGGATTCCTCTTTCATTGTATCCGGTATTGGCTCCTGCATTAATAAGCCCTTTTCATCCTTGATCAATAAAATCAAAAAGATGCGCTTTCCAGTCAGAGAATAAGCGTTCTTGATTAAGATGAGTGTGTGCGTCAAAGTAATTAATCATACCTTATAAATAAGCTTTTTAATTCAAAAATCAATGAAAACTGAAAAAGCAATTGCATTTTCTTCATAAATCCATATAAACTTGCACTGAATATTATTTTTACTTCATTTAAAGAAGCATAATGCCAAGGAGAACCGTTAAAAACAGAAACATTGAAGTAATTTTGCTTCAGGATGATAAACATCTTGGGGAAAAGTATGAAATTGTAAATGTAAGACCAATTTTTGCTAGAAATGTGCTTTTACCACAAAATATCGCTGTTCTTGCTGATAAGGCAAATAAGAATAAGTATCAGCAAAAAATGCAGGCTGCAGTTGTAGCAAGAGAAAAGAAAGCTGCTGGTCTTGAAGATTTGTTTGCTAAAATGACAGAAAATGGAGGAGTGAAGCTTGTTAGAAAAGTGAATAAGGATAATGTCCTCTATGCTAAAGTAAATGAATCTGATATCGTAGAAGCGATTAAAGAAGCTTATGGTGTAGAAATTGATGCTCATAATCTTAAGCTTAAAAAGAAGTTAAATGAAACTGGAATCTTTGTTGTCCCTTTTATATATAAGGAGATGAAAAAGGAGCTAACTGTTGTTGTTGAAGCTGAGGCTGGATCTAAAGAAGAGCTTAAGGAAGAAGTAAAAGCTGAAGAAGTAGTTGTAGAAAAGACCAAGGAAGAACTTAAAGCTGAAAGAGAGGCTAAAAGAGCTGCTGAAAAAGCTGAAAAGATAGCTAAGCTCAAGGAAAAGTATAAATAAGATTCTTGAATTTTTATAGAAAAAAGCTGAACGAGAAAAAGTTCAGTTTTTTTTATCTTTACTTGAAAAAGTCCAAGAAATAGCTATTACAAGAGAAATTATTTATTTCGCTATCAGTGTAAAAATGATCAAAAAAAATCTGTTTATGCTTTTGGTTTTTTATTTTTTCGTTGTGCAATTCTGAATTGCAGGACTTCTTTGGGACCAGTCAAATTTCTATCTTCTAGGAGGAATAAATTTTGTAGCGATCTTATTGCTTTCACTTTGTTATTCTTTTTTTGCTAAAGAAAAGGAACCAAGTCCTGAAGCCATCCTTGTGAGAGAAAAAATGAGAAAGGAGTTGCTATCCAAAGCATCAGAGGAGTCAGAACTTCCGATCTCAGAGTCTAATATCGAATATATCAAGACAAAGATCAATCGTAGCAAGAAACCACAAACGGTTTCATGAGGAGGAACTTATCGTTTGTTAGTTTTTCTTCTTGCTCTTGTGGGGTTTGGAGGAATTTTATATATGTTTTGGGATATTTTTGATTTCTTTGCAGTGTTGATTTGAGCTTTAGGAATGATGATTTTTATCACTGTAATTTTTAAGGCTGCACATCTTTGGGAAAAAACGATTTTTGCTTCAGTATATTTTTGGGTGTTCTGCTTCTTTGCTTGTGGAGGATTGGTTGGTTTATTGTTCTGAAATCAGTATTCAGAAATAGAAGTCGTAAAATCTGAGATATCAACTTTCATTGATGGTTTAAAAGGAGAGTGAAGTCAGGATTCTGATGTTGCACTTACAGGAACACTTGAAGAGAGCTGATTCTTGTTTGAGGAAACAGGAGAAGTATTAGGAATGTCGCTTAGTGGAGAAGCTTTATTTTCATGAGAACAATTTTCAGGAACTAAGGTGGAAACAATAGAGGCGCTTTCTACTGGAATTCTTGCTCCAGAATCTTCTACTCTTTCTGGAGGAGAAACGAAACAAGAAGATCTAACCAAGCAGGTGACGATGTTAGAAGCAATTAAATATCTTATTAAGGAAAATGCAATTCCGCTTTCTTCTTCCAAGAATGTAAAGTTTACCTATGTAGCAATGAGTAATGAAGCGTATCCTTATATGAAAACAGCATTAGAAAAAAGAATGATAGGTGCAACAACAGATCCTAATATGATAATTAGCTGTGATGTTTATATGGTAATGAAAGGACTTGCAAAAGCCTGGCCAGTGACGCTTACAGCAGATGTAAAGTCAAATTATTGGAATGCAGCAGTAGCACATAACGCTTTGAATGGATGTAAAAAAGGAGCAAAACTTACCGTTTGAAATTTATAGAGAACGAGTTTTTTTAAGAGAAGATTCTTCAAAAGGAGAATCTTTTTTTTTGTCTGATTTTTTTAATCAGCATTTTGAGCTTGTTTTTTTGTAGTAAATGGTTAAAAATCACTCTTGTTGATTTGGTGCTATTTAGTTTTTATACTAGAAATGATGGATTTTGATCCGAAGAAGAATTATTATGAGATTTTATGAGTGAGTGAATCGGCTACAGCTGATGAGATTAAAAAAACCTTTAGAAAGCAGGCGGTAAAACACCATCCAGATCGTTGAGGTTCTAAGGAGAAATTTCAGGAAATTAATGAAGCCTATCAGGTGCTTTCCGATGATCAAAAAAGACAGCAATATGATACGTATAGAAAAGGTTGATTTGGAGCTGGAGGTTTTGATTTTTGAGGATTTTGAGGGGGAAGTGGTGCTCAATTTGATTTTTGAGGATTTTGAGATATAGGAGATCTATTGTGAGGAATGTTTTGAGGTGGTTTTTGAGGAGCAGGAAGGGCAAAAAGAGCTACAAAGTGAGAAGATTTGGAGAAGCATATTGAGATATCTTTTGAGGAGTCGTATCTTGGAGTGAAGAAAAAAATTGCTTATACGAGAAATGTGAAAATAGAGGGAATAACCGAAGAGACCTGTTCTCATTGTAATGGTACAGGAAGAGTGACTCAGCAGGCGCAGACTCCTTTTTGAGTAATTCAAACTCAAGCTGCTTGTCCTGACTGTTCAGGGTTTTGAAAAATTTATAAAAAAGATGGAAAACAGATCTCAAATGGAGGATTAGAAGCTAAAAAGGAGGTTTTAGAACTTGAAATTCCAGCAGGGATAAAGTCTTGAAGTTATCTTAAGTATGCCGAAAAAGGAGATGAGGGAATATGAGATATTCCTTCTGGAGATTTATATATTAAAATTTTTGTCGCTGAATCTCCAAAATATACGAGAAAAACAGATGATTTGTATGTGAAGGCAGATGTTTCTCTTTTTGATTTGGTTTTAGGAGGTGAGGTTGAAGTTCCTCATCCCGAAGGGAAAATAAAGGTAAAAATCCCAAAAGGAACTCAGGTTGGACAGAAAGTTCGTGTTGCAGGAAGAGGGTTTTGAGAAAAAGGGCTTTTTAAGGGAAAAGGAGATATGATTGTTGAGCTCCATGTTTCTGTTCCTAAGAAATTGAGTAAAGAACAAGAAAAACTTTGGAGAGAACTCCAAAAATTGGATTAAAATCGATTTTTACATATTTTTAATTATTTTTTTCACCACGCCAATCACCTTCGTTTCATCGTAAGGACTAATTTCTACCTTATCAAAAAAGCGGTTGATAGATTCTAGCATAAAGCGATTCTCTTGCTTAATAATTTTTTTGAGCTTAGGAAGTTGATTATGTAAAACAAACACAAAATCTGATTCATCATAGCTCGCTTGCTGACGGATGAGAACGAGATCACCATCTTGAATTTTCGGTTCCATACTGTTTCCTTTCGCTCTGACAAAAAAACAATTTTCCAAATTACTCGTTCCTACAAAGGCAACCGTTACCGGCATTTTCTCTTGAGAATATTCATCAATGATCTGCTTTCCTTTATTCCCACACTGTGCAAAACCATAGATCGGAAGCTGAACAATATCATCAAGCTTATTTCCCACTTCTTCTCTGATTAGCCTATATCAATGATCATCTTTAACAAAATAGCCCTTAAAAACAAGCTGATTAAGCTTATTCAAAACAGTTTGTGGGTGAGAGGCTCAGACTTCATTTGCAATTTCTCTTAGAGTAAGTCCCTCTTGGTTGGTATTTTGCTTAAAAAATGCAATCAACCTTCTTTGTAAATCATCAAGTTTGTTCGTTGCCATACTATTATAGTAAAAAGAGATAAAAGTCAGATTAGCAGCCCTTTCGGGAAGTTTTTCGTTCATCATCAGGATAACGCTGTTCATAAGTTCTAACTGCTTCCTCACGAATCAGATTTCGTTTGATTCCCTTGTGTGCTCCAATAATACTTGCCAAGGCACAACGACAAAAGCTAGGATCAACCTTTATTTTGAGCTGATGAAAGACTTCATAAGGATCTTGTGCCAAAAACTCCTCAGGCGTCGTAATTCAGATTTTCATCAAATTATCTGCAATCCTTGGTCAGATATTCGGCAGTTTGCATAAAGGAGAACGAGGCATGAGCGAGGGAAAAAAATAAAAATACTTTAGTCTTCAATCGTGCTGATAATAATTTGTAGGCGATTATGCTCAAAGTCATAGATTTCAAGGTCTGCAAGATAAGCTCTTTTGAGAGATTGATCCGCCCAAATCGTTTTTCGTGCTTCAATGGTGTCTTGAGGACTATAATAAGGGAAATCAAAAATCTGATACTTCTCAAGCTTGATATTAAAAGATTCAAATCCTGTAAGATGACTTTCACTGGCTACTCCTAGATAACAATCATAGTTGCCTTGGTGAAAATCTCATTGATAATTAGTATACACAACATAGGTATAAGGTTCTTTTTGTATCGTTTGAAGCTTATTATCTATCCCTTCACCAAAAAATGTTTTCCAAAGTTGAGTAAGATCTTCCTGTGCTTGATTATTCTCATTTGTTGTAGTAATTTTTAGTCCAATAATATGTTTGTTGATCATTTACTCCAGATAACAATATAAAGATATAATCATAGTCTACGAATCTCTTTGACGATGTCAAATCTTTTTTGACAAAATCAATTATTTTTTTGACAAAGAAATAATACTAAATAAAAATTGTAAAAATTCTCTTGATTTTTTATTTTTTTTCATTAAACACCATCTCAGTCGCTCTGGCAGGAAAAAATTCTTGCTGGAGCAGACGACTAAAAAAGTTTTATACTCTTACAATAATAGTTATGGCAAACACAAACAATCAAGCGCTCAAAGAAGCATTTATGAATATTGAAAAACAGTTCTGAAAAGGGGCTGTGATGAGAATGGGAGATAATTCTAATGTAGGGCTAGTAAATACTTCTCATAGTGGTTCCTATGTGCTTGATTTAATTCTTGGTGGTGGGTATCCTGAGGGGAGAGTGATTGAGATTTATGGTCCAGAATCCTCAGGTAAGACAACCATCGCACTTCATGCAATTGCAGAGATACAAAAAAGAGGAGAAACAGCAGCCTTCATTGATGCAGAACATGCTCTAGATCCTCATTATGCTAAAAAATTAGGGGTTAATACTGATGAGCTTATTCTTTCTCAACCAGATTATGGAGAACAAGCTCTTCAAATTGCTGAAGAACTCGCAAAAACTTGAGCAGTGAAGATGATTGTGATTGACTCGGTAGCTGCACTTGTTCCAAGAGCTGAGGTAGAAGGTGATATGGGAGATTCGTATATGGGACTTCAGGCAAGAATGATGTCGCAAGGGCTTAGAAAGCTGACTTCCGTCCTCGCAAAAACAGGAACGATGTGCATCTTTATCAACCAAATCAGAATGAAAATCTGAATTATGTTTGGAAACCCAGAAACGACTACAGGAGGAAATGCCCTCAAGTTCTTTGCTTCTCAGAGAATAGAAATCAGGAAAGGTGATAAAATTATGGAAGATAAAGAGCAAATTGGTTATTTTGCTAAAATTAAGGTTGCTAAAAATAAAATTTTTGCACCGTTCAAGACTGCAGAACTCCCTATCAAATGGAATATGGGATATGACAAGACAACTGACATTATTGAGGCGGCTTTGATTCTCAAACTGATTTCCAAGGCAGGAGCATTTTATACCGTAGGAAGCGAAAAACTCCAAGGAAAAGAAAAGCTCGCAAAATACCTAGAGGGAGAAGAAAAAATCCGTGCTAACCTAGAAAAAGAAATCCAATCCAAAATCAAAGATATGAGAATGGGGAAAAAGGTTCTTGATGATGAAGCACTGAATAAAATGGAGGCAATTATTGAAGAAGAAAGTCAATCTGTAGAAGAAGAGTAGAGAGAAAAAAGAAAGCTGATCCTACATAGTAAGATTAGCTTTTTTTTTATTCACTGATAAGTTGATTTTTATTTTTTTCATAAAGTTCAAGGATTTCTGTTTCTGCTTCATATTTTGGGAAAAGCGCCTGTCACATTTCTATTTTTGTGTCGCAAAGATTGGCAATACTTTGTGTATTTTGTATTCGTTCATTAATTTGAAGTTCTGAATATTTGTTTTGAAGACAGATTTTTCTGATTTCTTCCTCGGTCATGAGATGATTTTTCGTTAAAGTAACTCTGTGCTGTGGATCGTAGAGTTTAAGGTTATCTTTAATTGCCATAGCAAGTTCTTGGGTTTCCTTGTCTTCAGGCTTCGGATAAGCATAAATATTACTGACAATACACGGAGTTTTTGTGTTCTCAGAAAGCTCTAAAATCTGCTTGTTGATCTTTGCTATTTCTAGTTCTTGAGATTCATCTTGAGCAATAATCTCTAGATAGCAGTTTTCATCTCAAAGCTGTGATTTAAGCATATCAAGGATCTCTTGTGCTTTAGAAAGAGATTCTCCATTATTCAAAAGTTTTGCAATTCGTGAGTCAGGACCTCAAGAAAAAACCAGAATTCCTTCTTTATATTGTTCCAAAATACTAATATCTATTTTCGGTCTTCCCATAATCCCTTCCTGCCCAGCAAAAGAGGTAAGCTTCATCAGATTGAGGTATCATTCTGTATTTTTAGCCAATAGACAGATCGTCCCAATCATATTTGGAGTAGGAGCATTATCAATATTGAGGACAAATCAGACTTCTAAACCGATAATCGGCTTGATTCCCTCGGCATTTGCTGCTTGATAAAACTGGATCGCACCATACATAACATCAAGATCCGTAAGAGCAAGAGCAGGAAATCAGAGTTCTTTTGCTCTTTTTATGATAAGCTTTGGAGTTCAAATAGATTCAAGGAAGGAAAAGGTGCTACGACCATGCAGAGGGATGTACATTGTTTTTGAAAAGAGAGGTAAAGTATTATTTCCTTTCCCAAGTAGTCTTGTGGAATCAGGAAGACAAATTATTGATTTTTAATTGTTAATTGCTAAGAAATTGTTCAATCAGTGAAAAAATTTCTTCAGTTTTATTTTCTAGTGCTTGTTTTTCCTCAGGTTTGAAGCTGCTCAAAACCCAATCACTCACCTGACTTTGAACAGCAGGTCTATCAACACCGATCCTCAGCCTCCAAAACTCTTTTGTTCCGAGCTTTTCTATGATACTCTTGAGTCCATTGTGTCCCGCAGCACTTCCTCAGCATTTGAGAGCGATCCTTGCCGTTGGGAAGTCAATTTCATCATGAAGAACCAGAATATTCTCAGCTGGAATCTTGAAAAACTTTGCTAACGGAGCAACGCTTTCTCCAGAGAGATTCATGTAGGTCTGCGGTTTACAGAGCAGGATTTTTTCACCTTTTCGTTCGCTGGAAATAAGCTCAGCTTTGTATTTGTTTTCATATTTCCAGTTTCATAAGTTCTCATGCTGATTTCGGAGATCAAGAAAATGAAATCAGATATTATGTCTGGTTTTTTCATATTTCATTCAAGGATTTCAAAGTCAGACGAGGAGTTTCATTCAAGTTTTTCCTTTTAAAGTACAAAAAGTATAGGTTTCTTTTGGTGCTAATCAAGCCAAGTTTCCCCATGCACATAAAATCCCCCATTGAAACTATCTCTTTTGACCGTTCCAATGACAGAAATCTGACTTCCGATCTTGTCTGCCTCGCTTCCTTTACTCCAAAACATCGCAGTAATCGCCTGATCTCCAAACTTCCCATGAATCTTGAGATGAGCTCCGCCATTTTTTCAGACTTTTTCTACCCTTTCTACCTTAATCTGCTCAAAAAGAAAACTCGGCTCTTGGTTTCCTTCCCCAAAAGGTGCAAGCTGGTCAATTTCACTGAGCTCTTCAGTATTTCGCTCATGAGGTAGGATTTCCGTATCTACAAGCGTGATTTTTTCAAGCTGATCTACAGTAATGCAGGATTGACAGTGCTTTTGGAAGATCTCAAGCACTTTATCCAGATATTCAAGCTCTACAGTCAGTCCTCAAGCTCCTTTATGTCCACCAAACCTCTTTAAATAAGGTGAAGCCTGAGTAATCATCTCAATCACATTGAAATAGTCAGGTCCTCTGAGCGAAGCGACTGCCTGCTGTTTCTCAGGATCAAGCTTGAAAACGGCCGAAGGTTTATTGTATTTTTCAGTGATTCTTCCCGATACGATCCCAACAATCCCTTCATGAAACGCTTCATCACAGACAAAAAGAAAATTCTGATCAGGATCCACTTTTTTTTCTGCAAGTCTAAAGGCTTGATCTTGCATTCTTCTCCTTTCGGTATTGATGGATTCTATTTTTTCAAGGTACTGAAGCTGCTTTTCTCACTCAGAGAGGAGGATTTTTAGGCTGTCATAAGGGCTTTCTATTCTCCCACCTGCGTTGATCCTTGGTCCAATGACAAATCCAATATGAAAGGTGTCTATATTCCCCTTGAGATTGAGGAAATTGAGGAAGCCCTGCAAACTTTTCGGCATTTGATCAGGATGATGATTGATGAGTTCAAGTCCTTTCTTGACAATCACTCTATTTTCATGGACAAGGGGAACAACATCGGCTACCGTTCCTATGGCCACAATCGGTAAAAAATAGTTAAAAATCTGATTTTTTTTCTCTTTAGAAAAGCTGGATTTCATCAGGAGCGCATTGATGAGCTTAAATGCCACTCCGACTCCAGCAAGCCCTTTGAAAAGATAGTTTGGAGAGACCTGAGGATTGATCAGAGCATAAGCATCTGGAAGCGTGTCCAAAGTATGATGGTGATCCGTAATAATCAGGTCAAGTCCGAGCGTTTTCGCATATTCTGCCTCCACGACTGAAGTAATCCCGTTATCTACGGTAATGACCAGTTTTACCCCTTTTGCTTTGATTTCATCAAGGTGCTTATTTTTGAGTCCATAACCATCTTTGAGCCTATCAGGATACATAATGCTGACCTGCTGATAGTTCAAAAACTGAGTAAAAAATTTGTAAAGCGAAAAACTAGAAGTAATCCCATCCACATCATAATCCCCAAAAATCATAATCTTTTCCTTGTTTTTCATGGCTTGAATGATCCTCTGAACGCCCTTTTCCATATCATTGAGCAAAAAAGGATCCAGCCGATAATGAGCGATGCTTGGATTGAGGAAATCATAGGGATGGTCTGAGATGTTTCTTACTTTGAGAAGCCTTTGGATAAGAGATAAATCAGCATCTTGGTTTAAGAGTTGATAACGCATATATGAGTAATGAATATAGAACTTTTTTAGTATCGGAAAGAATAATAAAAAATCTGACTCTGAAAGCAAGGTTTTCTTTTTTCAAAAAAAAGGAGTATCTGCATCTAGCAAATCCTCCCTTATCTTATTTCTTTACTTTTTCAATAATCGCAAGATTCTTGCAATTACTGACATGATCATGGATGAAATATGCGTTGAATACAAGATGTAAAGAAGTCCAGCATTACTGGCTTCTTTTCCTCCTGTGTAATGCATTTCAATTCCCTTTTTTCTTCCAAGAAGATGGAAGAGTTTGAGAGTCCTTTTACCATGCCATTTTTCCGTAGCACAGTAAATACTCTCATACTTTTGCCAAATGGCTTGAGTATTTTTAATATTCGTCCATGTGTCGTAGGAATGGATAAATGATACCTCTTTAACTTGAGGGAAGTGCTTCCCCACAAAGTCTTTGAAGAATGAAAATTCCTCTTCAAAGCCTGTGAAAAGTATGTGGGAATCATTCAGAGGAAAGCTTCTAAAAGAGTACTTACTACGTTCTTTCATATTCCTCTCGGGTCCTCCGAGAATCAGGATTAAATTCTTTTCTTGTTCCATAATTTTATATTCTTTTAAGTTTATTTTATTTTTTGTAACTATACTGATTTTAGAGAGAGAGTCAAGTTTATTTTTTTAATCTTTTTGAGGTTTTTTTGATGAGCTTGTTTTTTCTAGAGACTTTTCCCTTTTTTTATCTCTTGAAAAAAAAGCCTGAAACGATAAGCTAAAATCTGAATTTACTCTTCTTTAGTCTCATTTTGATGAATCTTGAAAACCTCACTCCTGCGATGAAGCAATATGTGCAGATGAAGCAACAAAATCCTGATTGCATTCTGTTTTTTCGTATTGGGGATTTTTACGAGGTCTTCTTTGAGGATGCAAAAATCTGTGCTTCAATCCTAGATCTCATCATTACTTCAAAAAATAAAAATTCTGAAAATCCGATTCCGATGGCGTGAATCCCTTATCATAGCGTGGAAAAATACATTCCGAGGCTCGTTGCCAAGGGCTATAAAGTCGCCATTGCTGAGCAAACCACCGATCCTATCCCATGAAAAATTGTAGAGAGAAGTATCAAATCCATCATTACTCCCTGAACGACCATTACTGAACAGCAGAAACAGGCTTCTTACCTTTTGGCTATCACGACCACGAATGAAAAGTCAGGTTTATACTATCATATCGCTTGGTGAGATTTTACGCTCGGAGAATACACGACAAAAAGCTTTGATGAACTGGGGAAAGTGCAGAAATTTATCCTTCAGCTTCGTCCGACCGAGATTATTATTGATACGGACACGAGGATCAAGGAAGAGCTGATCACACCGATTCAGCAGTATTTGCAGTGTCTGATTTCCGTCTATGCGGTGCCAGTGGATCCCGAGCATTTCATCACTTCGCTCTGTAAGGTGCAACATACCAGCAGTTTCGGGAAAGCTTTGGAGAGCGGGAGATTGGAGGCGATGGCACTCCTCTTTGCCTATCTTCAGCATACCCAGCAGCAACAGCTTACGAATATTTCAAAAATCAGATTTCATAGTTCGGAAGGCTTAGTTTTGATGGATGAAGTGACAATTAAGAACTTGGAACTTTTTGCTTCTAGTTATGAAAGTAGCACGAAATACAGCCTTTTTGGCATCTTAGATACGACCAAAACCGCAGGAGGATCCAGACTTCTTCGCCATTTGCTTGCAAATCCCATCAATATCAAGTCCGAACTTGACCGAAGACTCTCAAAACTTGAGGCTTTTTTGGAAGACCCGATGACCGCTGGGATTCATCAGTTTTTGGGTCAATTTTTTGATATTCCAAAGCTTTTGAGCCTAATTCTGTATAGAAAACTCAGCCGAGGACCGTTTATGAAGCTGAGAGCCGTGCTTCGCAATGCTTTACAAGGGCTAGAGGGGACGCTTCTATCTGAACTCAAAAAACTCCAGCTCACGGAGGAGGAAATCTCGGCACTTGATCAGATTTTTTTGCTTTTACAAAAGGCATTAAAGGCTGATGAAGAGCTTTTGGGAGAGCATGATTATGTCGCAGAGGGCTACGATGCGGAGATTGATGAGCTGAGAAAGGTTGCCTATCATAGCGATGAAATTTTGCTGCAGTATCAGCAGGAATTAGTCTCAAAAAGCTGAATCTCCAATATCAAACTGAAATTTGTGATGAATCAGGGTTATTTCTTAGAGCTGACGAGCAAAGATAGCGAACTTTTTGAGGAATTTCTTGCACAGCAGGATTTTACTGAGTTGAGTGCTCAGGAGCAGGAAAAGTTTGCGATTGTCCGCAGACAAACCCTTAAAGGCAATCAAAGATATACGAGTCCTTACCTTGATAATCTTCAATCTCATATCCTCGGCGCCAAAGAGCAGCTCAAAACCAAAGAATCCGCAGTCTTACAAGGGCTTCAGCAGTCGCTTTTGGAGAGCATCACTCCGCTCTACAGCTTGGCAGAAAAGCTGGCATGGCTAGATCTTCTCACTTCACAGGCGATTTTTGCTAGGGAATACCGCCTAGTTAAGCCACAACTCGCGGAAAATGGCATCATTGAGATTCAAGCAGGTCGCCATCTGGTGATTGAGGCGTTTTTGCCGAAGGATCAGCCTTTTATTCCTAATGCCTTGGCGATTGGCGAGTCCAAAAGCACGCATCACGGCTTGATTCACATCATCACTTGACCGAATATGTGAGGTAAGTCCACCTATTTGAGGCAGTCAGCTTTGATTGTTTTGATGGCACATTGTGGGCTGTTTGTTCCTGCACAAGAAGCTAAAATCTGACTGATTGATGGGATTTTTGCTCGTGTGGGAAGTGGCGATATTATCGCGAAAAACCAGTCTACCTTTATGACAGAGATGATTGAGGTGGCGAATATCCTCAATAATGCGACCGAGAGGAGCTTCGTGATCTTTGATGAACTGGGGCGTGGAACCTCTACTTACGATGGACTCGCACTTACCAAAGCAATTCTGCATTATCTTTTGAAAAATATTCAGGCAAAAACCCTCATCGCAACCCACTATCACGAACTCATTGCTCTTGAACAGGAAAGCGGGCAGATCAAAAACTTCTCAGTCAGCGTCTACGAAACTGATAAGGAAGTCGTTTTTATGAAGAAAATTAGTGCATGAGGAGCGAGTAAAAGTTATGGAGTAGATGTCGCGAAACTTGCAGGGATTCCAAAGCCGATTTTAGAGGAGGCAAAAGGCTTTTTGTCTGCTTTAGAAAAAGGGAAAAAAGCTGACCTTCCCCCTTTGAATGCTCCTCAGGGACTTTTTGCAGTTCAGCAAGAAGAGTTTGCTCATAAAGCGCAGTATGAAAAGGTCAAGGCTCTCTTGGCTGGGATGGATTTGAATGCTATCACTCCGATTCAGGCTTTGCAGCTTTTGATGAAGATTAAGGAGGAGTTGTAGGACTTTTACTTACTTGAAAAAATTACATCAGTAAGCAATAAGAGCCTTGAAATTTCCTTCTTGGGACCAAAATGCTGATAAGTTCTTTCTTAAATCTTGATGAAGAGGGTATCATTTATCTTCTCATGCCATGAATTTTTTACATTCTACATTGAGAATTACCGTAAGTGACTCTTTGAGAAATTCAAATTGTTCCCGGGTAAGCCTACTCATTGGAGGAGTATCTTTAAAATAATGGAGAATTTGAAAATGCTGTAATTCAT
>ERZ773018.889-NODE-889-length-16848-cov-20.354195_pt1 | contig 16848 bp, 14 predicted proteins | sample MGYA00580840_ERZ773018 | MGnify/ENA primary metagenome ERZ773018 (study PRJEB29015, sample SAMEA2738125) | human oral metagenome | biome: human oral; feature: human-associated habitat; material: saliva | place: China | collected 2256 ... | reverse complement strand
CCGTTCGAGAGCAAAAGAAGATTAATTTAGTAATTGCTCACATTGGTTATCAAACCGTTGATTCTGATGCAACGTGGGGATACAGAAAAATCGAACCCATTCAAGATGGCTTTACATCGGTTGTTCGCTACGATCAACAATCAAATCAAGTTTTAAGCGAGAAACCAACTTATAAAATGACAAAAACGCTAGTCTACAAACGTAGTACAGAGGATAAACCCCATTTCTTAAATGGAAATCCAATTTTAAGACGTTACACAGATGATGTGAGATTGTTCCAAGATGAAGAATGGTACGAACAACGCTACGGCAAACCAACTGGTAAACAATAAAAAGGAAAATGATCAATAGGAACAGGTCCGCTTCGGAGAAGCGGACCATTATTTAGAACTTTTAGGAGGAATTTAAATGATTAAAGTTATTTCACACAATATTTCAGGTGCAGGATATAGAGAAGGAAAAGAAAGAGTGTTAAAACCTTTTGTATTAGAAAATGCGCTTAGTAAAAATCCAGATGTTGTCTTCTTTTTAGAATATGCCTTTCCTTCTAATCATGAAGAGGTAGTTAGACAGTTGAATGATGCAGGGTATGATGTAAGAACTACTGATGTTCCTACTAAAGAGTATCAAAATGGAATCTTTGCTGCGGTCAAAGAGGGAATTGAGATTCTTGCCAAAGAAACTAAAATGTACACAAAAAATACAAAGAATCTAGAACACCCAGACGCGCTCGTATTAACATTGAAGAAAAATAATGAGAAATATAAGGTAGCTGCTATTCGAGTGAGAGTTGGAAGCCGTTTGAGTGATTCTGAGAGACTAAAGTTGAAATCAGATCAAATTCAAGTGATTGCCTCTTTCCTTGCTGAAAGTTCTGAAAAAACGGTTGTAGTTGGGGATACAAATTATAAATCCTCTTTCTTGAAAAAAGGACACTTAGGTGCAAGTTCTGAATATAAAGATAAGAAAAGAAAAATTACATCATTCGTTGATATCTCTTGGGAAGGTTGTACATTTGTAGTTCCAGAAGGGGATAGTTATCAATGGAAACAATACGGAAAAGTAATTTCTATGGATTGCGATTTAGCGATTACTAAAAATATAAATCAGATTTCTGTTGAATCGTATAACTGGGAATTCGAAGATAAAGATGAGATTTATAAAGATAAAGAAAGATATCAATATATCAACATTAAGAAAGGTTTTTATCCTGACCATCCTGCTATCATTTTTACAGTGGAATAATAAAGACTTTTCAGACATAATAAGAGCTAAGAAGTTAGCTCTTATTGTGTTTCATTGAATTACAAAAAAAGGTGGTAATAATACTTATGACAAAGACAATTTTTGTACCAGACTTACATTTAAAAGCGCAATTGATTTTACCGATTTTCGAGGAATTGATTCAATCTAGAGATATCAAAAATGTCGTATTTATGGGAGATTATACAGATGCACATGGACAGAAAGATAACCTGGTCCTATATGTCAATGATTTACTTTATCTCACGAGGTTTGTACAAAAGCTAAAAGACGACGGAATCGAAGTAACAATGCTCTTAGGAAATCACGATGTTCATTATCTTTCAGAAATTCCTTCATCTGATTACACTTACACGAAGGATGCTTTGGGATATATTAATATTCAAGGGCTTCTTTATGATTTGCAGTTGCAACCAACTCATTTAGTTGGGAAGAACATCTTAGTGAGTCATGCGGGATATAATAGAGATTTTATGCCTGAAGAAACTTTGTTTGAAGTATTAACACCTAGTCATCCACATCCAGAGCTGAAACTATGGACAGTTGCAGTTGGGCAATTACGAGGTGGACTTCTACCATTAGGTAACTTTTTATGGAGTGATAAGGAAGAAATGATTAATTATCCGAATCTCTTTTGTAAAAAACAAGTAGTCGGACATACGCCAGTTGATAAAGTAACACGATATAAGGACATTTGGTTTACAGATACTTTTTCTGTAGTTCCAGAAGACGATGGATTTAAGTTTCTTGGGGATGGAAGTGTTCTGATTTATGATGACGAAACGGAAGAATTTGAGGTGGTTCAGACGAAGTGGGCTACTCCAGAAAATAAGGATAAACTAAAAGAGTATTTTAAAAAGAAGGGTTAAAACAAAAAAGCAAAATGTAACTTATATGTTGCATTTTGCTTTTTCTACTATTAGTCTTCTAAGTTTACGTTGTGGTACACTTTTTGAACGTCTTCGTTGTCTTCTAGAGCGTTAATCATACGTTCGAATAAACGTAAGTCGTCGCCTTCAAGTGTCACTTCTGATTGAGGAATCATTTCGATGTCGCTCACTGTGAATTCAGTGATTCCTAAGTCTTCTAATGCTTTACGAACAGTGTGGAAGTCGTTTGGTTCAGCGTAAACAATCGCTTGGTCGTCTTCTTGAACAACGTCACGAACGTCCACTTCTGCTTCCATTAATTGTTCTAATAATTCGTCAGCATCCTTGTTTGCGATACCGAAGATTGCTGTATGGTCAAATAAGTAAGTTACAGAACCTGGCGCACCCATGTTACCGCCGTTTTTGCTGTAAGCGGCACGTACGTCAGCTGCTGTACGGTTTACGTTATTTGTTAAGGCATCTACGATAATCATAGAGCCGTTTGGTCCGAAACCTTCGTAACGGAGTTCTTGGTAGTCGCCATCGCCGCCACCTTTAGCTTTTTCAATCGCACGTTCGATGATATGACGTGGTACATTATAAGTTTTAGCACGGTCAATAACGAATTTTAATTTTTGGTTTGAATGAGGATCTGGTTCCCCTTGTTTTGCTGCTACATAGATTTCAATCCCGAATTTAGCGTAGATTTTACTATTGTTAGCATCTAATTTTGTTTTCTTTTCGACAATATTTGCCCATTTACGTCCCATTGTTTCACTCACTTTCTGATTTTCATCTGGACTTAACTCTTCCATTATACACAATCAAGACGCGGTTTGTTAAGTGTTTTCTACTAAAAAAGGGCTCATGAGCAAAGTTTGCAAGAATTTTTGCACTATCGAGTATGATAGAAGTGAGGTGAGAAAATGGAAACTGTAAAAATCATCTATATTTCGACTCCGACATGCGGTGTGTGCCATGTGATTCGTCCGCAAGTCATGGAAATCGCCGGAGACTACGGCATTACCGTAGAAGAAATTGACGCTACTCTTCATCCAGAAGTGGCTAGCCGCTATGAAGTGTTAACAGTACCGGCCGTTCTCTTGATGGTTGGGGAGAAAGAATTCGCACGCCAAGCACGCTTTATCGACTTGTTAGAACTAGAAAAACGAATCGTTCAAGCAAAGGCGTATGCGGAAAGCTAAAATGCAATATTTTAATCGAAAAAACGTGGAGAAAGTACGAAATCTCCACGTTTTTTGTATTGTTCCTATTTTGTGACGGGAGTATAATGGGGTTATCTTATAATTTTTTAGACATTGAAAAATGGGAGAACGAATCAATGAAACAGTATCTGCTCAGGCATAAAGTAGCATCTCTTGTTGTGGTGTTATTATCTTTTTTAGAAAATGCAGCCTCTATTATTAGTATTTCGTTGAATGCACCAGCGTTTAATGCTTTGGTAAAGGGAGATTTTTCTACGTTTTTAACTTGGAAGTTAGTAGGAATAGCTTTCAGTGGAGTTTATTTAGCATCGTTATACGGATATAATGTGCAACTGAATAAACTTATCCAAAAAATTAGCATTGAAATCCGGGGAGAAATTGCAGATAGAATCGGACATGCGAATTATTCAACAGTGACAGAAAAAGATGTTTCTGCGTATGTTTCATGGTTTACAAGTGATTTAGAGCAATTAGAAGACAATGGATTTGCAGTGTTATTCAATAGCATCGGAAGTGGAATGATGCTAATTTTTGCGTTGATTTCCCTCTCATTATTCCATTGGGGATTAGCAGTCGTGACTATTTTGGTAGCATTGATGCTCATTTTCACACCAAAGTGGTTTCAAAAACAAACGAAGAAAGCCACATCAGATCTATCGGCCGCCAATGAAGAATTTACTACAACCGTTCAAAACTTATTTAAAGGATTCGAAGTGTTTTATACCTCGAATGCAGTGGGGCAATTTGTGAAGCGAATTAAAGTTGCTTCAGATGCATTATCAGAAGTTAAAGTCAGTTATCGAAAGAAATTTTCTTTTGTACAATTATGCATTTCATTACTGAATTTCGTTGGAAAAATCTCAGTAGATGTCGTAGCCGGAATCATGGTGTTTGCTGGGATGATTTCAGTGGGGGCATTTACTGCAGCAGGTTCTCTTACATTTAATTGCTTTGCATCGTTAGAACAAGTCGTTCAACAATTAGTTCAATTAAAATCGATACATGTTTATTTTGATAAATTTAATAGCTTAGAAGAAGATTCAAATTTACAACAAGACAACAGCTCTCTGCAACAGTCTTTATCATTACGAGATGTAACGGTCAGCGTAAATGGGCATGTCATTGTCCATCCTGTGACGTTCACTATCGAAAAAGGGAAGAAATATGCGTTGTTAGGAGATAGTGGTACTGGGAAATCAACGTTATTGAATTTCTTAGCCGGTCGAAATCACGAATTTACGGGTGAAGTGGTACTCGATGGGAAGCCTCTTTCTAAGGAACAAATTGTACAGCTTCGCAATATTACGGCATACAATCCTCAGAAAAACCATATTTTTAATGCCACAGTCAAAGATAATATTACGTTATGGGAAGACCGTCCATTTGCGGAAGAATCTAGTCAAATGGGGTTGGATCAATTTACAAATGCTCAGGAAGTTGTTAGTGAACATGGGACTAAGTTATCAGGAGGACAACGACAACGATTAGCGCTTGCTAGAACGTTACTTGAATCAGATAAGGTATTATTACTCGATGAAAGTACCGCGAATTTAGATTTGGAAAGTGCTCGGAATATAGAGGCTCAACTCCTTCAAAATCCTAACCTAACTCTTGTGATTGTGACACATCATTTTTTTGAAGAACATCGCGATTTATTTGATGAAGTGATTTACTTAGGGAAGGGGAAATCATTATGAAGCAGAAGTTACTACAACATCCATCCAAAGTAATGATTCTTCTCGTATTAGTAATCATCAAGAGTCTTTTAACCGTAGCGAATATTGCGATTATTGCATATGCCATTGACGGGTTAGTTGCTTTAAATGCTTGGCAATTTGTAGGAGCGTTGGCAATCCGGTTTGCTATGAATGGAATATTATCGTATTCAAATTTCTTATTTTCTGTTCAACAAGAAAAGTTCATTCAATTAGTCAATACGGAATTAAGGGAAGAAATTGCAGAAAAACTTCGTAAGGCGAATTATATGGAAATCACCAAACGTGAATTTCCGGAGTATGTATCTTGGATGACAAATGATATGGAGAGAATCTCGTCATTGGGACTTCCAATGTTCTTCACGATAACAGAAAGTGTGCTAACGGTGCTGTTATCAATAGGGGTTATCCTTACTTATCACTGGTCTATTCTATTGTTCTTAGTGGTATTAATTAGCGGACTTCTTGTGATTCCAAAATTATTCGAACCACATACGAAGAAAGTGCTGGAAAGTTATTCTGCAACGCAAGAAAAATTTTCTTCAAATGTACAGAATTTACTAGAGGGATATTCCGTATTCTATGCATTAAATAAAATGGATACCTTTAAAAATCGCGTCCAATTTGAATCGGGTGCCGTTAAAGATTCGGTAGTTCGTTTAATTCGCGCATTCATGCTATCTGGAATTGCTTCAGGAGCAGTGAATAGTTTAGGTCAATCATTGAGTGCCATTTTAGTCGGATATCTTGTGGTTAATGGAATTGTATCGATTGGGGTTATGGGAAGTATTGGTTCATTTACAGGAATGCTTTTTGGTAAAGTCAGCCTAATCGCACAAAATTTAGTACAGTATAAGTCTGTTCAAGTATATTTTGAGAAATATGAATCCATCCTTCCTGATGAATTGCTACAAGAAGAACTGGAACTGAAGAACTCTTTAGAATTGAGATCTGTAGAAGTAGCGGTCAACGGAAAGAAAATTGTTAAACCTACCTCCTTTACGATTGAGAAAGGAAAGAAATATGCTCTAGTAGGGGATAGTGGAAGTGGAAAATCGACATTATTACATTTTCTAGCAGGAGAAAACAATGACTATTCTGGGGAAGTATTATTAGATGGGAAAGAACTAGCGCAGGAACAAGTGGTTCAATTGCGTAGTATTGTTCACTACAATCCGCAAAAGAATCATTTGTTTAACGCAACCGTTAGAGAGAATATTACTTTGTGGGATAACGCCAAAAAAATCTCACTGCCAGAAGAGCTAGGCATTCAGCAATTTTGTCAATTAGATGATGCAGTTTCCGAGCATAGTAGTCAATTATCTGGTGGCCAAAGACAGAGAATTTCTATAGCGCGAGCATTAACGCAATCAGATAAAATCCTTCTTTTTGATGAAAGTACGGCGAGCTTAGATATGGAGAGTGCTGCTCGTATTGAGAAAATGATTTTGTCAAATCCAGAATTAACCGTTATAATGGTGACACATCATTTTATCGAAGAGAATAGAAATCTTTTTGATCATGTGATTCAATTGGAGAACTAGCTGTAAAGGAGTATCTAAATGAAAACCATGAAAGAACGTATGCTCACAGGAGACTTATATATTCCGTCTCACACAGAAGGGCTAAGAGACTTATCGATTAAAGGGAAAAAATTAGCGCAACAATACAATCGTTTAGACTTCGATGATTTCGAAGGAAGACGCGCGTTATTAAAACAGTTATTTGGAAAAACGGGCGAGAAGATTTACATGGAACAACCTGTCTATGTGGACTACGGAGTTCATACAACGATTGGTGAAAGCTTCTATGCGAATTTTGACTGTACATTACTAGACGTAGCGCCGATTACGATTGGGGACAACTGCATGTTCGGTCCGCACGTGTCGCTTGTGACGCCAGGACATCCAACCGATGCCGAAACACGTAATGCAGGTCCAGAATTTGGAATGCCGATTACGATTGGCAATAGCGTATGGCTTGGGGCCAACGTGACGGTGAATCCGGGAGTGACGATTGGCGATAATACGGTGATTGGATCAGGCTCTGTGGTCACAAAAGACATTCCAAGTAATGTGATTGCGGTCGGAAATCCATGCCGCGTCCTTCGTGAAATTACCGAAGAAGAGAAGGCAGATTGGCGCCAAAAACACCAAGAGCTATTAAAGGAAATTGGAAAATAAAACAGTAAACGAAAAGGTCGTCCAATCAGGACGACCTTTTTTAGTACGGTATAGTGATTTCTTGATTGTTAGCATGCGTCGTTTCTTTGATAACCATATCGATGTAGTTCAATAAGAAGTTCGATGAGCTATTGGTTTGAAGCTGCTGATACGCTTTAGAGGTGAGAACGGTATCCGAAATATAGCTTTCGGGAATTTTATCTCCAGAGAAATAAGCTAGATTGAGTGGAGAGAGAACAGTGCTCAGTTCATCGCCTACTTCTTTGGTATACCACGCTTCATCCGATAAAGATTGATGTGTCATGATGCGTGTAGCGTCATCGAAGACTTGTTTCATATAGTCTTTATGATGCAACAAGTCCGGATTCGTTTGTCCCGATTGAGCCGCCCATTCGTCTGCTTTTAACGCCATTTGCTGGTAATGATACTCGTTAGGACTCATCGTTAATTTGCCGATGGTAGACGGGTAAACGGAGAACGCCCCATTGACGATTTCCGTAAAGGAACGATCCGCAGACAACTTTTCTGTGGCAATCTGTTGCGTATGAATATGCCCCGAGAAGCCAAGCGTCACATTGTCATATTTATTGAAAATTGCCTTCAAGTCCGAAGTATTATCGACCACGAAGCCATCCGGATTAAACTCATGATGCGCCAGCAGATTATGATGCATGACGGGAATCACTTGAACGCCAGCAGAATGGGCTGCTTCTAACTCCTTATCAATCCATTCCAGCGTTTCTTTTGAAATCACGCCGCCTGTTTTTGGAGCGCCTTTTCCTTCGCCATTTTTCTCGTAAATATTACTATCAATCATTAAGAACCACAGTTTGGTAAAGGGCTTGGCCATATAGCTCAGCGAGTGCGTATCTCTCGAGGACGCTTCGGAGTAACCATATTCGGCAAAGACATTTGGAAAATCTGCCGCCGTCATTTGCTTGATTTTATAGTTCTCGTTGCCTTGAAACTTTCTAGTCCAGCCATCCGCAATATCGTGGTTCCCAGGTTCCACGAGGACGGTCGTTCCTAGCGCTTCGATGCGTTTGAAGAACTCGGCCAATTCGATAAAACTTTGATACTCACCATTAAAGGTCATGTCTCCGCTCACGATAAGCACTTTTGGGCGTTCACTTTCGACTTGCGCCACTAAGGCTTCCATTCGTTCCTTGCTGTAGACGAGGTCTTTTCCGGCAGCAGTATTTTGCATTTTCTGGAAGGCCACGTCTTGGTCGTGCAGTTCAGGGCTCAAATAGTGTGGGTCGGTGATGACCCAAATCTCATCCGTTGAAGCGAGTTCTTTTGGAGATGTAGCGGTATTTTTAGGATAGAAAATCCAAAGCCATACGAGTAGCGCTCCAATTCCTGCAAAGAGGGCAGAGAGTGTTAATGATTTTTTCAAGGTTTCACCTCCATCCGTGTAAAAAGACAGCTGGGCACAATGGTCCAGCTGCGATTTTACTATTTATTTTTCAGTACAAGCAATAAAGCTTTCGCGTAATTGGTTTTCTGGAAGGTTCTTTCCGATGAAGACCAATGTTGAGCTGCGTTTTGTATCTTTCCAATCGCGACCTCTTGAGATGTCAAAGCTCATTTGAACACCTTGGAAGATGATTTGGTAATCTAATCCTTCCACGTTCAAGATTCCTTTGTAACGGTATAATTCTGGCCCGTAAATATACACAAGCTCGTTCAACCATTCGTTAATGTTTGCGAGAACTAATGGTTTTTCAGTCTCGATAACGAATGAGTTAATACCGCTATGGTGGCTATGACTATGGTGATGATGATGTTCGTGATCATGATCGTGGTGGTCATGGTCATGATCGTGTTCATGCTCATGGTCGTGATGATGATGCTCGTGGTCGTGGTCACCATGCGCATGTGTATGGCCACATTCTTCGCAATATTCTTCTTCGGCGTGTTCTTGCATTTCTAAGATTTTCTTCTCAGATGCGTAGAACAATTCAAGTCCGAACATGTCGCTCATATGAACAGGACGTGCGTCAAGGTCTTGGATTTCCGCGAAGGCATTGATGCTACGAACTTCATTTACCACTTTAGCGTAAATCGTTTCGTCTACTAAGCTATGTTTTGACATGAAAATTTTATCCGCGAACCCAACTTGTTTTGCTGGTTCAGGTTGATGCGCTGTTTGGTAGAGGAAGTTTTTAGCATCCACAACGGTTAATACCGCATCTAAGATAAAGTGCTCGTTTAAGAATGGCACGTTAATAAATGTTTGTGCGATTGGAGCAGGGTCAGCAAGACCTGTTGTCTCGAATAACACACGGTCTACGCGAATGCCGTTTTGTTCTTTCACCATTAAGATCGATTTCAACATATCAGCAATGTCTGTACGAAGGGTACAGCAGAGGCAGCCGTTATCCATTTGATAGATTTCTTCTTCAACGTCAAGTACGAATTGATGGTCTACACCGATTTCGCCGAATTCGTTAATGACAACAGCGATATGTTCGCCGTGTTTTTCTTTTAAAACTTTGTTGATTAAAGTCGTTTTCCCAGCGCCAAGGAAGCCGCTGACGATTGTAACTGGAATTTTTTGTGTCATAATTGTTCTCCTTCACCTTTTCCATTTTCTTCAAGTAAATTCATTGTAGCACTCTCTTAAAAATTCTCAAAATAGACTGTTCCAGCATTTGGTTATGAATGTGCTATACTGAAACAGAGAAAACGAGAAAGAGTGTATCGAATGACAAAACAGGAAGTACCAAATGCGGCCATTAAGAAAATCGATTGGGCCGAGCAATTCATCAACCAACACTTACATGCCTTTCGTTGCCCGTATTGCCATGATGCGATGGTTTCTGCCGAACATCATAGTGTCGTCTGCGGGAAGGGGCACCGATTTAATATTTCGAAAAAAGGCACCTTGCATCTGATGAAGCAAAATGCGAATACGGATTATGACGCGCCTCTTTTCCATCATCGCTATGAACTTGCGCAGAGTGGGTTCTTTGAGCCTTTATTAGAGGCCATCTTACCGCATCTTTCGGGAGAGGAAGAGAAGTTTATTGTCGATATTGGATGTGGGGAAGGCAGTCATTTATCGTGGCTCTCTAAGCGCGTGAAGGCCCCTTTATGCGGAATGGATATCGCAAAAGAAGGCATTCATCAAGCGTCGGTTCATTTTGGGAACCAAGCGCTATTCTTCTTAGGAGACTTGGCGAACTTGCCATTTGCGGATGAATCTTGTGGGACGCTTTTAAATATTTTAACGCCGTCGAACTACCAAGAATTTATGCGCGTATTGGCTCCAGGAGGGACGCTCGTTAAAGTCATTCCTGGCAACGATTATTTAGCGGAGTTACGCCAGCAGCTCTACCGTTCGAATCCAGAAAAACAAACGTATTCGAATGCGGACATCTTAGAGCGAGTGCAGTCCGAATGCCCTCAAGTCACGTTTGAAGAGGTACGCTACACGGTGGATTTAACCGAAGAAACCTATCGCCATTTACTCGAAATGACGCCTTTATACTGGGGAGCAAGTGCCGAAGATAAGGCCTATAGCATCTCGCACCCTCTCTCCAAAGTAACGGTGCACTATGTCGTGGCCATCGTGAAAAAGGGTGAAAACAAACAGTAAAAGTATGCTATAATAGAACTACTAACCGCCAGGAGGATTTACCATGGGATTTAAAGATTTATTTTCTCGTAAAAAAGAAGAACCGAAAGTAGAAGAAAAACCGGTTCAACCAGAAGAAAAAAAGGAAGAGCAAGCAACAGTTGAGCCTGCTCCAAAAAAAGTAGAAGAACAAAAAGAAACTGAAGAACCACGTGTATTTACGGTGGGGATTGAATATGTATACTCTGTTTCAAAAGACTCACCAGATATGGTCGTTGCCGGACAAGTCAACGGAACGGTCAAAGTCGGGGATGAAGTCATCCTTACAAAATTAGGGAGCGACGATGATGAACCGTTTCGAACAGCGGTTTACGGAATTCAAGTCGGTGAAGATCGTGTGATGGAAGCGTCGAATAGAAAAGCCGTTTTATGGGTGGAGAATGCGACAAAATTCTTCCCATATGTCGGAACAGTGCTTCACTCTGAAGGCGTTACTGAAAAACAACTTTATTCTGCATACATCAACGCGTTAGGCGAACGCTTTATCGGCGTTGAAGGTGGCGTATTGACGGATATGGACCGCGCGCATTTAACAGTATCTGACGTAGCCGAAATCTGGCGACTTCTTTTATGGTATTGCAACGCGAATGCTGAGAATGATACAGATGAAACACGTGAAGAAAACTTCAATAAGATTCGTACTCTTGTCATGATGGTTCGCGACAAATTATTCCTTTTAGATGGCATTTACGCAGTTTACTCTAAGAAAACGGGTGAGCCATACTTATTTGCGAACACAACGAAAACCGATGACGATAACTATGTCACTTCACCGCCAATGGTTCATTTGGTAACGAAGGCGTTTAAAGAAAACTTGAAAGAACAAAATGAAGATACGGAAGACTTAGAACTTCGCTATATCGACAATGGAGAAGATAAAGAAGGGATTCGAAACTTCATTCGAGAAGTCGTATTACTAGATGGCGCGCAAGGGGTTCGCATCCTTTCTGAATATACTGCGATTGCAGCAGAAGGTCTGATTGAGTTTCCAAACTACGAAGGCATGCGTGATGTAGACATTCCTGTAGAAAACCCAGGATTAGTTCGCTGGATGCTGCTTCTAGGCCAATTAGGAAAACCAGATACTCCTGAAAAAGAATTCCTTCATGAAATGTACTTCCATTTCTTCGGACAAGAATTAGTGAAAGCTACTTTCATCGTGCCAATGCGTACTCATGGTGAAATTCCACAAGCCAACGAAAACGGCGTGACAAGTTTCAAAGAAGGCATGACATTTGATTTAGCGATGGTCGAAGGAAGAGATAAGGAACAAGCCTTGATGTTCTTCACAGACTGGTTACGATTCCGCCAAAAATTCGGCGAAGAGTGGCAAGGACTCATGCAACCACTCGATGGCAACCTAGGACTCCATGATGTCATCATCAACGGAACAGGAAACCCAGAAGCGGGTGCCTATATTACAGAAAGCATCTTTAACAAAATTAAAGAAGCCCACAAAAAAGACGCATAATGCATAAGGACTCACAGTGTGGGTCCTTATTTTTTGTCTCTATATCCGTTAAAAAAGCTATGCTATAATTAAAATGTCAGCTATTAGCAAACGGGAGGAATATAAATGGGATTATTTGATTTTTTATTTGGAAAGAAGAAAGAAAATACAACTGTTTTTTTTGGGGTAGAAGAGATACTCCCTAATTCAAATGACACAGAAGACTTAGTCGTTTTAGGAAGCGTAAGAGGAACGATTCACGTTGGAGATGAAGTCATTATTACAAATTTAGGAAGTGATAATGATAAACCTGCAAAAGCTGTCATATCCGCACTTGAAGACGCGAATAAAGGTCAAGTGAAGAAGGCATCCGGCGAAAATGTTTTGATAACGATTAAAGATGGTAAAAAACACAACGTGTATAAAGGCACGGTCTTGCATTCGGAAGAGGTAAGCGAAGCTAAATTAAGAGCTGCTTATCTTTACGCTATTATTAATGCATTTTTATTCTGGCAAGATGGGATATTAACGGATGAGGATCGTAGACGCTTTTCGATTGCGGACTTAATAGAAATATGGAGACAATCTATCCGTTTTTGTGATACACAGGCTACAGAGAAAAACTATGCATACTATCTTGAAAAGATCATTATTTTAATGGAGCAGGTGCGCGCTAAATTATTAACACTGGATGAAATATATGTAGTTTATTCTGTAAAGACTGGCGAACCATGTCTATTTATGAGTTCGACAAGAAATCAAGATGGTAGTCTCGAGCCATCTGAACTAAGGGTACGTTTAATTCCTGCGGTATATAAAGAGAGTATGACATATCCTGAAGAGTTTGAACTCCGTCGCGTTGAAAACGGGCCTAATAAAGATGGGATCTCGAATTTCTTAAACGAAGTTATTTTCTTAAATGGAGCTGAAGGAATTGAGTTTATTTCAGAGGTAACGTCAATTAGTGCAAAGGCGCTCGTAAAAGCACCAGATTTAGAAGGAATGAGAGAGGTTGATAAACCGATAATGAATCCGGAGTTGGTTCGTTGCTTACTAATGATAGTCCAATTAGGAGATACTACTACATTAGGAAAAGCAGACCGAGATTTCTTATCCAATTTGTATTTAAACCGTTTGACGGAAGCTCTGAAAACAGCACGTTTTATTGTGCCTATCAAAGTAGAAGGAGAATTACCAAAACCCAACGAAAATGGAGAGACTTCTTTTACAGAAGATGTGAAGTATGAAGTAGCAATGAAAGAGCTAAAAGACAATAAAAAGGCTGTTCCAATTTTTACAGATTGGAAGAGATTCAATGACGAATATGGGGAAGGGTGGAGAGGCCTTCTCCAACCGTTGGGCGGACCATTAATTCCACATCCGGTCCTTATTAACGGAACTCTATACTTCGAAACGGGTAATGAAACCAAAGAAAGTGAATGATTAGGAGTAGGAGAAACAAAATGGGATTATTCGATTTTTTATTTGGAAAGAAGAAAGAAGCAGAATCAGAAGCAGAATCAAGCTGTATTCTTGGAGTAATTAATGTAATCGGTGTTGATGACAACGCTACAGACTTAATTATTGAGGGCTTTGTTCAAGGAACCCTCAAAGTAGGGGACGAACTTGTTGTTACAAAGATAAGTTGTTTATCGGAAACGCCTGTAAAAACCGTCATTTCATCCATTTATGTTGATGAAGAGGAGGTTCAAGAAGCCTCAGAAAAAATCGTGAAGGTAAAAGTCAAAGATGGAAATAAACTTGGGATTTATAAAGGTACCGTGTTGCATTCGGAAAACGTGACAGATACTCAGGTTTACTATGCTTATCGTTTTACAATGGATATCGCTTTTGTAAGGCAACAAGATGGAATACTCACTGAAGAGGATCGTGAAAAATTATCCGCTTCAGACATTTCGGAGATTTGGAGTTTATATTGGAAGGCCCATTTAGAAGAGTTTGAAAAGGTAAAAGAAATAAAAATGAAGGTGGATCAAAGAAGACGAGATTTCTTTAATTTGATTCGCGAAAAACTATTTTTATTAGATGACATTTATGTAATATACTCAACAATAACGAACGAACCTCATTTGTTTGCTACGGCATCATTAGATGGAAATAATGGGCTGACTGTTTCACATTCATGGGTTTATCTGATTCCAAGCTCATACATGCATTACCGTAAAGAGATTTATAAGAAAGATGAGAGATTTGATTTTAAACGGATTGAAAACGGACCTGAAAAAGAAGGGATTCGTAATTTTCTAAGAGATTTATTTATATATGATGGAGTAGAATCAATTCTATATTTCACCGAAGATACGTTGATTTTTGCAAAAGAATTAATGGACCTTCCAAATTATGAAGGGGTAGATGAAGCAGAAATCCCTGTAACGAATCCAGATTTAATGAAGTTTTTGCATCTATCAAGTCAATCGGACGGAATAGAAGATAAAGAACAAAAGAATATCGGTAAAGCATATTTTTATATGCTTGCCAGATTTGCAAAGACCGCAAAATTTATTGCACCAATGCAACTTCATGGGTATGACCAACTTCTGGAAGATAATCCACAAACTGCAATCGAACCTAATATTCCTTTTAATTTAGCGATACGACCAGGAAAAACGAAAGAGAAGGCCGTTCAAGTGTATACAGATTGGAAGAGACTCCGTAAACACTTTGGTGGAGAGTATAAAGGGTTAGTTGTAACGCTTGATGAATTGGTAAAGGATTATGATGTTGTTATTAATCCTGGCGAATATCCGATAGCTGTATTTATGACAGAAGAATTCTTTAATGCAGTTAATTAAATAGTCATAAGAAAAGCAACTCCTTGAGTTGCTTTTCTCTGGTTTAGTGGTTTATATATTCTCGAAATAAGCTATGATATAATTTAAGGATCAAGTATCAGCTATTGGAAAACGGAGGAATATGAATGGGATTATTCGATTTTTTATTTGGAAAGAAGAAACAGGATCCGAGTTTTACTCTTGGTGTTGTTAATTTTTTTAAGGGAAATGACAATCCTTCAGACTTAATGGTAGTGGGCTTTGTTAAAGGAACTATCAAAGTTGGGGATGAAATTGTTGTAACGAACATGAGTTGTGTAACGGAAACGCCTGTGAAAACAACCGTTTTATCACTTGAGGTTCCTGAAGGTAAGGTACAAGAAGCTTCAGACACAATAGTGATGGCTATAGTTCAAGATGGGACTAAACTTGATATTTATAAGGGGAGAGTGTTGCATTCGGAAAATGCCCCGGATGTCGAATTATATAATGCTTATACTGTTGCGCTGGGAATTGCTTTTGTGGATGAACAAGAGGGCAAACTTACTAAAGAGGATTGTGAAAAATTAACGGCTTCAGATATTTCGGAGATTTGGCAATTATATTATAGAGTGCATGCTGAAGAGGCTAAACGATTTGAAGCCAAACAGGTACTATTAAATTATAAAAGACGAGAATTGTATAAACTGATTCGAGAAAAACTATTTTTATTAGATGATATTTATGTAGTGTATTCAGTAGAAACAGATGAGCCTTATCTGTTTTCTCATGCATCAGAAGATGAGAAGGGTTCACTTTCTGTTACAATGCCAATGGCTCAACTGATTCCAAGTTCGTATATCCATAATCTTAAAGGGATGTTTGGAAAAAATGAGAAATTTGATTTTAAACGAATTGAGAATGGACCTGATAAAGAAGGGATTCGTAATTTCATAAGAGACTTATGTATCTATGATGGAATACGTGGAATTCAATATTGTGGAGAGAAAACAACGATTCTTGCGGAACAACTAGTGGATCTTCCGCGGTATAAAGGGATGGATGAAAAAGAAATCCCTGTCACGAATCCGAATGTGATCAAGTGGTTATATTTGGCACGTCAATTGGGTAAACTGAATACGAAAGATAAAAAAACACTAAGCCGAGTCTATATAAATCAGTTTTATGAAGCTTTAAAAACCGCAAAATTTATTGCACCAATGAGACTTCATGGGTATGACCAACTGCTTGAAGATAACCCGCAAACGGACGTAGAACCCAATATTCCTTTTGATTTAGCAATGCAACCAGGAAAAACGAAAGAGCTGACACTCAAAGTGTATACGGACTGGAAGAGACTTCGTAAGCACTATGGAGAAGATTGTAAAGCATTAATTGTGACGCTTGATGAACAATTAGCGTTTCATGATGTTGTGATTAATCCTGGAGACCATCCGATGGCAGCTGCTATGATTACGGAAGAATTGTATAATGAAGTGAAAAAGAAAACAGTATAAGAAAAGCAACTCAAGGAGTTGCTTTTTCGTTATTTATAACACTCTTAAAGTGCATCAGAGAAGGATTTTTTGATGAAAATTCAAGATAACTTGGCGAGCGATAAAAAATTTTTCAAAAACGTTAGAATTTCTTAACTTTTCAGTTGATTTTTTCTAAGAAAAGCGCTATTATACAAATAATCTTTTGCTCTGTAATTGATTTTGCACGGCA
>ERZ773018.888-NODE-888-length-16878-cov-18.572966_pt1 | contig 16878 bp, 16 predicted proteins | sample MGYA00580840_ERZ773018 | MGnify/ENA primary metagenome ERZ773018 (study PRJEB29015, sample SAMEA2738125) | human oral metagenome | biome: human oral; feature: human-associated habitat; material: saliva | place: China | collected 2256 ... | reverse complement strand
ATAAACCAAGGATAGCACCGAACCAGATGAATGTATTCCAAACAGCTTTAGTTTGTACCATGTCATCCCAAGTGATGATACCAGCAAAGAACACGATAGTCATAGCTACTAATGCTACTGCTGTTGGGCTCAAGTCAAAACCGATGGAAGGCAAAGCCCATCCGATAAGAGCAAGAATAAATACAACTGCCAAGATTTTTTCAGACATTTTCATAGGTCCTAATTCAGCAAGGCCATCAGCCGCCAATTTCTTATTGTCGATAGCCACGTTTTCAGGACGGTCAATCCAGTAACCTACAAGTGGTACGAAAAGCAACATTACAAGACCTGGAAGAGCTAAGGCCAAAGCCCATTCAGCCCAAGTCATGTTAAGACCAGTGATTTTAGTAACAAAATCCAAAGCCAACACGTTTGGAGCCATAGCTGTTAAGAACATGAAGGATGTAATTTTTGTTACGAAATAACCATTCATCAAGATGAAGGAACCACCGCGTTTGGCAGTATCGCCAGGATAAGAACCGATGGATTCAGCAATGGATAAGTTAATTGGATATACGATACCAGCCGCACGTGCTGTGTTAGAAGGTGTAGCTGGAGATAATACTAAATCAAGAAGTGCTGTTACATAACCAAGACGTAATACAGTAGAACCGAATGCATTAATCAAATGGTATGCAACGCGGTGACCAAGACCAGTTTTACCAAAGGCAACGCTCAAGGAGAACGCAGCGATAATCATCCACAATGCAGTGGATCCATAACCTACCAAGATATCTTTTGCATTGTCTAAGAATAATGCAGATGCAGATAATACAGCTAATAAAATAATTTGAATTGGGTATGGTTTTAAAATCAAACCTACGATACCTGCAATGTAGAAGCCTAGAAGGCGCCACGCCGTATCAGTGAGCCCATCTGGTGGAGTTGTAAACCAGAGGACAACAGGGATTAGCACAATAAGTGCTAGTTTTAAGAATTTTTCCATGTTTCTTCCTTTCTTAAAAACATAGGCATGTAATCATCCTAACACTACCCCAGAAATTCGTGATACGCGACTATCATCTATTGAACTCTAGGAGTTATTGTCTACACTCATTATAATTGCTCAAAATTGTAATGAAAAATAGATTACCTTTATAGGGGCCATAAAAACTTTTATACCTACTATTCATACCTTTTATGCATTTTTAGCATAGTTTTGCCTAGTAAAATGAAAAAAGTGCATGCATACACCCAAAATGGATATATACATGCACTTACATGCTTTACGTACTCATACATCTATAGTATGGCTCATTATATTAAAATTTACCAATACAGAAATAGCATAACAGATTATGCTTTATATTCTCTAAAAATACTATCATCCACTACGGTATGTTCTTTATAGTAATTACGTACATATTCTATAAATGTTTTTACCGCAATCAGATTAGTAGCATCTTTGGCGTACACCATATTGGTATCGCGCGTAATATAATTGCCGTCCTTACTGCGCAATGGACTTACATAAATGTCTTTATCCTTACAGGATCCAAGTCCCATATAGGTCAAAATAGACCACCCAAGACCGGCCCGCACAAAGTGGCGACACGTACTCATAGAATTGACGTCCATGGCCACAATAGGAGGTTCTTCAAAATGCTCGGCACACCAGTTTTCAATAATATTTGAAACCGATGCATCCGTTTGGTACCTAATGAAAGGTACTTTTTCTAACGATTCTGGTGGTACTAGCTCTTTGTATACCAAGCAATATGGTTCTTCTAATAGTAATTCCGAGGTACCGGATACTTCATAGCCGCCACGCGCAAAGGCAACCATACAGTCACCAGTATTAAACATCTTCACTACCTGATGACTAAAAGCTGTTTTCACCTGTATGTGCACATCTGGATATTGTTCTCTAAAGGACTGCAATAATTGCGGCAATTCATAGTCCGCAAAATTGATAGACGATGCAATTTTTAATGTCCCTTGAATCTTACCAGTAGAGGATATTAGTGCATGTTCTAAAGATTCTCTATCATGCAACATGCGTTTACAATAATCATAGTAAATCTCGCCTTGCGGTGTTAATGTAATACCTTCTGTGGTACGAAGCAGCAAGGAGTACCCTACGCTATCCTCTAAATGACGCAGTCGATAGCTCAAAGCCGGCTGCGAAACAAATAGTTTTTCAGCAGCCTTTGTTATATTACCTTCATCCACAACGGTTACAAAGGTACGCCATTCTTTATCATCCATAGTCGTACTCCTTCTTCTAATTAACCTATCTAATCTATGATGGCTAGATTTTCTATTATTTAACGCCTATATTGTAGGTTTATTATATTACTATATCTAATACGGCCACTAAATTATCTTGCATTTGCAATGCCTGCAAAGACCTTGCCTCGTTCCCCATCAATGGTTACTTCTGCACCTTCAAGCAATACGTCATGAGCATCTTTAGCACCTAAGATAACTGGAATACCATAAGTAATCCCCGCTATAGCGCTATCCGATGTGTATCCATCTTCAACAGAAATGATACCGCCAGCGCGTTTAGCAATATTCATCAATTCTGGTTCCATAGTCCCTACTACAAGAATATCGCCGGATTGGAAGCTTTCATAATCACTCTTATGATTAGCCGCAATAAATACGCGACCCGTAGCGGATTTACGCAAAATGCCATTGCCAGACAACAATACCTTGCCTGCAATATGGACACGAATCATGTTTGTAGTCCCTGTAGAGCCAGAGGGTACACCGGCCGTAACGACAACTAGATCACCAGAGTTGATGGCATTTGCCCCAAGAGCACCGGTAATCGCTTGTTTTACCATTTCATCAGAATTAATATTTTCGCTCCCCTTGATAGCCTCAACACCCCAGCACAATTGTATGCGGCGAATCGTTTCATCATGTGGTGTAATAGCGATAATTTTGCAATCTGGACGGTGACGAGCCACACTAATTGCAGTATGACCAGATTCGGTACATGTCAAAATAGCCGCCGCACCTAGATCACTAGCAACGCGAACGCTAGCAAGACATACCGCATCAGTAGTCGTTACATCATCGCTTTCCTGCGTTCTACTCTTATGATCATAAATAACAGATTGCTCTGTTACCTCTGCAATACGCGTCATGGTCGTAACAGCTTCTACAGGGTATGAACCATTAGCCGTTTCGCCAGACAACATAATAGCATCGGTGCCATCTAAGATCGCATTTGCCACGTCACTCGCTTCGGCACGAGTTGGACGAGGGTTTTGAATCATAGATTCCAACATTTGCGTAGCCGTAATAACAGGTTTACCAAGACGATTACATTTTTCAATCATCATCTTTTGCAATACCGGTACTTCTTCGGCAGGAATTTCTACGCCCAAATCACCACGAGCAATCATAAGACCATCCGCTACATCGAGGATTTCATCAATATTATTAACCCCTTCTGCATTTTCAATTTTGGCGATAATCTTAATATCCTTTTGTTCAGATTCCAAGATGCGACGAATGGCCACCACATCCTTAGCGCGTTGCATAAAGGATGCGGCCACAAAGTCCACGCCTTGTTGACAGCCAAAACGCAAATCTAATTCGTCTTGCTCGGATACAGGTGGCAAGCTAAGCGCTACACCTGGCACGGCCACCCGTTTACGATTGCCAATTTCACCGCTGTTTTGAACAGTGGTAATAATCTTATTACCTTCAATAGCATCGATGGTCAATCTAACAAGGCCATCAGCTAAGAGAACTGTATCCCCAACGTGCACATCGCCTACTAAACCTTTATGGTTTACAGTACTAATCTCTGACGTGCCTTCTACATCATCCGTAGTCAATGTAAATTGTTGCCCCGCTTCGAGGAACACCTTACCTTCTTTAAACAGTCCCAGACGAACCTCAGGGCCTTTTGTATCCAGCAATAATGCGATTGGTTTGTTGACAATTATCGCTGCATCACGCACCATTTGCATGCGCTCCGCTTGCTCTTCATGCGAACCATGAGAGAAGTTAAAACGAGCCACATTCATGCCGGCGCGCATCATATCTTCTAAAATACCGAATTTATCCGTGCCTGGACCTACGGTACATACGATTTTTGTACGTTTCATATATCCTCCTAAAGGGATTTTATTTAATATATCTACAAATTTAATTATACCTGTCCCCATTGAGCTTTGACCAATACCAAATTTACATCTTTCGATATAAATCTATTGCATATGCCCTATCTACGCACACCCTATTGTACCTCTACGGCACCTTCACCTAACACCGCTTCAATGCGAGCGATGATCTCATTTGTCGGTGCAAAGCATAATTGAGGTGATAAATTAATTCGTTTTCGTTGTTTGTGTAAATATAATGCTGTCGGGACTTGCCCTTCTGCTTGTGAAAGTATTTCCTTCAACGCATTGCTATTCTCTGGCGTATCATAGGCACCTCGAATATGGATAGCGATTTGTCGTGCATTGTTGTAATTTACCTTTAATGGTGCAATGCGATCAGCAATAATCTGCACACCCTTTTCATCCGCATCAACGCGACCTCGCACCTTAACGACCATATCGACAGCCAAGAATTGTTGACTCTGTGCAAATACCTTCGGGAATGCTACCACTTGAGCGGAACCAGAATAATCTTCAATGCGAAGAATACTCATGACATCGCCCCGTTTTGTAGGTCTATCCCCTCTTTCAGCAATGAGACCGCCAAAGGTAATCGTTTGACCATCAAAACGCTCTGGGTTTTCAAGGAGTTGCCCCAGTTCAAAAAGGCCTTTCAATTCCTTGTTATAGCCTTGCAATGGATGGCCCGTAATATAGAATCCTGTGTAGTCCTTTTCATCCTTCAATTTATCATCTTCCGATAAATCAGGTAAATTCGGTACCGGAATCATATCGACATCATCCGTGCTTTCACCAAAGAGACTCATAGTCCCCATGGCAGCATCCTTTTGCTGCTTAGCCCCTACAGCCTGTGCACTTTCATACATGTGCAACAACTGATTGCGGTTTTCCTCAAATCCGTCCATAGCACCGCAGCGAATTAAGCTTTCAAGCAACCGTTTATTAACGACCTTGCTATCGACACGACGGCAGAAATCGGTAATGCTCGTATAGAGACCGTTAGCCTCACGTTCGGCGATGAGTCGATCTATGGCATTATCCCCTACGTTCTTGATGCCACCAAGGCCAAAGCGAATGGCATCACCTTGTACGGCAAAGCTACGCAAGGAATGGTTCACATCGGGACCGAGGACCTGTACATTATGTTTTTTACATGCATTAATGTAATAGGTAAGCTTATCCATATTTTGCATAAAGCTGGTCATGGTAGCGGCCATAAATTCTGGGAAGTAGTGCGCCTTAAGATACGCCGTTTGGTACGCAATATACGCATAGGCCGCACTATGAGATTTATTAAAACCATAGCCTGCGAAGTAAACGAGCAAGTCAAATACTTCGTTTGCAATGGACTCTTCGATGCCATTATTGATAGAACCTTGTATAAAGGATTCACGCTGCGCCTTGAGGACGGATTCCTTTTTTTTCCCCATCGCACGGCGCATCAAATCCGCTTGACCAAGGGAGAAACCGCCCATGGCAGACGCAATTTGCATAACCTGTTCTTGGTAGAGAATAACGCCGAACGTATCTTTCAAGATAGGTTCCAAAATCGGATGTAAATAGGTCACCTCTTTTTTACCATGACGACGGTCAATAAAATCCGCCACCATGCCAGATCCCAAAGGGCCTGGGCGATAGAGTGCAACGAGAGGGATTAAATCCTCAAAATGCTCAGGTTTCAAATCCATAACGAGCTTGGTAATCCCATCGGATTCGAGCTGGAATACACCGGATGTATCGCCCTTGGTAAGGAGCTCGCAAGCCTCTTTATCATCTAATGGGATAGCATCTAAGTCAAGATCAATACCTCGGTTTGCCTTAATGAGCTTAAGGGCATCCCCCATAACGGTTAATGTACGGAGGCCCAAAAAGTCCATCTTTAACAGGCCTAGTTCTTCGATATTATCCTTATCATATTGAGTGACAAAGCCTTCTTCATTAGAGTTTTGTACAGGCACATGGTCATCTAGAGGATCTGCGGAAATTACAACGCCTGCTGCATGAGTGGACGAGTTACGTGCAATACCTTCTAGTTTTTGACCAAAATCAAATAACTCTTTTACATTAGGGTCTGTATCATATAAGGCTTTTAAATCTTTACCCTTTAAAGCCTTTTCTAAGGTGATGCCCAATTCATTAGGAATCATCTTCGCAATGCGATTGACCTCAGCTAATGGTAAATCGAGCACACGACCTACGTCGCGAATAACGGCGCGGGCCGCTTCTGTACCAAAGGTGATGATTTGAGACACACGAGCTTGCCCATATTTTCGCGTTACGTAATCGATAGCTTCGCCCCGCTTTTCATAGCAGAAGTCGATATCGATATCAGGCATACTAACCCGTTCTGGATTGAGGAATCGTTCAAAGAGCAAATCATATTGTAATGGGTCAAGGCCTGTGATACCTAATAAATAAGCTACTACAGAACCGGCTGCAGAGCCACGACCTGGGCCTACAAGGATATCGTGTTCTCGCGCGTAACGCACATAGTCCCATACGATAAGGAAATAGTCTTCAAAGCCCATCGTTCCGATAACATCGAGTTCATAGTCGAGACGTTTTTTAAGCTCATCAGATGTATCGCCATATAAGCGAGGTATTTCTCGTTCACAGACCTTGCGTAAATAAGTCTTAGACGTTTCGCCCTCAGGCACATCAAAGTGCGGCAAATGGTGTTCATTAAAATTAAATTCTACATTGCATCGGTCTGCAATCTTTACTGTGTTTTCTAAGGCCCCAGGGATGTGTCCAAAGAGCTCCGCCATCTCGTCCCCAGATTTGAGATAGAACTCATCATTTGGGAATTTCAAACGGTCTACTTCGGCGCGACGTCGGCCCGTTTGAATACAGACGCGGATATCTTGCGCATCAGCGTCGTCTTTCATAACATAGTGGAAATCATTGGACGCCACGATGCCTAGGCCATATTCGTCAGCTAATTGGCATAGCACTTGCTGAGCACGTAACTCTTCAGGTAAACCGTGATTTTGAATTTCTAAAAAGAAATTGTCTTTACCGAAGGTTTCAATGTACCACTCAACAGCACGGCGGGCCCCATCCATATTATCTTGCAGAATATATTGAGGTACTTCCCCTTGAATACATGCACTAAGAGCAATAATGCCCTTGCTGTATTGACGCAACAAATCATGGTCAGCACGTGGCTTATAATTAAAACCTTCCGTAGAGGCTTTTGATACAATTTTAACAAGGTTTCGATAGCCTTCCATCGTTTCAGCTAGCAAAATAAGATGTTTAAGTCGTTCACGACTACGTCCTTCTGGCTTATCAAGGCGGCTACCTTCTGTGACATACACTTCACATCCAATAATTGGTTTGATGCCTTGTGCCATACATTCTTTATAAAAATAGATGGCTGCATACATATTGCCATGATCCGTAATGGCAAGGGCTGGTTGTTCCAGTTCCTTCGCGCGGCGCACCATATCCGGCAAACGACTGATGCCGTCCAATAAACTAAATTCCGTATGACTATGTAAATGTACAAATGGCTTCATGGTACACCTCCTTACGGTCTATGTGCAAAATAGATATTTAATGATTTCTTACGGGCTTTCCAATCTGGTAAAAATTGGGCCACTAAATTGTGAAAGTTCTTGGAATGATCCAAGTATTTAAAATGGGCAAACTCATGGACCATAACGTATTCAATATAGGCCTGAGGCCCTTCTAATAAACGCATATTCATCTTAATGAGCTGCTTTGATGGCGTACAAGACCCCCAACGACTCTTCATGCGCTGTTGCTTTACCGTTGGCATGGGCACATCAATATGTTGCTGGTGAAAGCGTTGATACACGACCTTCGCCCAATGGGTAAACACCTTTTCCCCTAGCTGGCGCCAAAAGGTTTGCATTAATTTATGCTTGTCTTCATAGGTGTAATCAGGTTTAACAAACATCACCATGCGACTAGAACCATCAAACTTAATATGTGGCTTGCTAGATGTTTCTAGCACCTCTAGTGCCACAGGCATGCCCAAAATAGATACGGTTTCACCCGTTACATATTGCAATGCCTCTATCCGTTGTGCCGTTAATGCTTCTAATTTAAAACGAGCTCGTTCAATAAAGGGTATATTTTCGATAACAAACGCATCGATGCGATGATCTGGTACATAAGCATTCGCTGAAACATGGATACTACCATCCTTGTGAACACGCATATTTATATTCCTTACACGCTTGATCGTTAATTCATATTCAATTGTGTCACCATTGTAGGTAATAGACCGAGTTGTTGAAGTATTCATACCTTTTATTTTATCATAAAACACTCATAAATTCGTAAAATTCTGGTAATTTTAATAGAGATTAGTCGATATATGCAACAATAAAAAATAACAGATAGCTGATTGATGTTAATCAGCTATCTGTTATTTTACTAGGATAACAAAAACAGCTAAATATATTGTATGTATATTCAATTCTCTAAATCACTAACTACATTACATCATAGCTTAATATCCCAAAGTTATAACTATACAAATAAAATATTTAAATTATTTCTCAACATATAACTCAAGCTCAATATTATTCTTATAATCTAGAACCATTAGGGTATATGTATCACCATTAACTATTTTTCTATATACCCCATCTTTATAAATCCACCCTAAGCCTTCTAACTGAGTTCTAAAAGCTTCTCCATTATAAGAAAGTTTAGCAATAAAATGAGGCGTCAAAGAACCTAGTCTCAATACTTTAGGATTAATATATAAAACTTCACTTTGAGTAGAGTTTTGAATATCTCTAAATTCAGACCAATAATTCTCAAAGTTAGAAGTATATTTAAGCTGTAAAAAATTATCAAAGGCTATCGCTATATTAGCAGAAAGTAGTAATCCTATAATAAGTCCCACCCCAACAAAAAATATCTTTAAGATTTTCATAAATCTCACCTACTAAAAAATACTAATTACTAGACGTCCATCACTAAAATTAATCAGATAATTATTATCTTCATAGTTAGATTTATATAACATATATTCTTTAGATAGAACTATATAATCTAATACTAGCTTATCCTCAAAATTTTTATTTTGTTCTCCAAAAACTGTAACTTGCGTAGATTCAGATGCACCAAGTCTATGGAATAGTTTTGTCCAAGATATTTTTTCTAATACTCCAGCATTATACAATTTAAATGCTTCATTATATAAATTTGATGCATATGGATATCTATTCATAAAATAGTAATTACTAAAATTTACTACAGAAAAAATAATAGTACTAGTCAATATCCCTAAAAGCAAATATTTTAAAACGAACTTTATATTCATTATTAATATCGTCTCCAATACATTTTACTAGCATATTTATCAAAACCAACTGAATTAAAAAAGAATCCATAACCATCATACTGTTGAACACCAAGTCCTGTTCGCTTAATTAAAATTAAATTACCTGCAGGACCATTATAGAGTTCTAGTCCACTGTTAGGATGTTCATTAAAATATTTCAAAACATTTTTATTATAATCTCCCTCCCAAAGATTTTCATCGGAAAGGTTCCCAACATAACTAGAGTAGCTCCAACTGAAACAATATTATCAGATATAGATACATCGCCTCCCACTTGATCATATACACCACCAAATTTATCTACTAATACCCCCATCATGCCTCCGACACCTGCAATATATACTCGCCCCGCATCAGCATTTGTTTCAATAGAATACACTTGATTATACTGTAAATTACTTGTATCAAGATAATCTATTGCATTTAAAAAAAATAAATGTAAAACATTATGTTTAGTACCTAAGGAAGAAACGGCCATTCCAGTATCAGTAGATTTATTAGCTAATTTATTCACAGCCCCACCTAAAACAGCACTTAATAATTGTATTTGATAAGGATGTTCCTTCCCAATTTTATCTATAATTTTTTTATCGCTAGTTCATTAATCCCTGCCGCTACAGCTCCCGATCCATTTGGATTACCTGCCAATTGTGCCGCAATTTCACCAATCGCAGCATGTAATGCTACCTTCTGTGCTGAACCATCTTTCCAGTCGTATTTATCACTTAAGAGATGTACTTCTTCGAAAGCATTTTTAGCAAATAAACGTGCCAACTCCTGACGTTCTTCGATTTTCTTTTTATCAAAAATCTTATCTAATTGATGTAGCGTATTCTCTGTATTGGTATTAATCGTCTTAGTATCAATTTCTTTACCATCTACTATTAGTATACCATCAGAAATAGCAGATTGAGTAATAGAGTTCGCTTTACCTTTAGAGCCTACGCCTAAGTTTGGAACTAAGCCGATATTATTATAGATTTTATCATATCCTTTTTTATCATTGCTCTTCATATCTTCGAGTTTCTTTTTACTACCATAGTAGTTATATCCAATCCCATTGTTGCTATATGTATATTCGGCTTCATTTTGGATATCTTTCATCCCAAGAGATTTAGTAATTAATGTATTCTTAGCTTTCGAAGCTTCACTTTTAATAACAGCACCCTCTAATGTAGTACCATTCCCTACATTAATATTGTAGCCCTCTTCTCCAGCATAAATTCCAGCTTGTTTTGTTACGCTTTTCCATTTGCTATCAATTCGTCCTACACTAGCATTGATACTACCAGTTGGATTTTTGAAGTTAGGTTTAGAGGAAACAGAAAAGCCAGCAGACTTACTGTGTTCTTTAAAGTTATCTACATCCTGTAAACTTTGTACATGTAAATCACGACCTGTATCAACTTCAACTTTCTTACCAGATACAGTAGAGCCAATAATAGTAGTATCTCGCTTTGCTTTAAGTTGTGCTAATTGTGCGGCTTTAATCGTCGTTGGCACATAGCTTTCTTGATGGGTATCGCCATTTTGACGAGCCATATGACCACTTGGCATTCAATGATCAACCTTGTAACGAACTCACTTAATGAAGGGTATATTCTCGATGACAAACTTGTCCACCCTATAATCCGGCACGTATGCATTCACCGACACATAGATTACAGCATCCTTTGTAATGCGCATGTTCATGTTCTTCACACGCTTGATGATTAACTCTCATTCAATTGTGTCGCCATTTCACCTCTAGTGTATATTATCTTGATAATTAATTACATTTTGAAAGTGATTCAATATCTTTTCATTATAATCAGTATTTAGATATTTGATATTCATATACCACTTACGATTATCTTCAGAACTTAAATCTAATATTAAAAATTTTGATTCTTTTAAGTTCAAATAGAATATTGAAAAATTACTGGAATTAATACCAAACCTTAAGCTCTCTAAAAAAGCATTTAAACTGACGTGTTCATCATTTGATGTATTTGGTAAAATTTGAACAATAGCGGTATTATCAACAATGCCATTAATTCTTAATCGTCTAGAAAGTAAATTATATATTTCACTTTCAGAGTAATCTATGCAAAAACTTTGATTTGTAAATTCCCTCTCTTCTGGCCATTCACTATAAACAAGATACTCATTACTTATACCATTCATTTTATCTAATTCTAAAATTTCTCCACTTTTCAAATTTAATTGATAATAACCTTCAGATGTATTTAAAATAATGTTCCCATTACTAGTCCAAACCTGATATATATGATATTGATTTCCTGTATAAATAAGATTTTTTTCTAACTTATCTTCAAAAATATTAGTTAAATACCAATCGACTTGCTTACCATTCTGTACTTTCTGAATAGCAAAAAAACTATCTTTAGTAAAAAAAGCGTCTGTGATTATTCCGTTCTTAATTTTTAGCATAGATAAATCGAGATTAAAATTATTTCCCATATCTTGTGGATTATAAATATTTGCATTAGAGCCATTGAGAACTACAACAGCACCTTTATGTGGATTCCATACATTATTATAAGATGTAAACTTCAATCTCAATATATATACTAATACCAATATACAAACTATAATAAAAAACCAAGTAAGATATTTACGAATAGATCCCATTTATTCCACCTTATAAACAAGTCCTCGATTATTTTCATAATCATCATCCAATAAATTTTCAACAGCACCAGGAGTAACCGCACCTCTTAATCGATTTAAAGTGGGATGCTCTCCACTCCCATCAACTAAGGCTTTTACAGAAACAGTTACACAGTTATGTTCCATCAATCGATAATCATCTAGATGACCAGGAATTCTAAAAAATTGATAGCTATCACCGCTTTCATCTAAAACATAAATATCCGTATTTCATATAGTATTAAAAATAATTATTAGTGCAAATATAACTAATATAGGTATTACGAAACAAAAATCTTTTTTTGCTTTTTTCATAAGCATAGGCTTATTCTCTCACGCAAGCGCAGAATTGCCCTTAGCTACTAAATTTCTTAAACATAATTCTAGGCCTAATTCAATATACCTATGCCAGTTAAAAATGAATTAAAGATATTCCCAGTTGCCATTTTCAATTAACTTGCGATATCTTATAGGAACATTTTCATAACCATCTATTACCTTTATTCTTCCAATAAAATCATCATATTGTTTTTTATCAATATCAAATTCAAGGTTCACAAATATATAGTGATCTAAATACCCATCATAAATAATATATTTTTGATGAATTTGATCAACTTGACCAATAAAAATCTGATGACTATAAATTGATTTGTATATATAATAATTATCTGATTCTAAGGAGTTTATCAATTTGTATGACCTTATACCAGAGGCAATTCTTATCATTTGTCTATAGTCATACAAAACGCCTTCATTATTTAACTGAATCAGATAATCAGGCTTTATACCAACCGTACTCCCTAATTCAGCATGAAAAAACCAAGAGTTAGTTAAAAAATAGACCCCAATTAAAAACAGAGAAAAAATATTTCCTAATATACTAATTATCAGTAATCTCTTTTTCCACATCTACTTATTGACCTCTACTTCCATTTGGAATTCTACATATGCATTAATTGTTGCGATAGCACCACTTTGTTGCCATTCTACACCAAGCGGATTCATCTATCCCTAAAAGCCTCCATAATTATCATCAAATCTAAATTTAATCTTATTACTAACTACGTTCACGCAAATTATTTTTTACTAATGTATTGATCTCTTAATTGTAATAAAATAATTTTCTCATCTTCTCCAATTTGATCTATACTATTTAGAATTATCAGATGTTCTCCATAAACATGTTTTAAGATTGAAACAGCTGAATCTCTAGCTTTTTTACCCGCAATACTTTCATCAAAATAAACTTGCATATCATTGGTTTCTTTATCAATGATAATAAAGCCACTCACATTAAATATTAAAATTTTGGTAGGTGTATCTTTTACACCTCGCACATCATTCGTAATAATAAGATGATTATCTAAATCCAAAAAAGTGGCTTCATAGCCAGAACGGTACCATCGTTTATTAAAGTATTGTGCACCATGCTCAGAATTCATTAACATTTTTTCAAAATTATCTAAATCTTCTTTTGAAAAATCAGATAGTTTATTCTTCCTATTAACAACTATCTTAGATTTAGGATGATAGGTTTTAAAAGGACCACTCTCATCACCATAAACCTCGAACTCTAATACATCTAAAATATGATTTTTAATATCATAGCGACCAATTCCATCGTAGCCTAAATAGTAATAGTAAGATTCAGTGGGATATACTGCTAAAATTCGATTAGAAATCGATTCATCAATTGAGGTGTCTACTAATTCATGAGACTGTGTGGAAACAACTATATTATTATGGGCCACTTGATGATAATGATGATATATAGCTATACCAAGACTTACAATAGCTATCACTATAAAAATATAAGCTTTTTTCATATAAACTCTCTACCAAGCTAACTAATAAAATTTAACAATAGTCCTATTATGCTTTGTCGAAATATCCCAATCACAACCAGATTAAACAAAAAAATACCTTAAACTAAAGTACTCTGTATATGGTAATGTATCATCTTTTTATAAATCCCTATAACGGCCAAAAGATAAATTAAATTAAGCCCCCTATACGGAAGAAATTTTACCAACCAAAAATCGCTAATAAGATTAGTAAAATGCTCTGCACTACAGACACAGCAATTCGACCTATTCCTATAATACTAATGCCATAGCTTTTTCCTTCCTTGCACATAAAATATTCATTGAGATTTTGCTTTAGTGCAAACATTTCCCCCCAAAGAAGAACCGCAAGTATTAACGAAAAAATAGAAAAACTATGTAAAATCCTTCCCCCAAAAATAACCATTAATTCAAGCATCAATAATTGACTTAATTGTATCATCGTAAGAAGAAGACTTTTCTTGGTATTTGCGCCTGCAATAGTTATTGTATTATTCCGTATAATATATATTGCATACATACCAAGTAAAATACTACATAAGATACGCCCAGCGTTCATAATCTCTCCTAACTCCACTAATACATTTCTGAATAACTTTACCTATATAACTATTCATTAATTATTACGATTAGCGCATAACTAATGGTATGGATTCTATTTGTAAAAGTTAGTAATAATATATAATCATAAATTCATTCATGTTAATAGGTTTTACAGATAATTTTAATACTTCTCCACTAGTTTCTTTTTGAAATGTATTAGCCTCTATTTGCTGCCATCCATTTAAAGCTAAAGATTTTTCTATTGTATTCATATTACTATTACTTAGTGCATCAACAATAAAATAAGGTCTAACACTACCAATTTCATATTTAAAAGGATAGATGGCATTGATAGTAAAATGCTCACGATGATCAAAACTTTTATATTCATTCCAAATAAGAGCTTGTCTACCAGAATAAATGGATTCCAATGTATTATCTATTTTCTCTAATACAAGAGCACCACTAAATGAGCCTATGATTATTCCTACTACAAGTATAATTATTTTTAATTTATTAATAACAACCCTATCGAAAACCATCTTTATCAATCCACCATTTTATATTTAATTCGTATAAAATCTTCTTTCAACTGGACTCTAATGCTATTGGTATTAAGACCTTCCCTAATTTTGCCCTTATTATCATTTATATCATCTAAGAATCTACTCTGATTATACTTTGCCTTAAAGTCAGTATAGTCAGAATTCTTCACCATAAACTTATCACCAACGCGAGTCCAGTTTATCTCATCAATCAAATCCTCTTTGTAAAGAGAATATCCATATTTAATTAATGCAAAAGAGTTGTCATTATAATGACAATATCGAGTAGTGATGCCGACAATTACGATTAGTATAAAGGCTGCAGCAATGCCACTAAGCAGATATTTTAATAATTTGGGACCAATTTCTTTTAATAAACCTATATGCATATATTTTATTAGACTCCATCTTCTCATTATAAACACTAGTAATATTTACAATGCTTCTCTAATGTACGATTAGTATCAAACGAACTCTAAAAGACAATTGATTAAACTTAGACTTTAGATTCTTATATATTTCCATGATTACTCCATATGACGTAATATTTTTAGAGTCTTGCAAAAGCAAAATCTTTACTTGTTCATATAATCTTACTCAAATTCGTTAATCAAATATAAAGCTTGCTTTAATAGTACGAAAATATCAATTCTTCAATCTACTAATTATGACTACTTTCACACAACAATTTTAATTGTTGTAACGCCTCTCTATTAAATTCTTCTGACTGATAAGTTATTGACTGATCTAAAGCACGAGTATATATACCTTCTGGAAGCTTTATAATCACATCATTTTTTACATCATAAAAGAAAGGTTCATAATCTGTAATATGATTGCTATATCGACTAGGATTAACTAACAAATTAGGAGCAAAAAAGTCAGGTTCTCCATTATCTGACTCTATTTCCAACAACACAACATCACCAACACTCCCAAAGTTATATAATGGACCTTTAGTCAGTTTTCGATATTCACCAGTATTTAAATCATATATTTCTCCAAATCTTTTCTTCTCAGGCATTCTACTTAATACAAGATATGAACTGTTAATAATGCCATTATATGTCGAATATGAATCTAAAGAGATAAGATTAACAGTATTTTGAAGATTTCTTACAACATTAGAACTATCCATATAAACATATCCATATAAAGATGGTGAGAATATAAATTGATTTTTATATGAAAACTCTTGACTAACTAATTGAAATGCAAACTTTTCTCTTTCTGATTGATATATTTTTTGGTTCATAATAACTAATATGTTATCTTTATCCAACACAATCTGATATCGTTTCGCATCATTTTCAATTATAGGTAACGCATATAAATCCATAGTATTATTAGTAATACGTAAAATGCTCCAAGTATGATCCTTCTCTTCTAACAACAAGTATAGCGCCTCATTATTATAAGCAACATACCTTATAGCTGAATCGAATTTTTTAGCAATGGAATGAAGATCAATAGTCTCATAATCATTAAAATTTCTCACATTATAAACAGTTAAAACATGAGAATCTAATCGTACTAAACTCCCTTGTAAATCCATATCAATTCTTTTGGACTGATTATTATGCAAATAATAACCAATCATCACTAAAAGAACTACAATAAGAATAATCATTTCATAGAATTTTGAACTTTTTTTCATATAAACTCTCTATCAAGCTAAATAATAAAACTTAACAATAGCTCTATTATGCTTTGTCGAAATATCTCAATCACAACCAGATTAAACTAAAAAATATATTAACTTATTCTTAATTAAATTGTAAACTGTATGTTTTACAAAAACAATATACGTAACATAAATAAAAAAGCTATTATATCCA
>ERZ773018.882-NODE-882-length-16946-cov-3.837783_pt1 | contig 16946 bp, 12 predicted proteins | sample MGYA00580840_ERZ773018 | MGnify/ENA primary metagenome ERZ773018 (study PRJEB29015, sample SAMEA2738125) | human oral metagenome | biome: human oral; feature: human-associated habitat; material: saliva | place: China | collected 2256 ... | reverse complement strand
CCAGTTGTGACCATCATGGGACACGTTGACCATGGTAAAACAACACTTTTGGATACCTTGCGTAATTCTCGTGTTGCTACAGGTGAAGCAGGTGGGATTACACAACATATTGGTGCTTACCAGATTGAAGAAAATGGTAAGAAAATTACCTTCCTTGATACACCAGGGCATGCCGCTTTCACCTCTATGCGGGCGCGCGGTGCTTCTGTCACAGATATTACGATTCTTGTCGTAGCAGCAGATGATGGAGTCATGCCTCAAACAATTGAAGCGATTAACCATTCAAAAGCAGCCAATGTGCCAATTATTGTAGCGATTAACAAGATTGATAAGCCAGGTGCTAATCCTGAACGTGTCATCGGTGAATTAGCTGAATATGGAGTTATGTCTACAGCATGGGGCGGTGATTCTGAATTTGTTGAAATCTCAGCTAAGTTCAACCAAAATATTGATGAACTGCTCGAAACCGTTCTCCTTGTAGCTGAAATTCAAGAGTTAAAAGCTGATCCAAAGGTTCGCGCAATTGGTACAGTAATCGAAGCGCGGTTGGATAAAGGAAAAGGTGCGGTTGCAACCTTGCTTGTTCAACAAGGTACCTTAAATGTACAAGATCCAATTGTTGTTGGTAATACTTTTGGTCGTGTGCGTGCTATGACTAATGACCGTGGACGTCGAGTGAAAGTTGCGGGACCATCGACACCAGTATCTATCACAGGTTTAAATGAAACACCAATGGCTGGTGACCATTTTGCCGTATATGAAGATGAAAAAGCAGCGCGTGCAGCTGGTGAAGAACGTGCAAAACGTGCTCTCATGAAACAACGTCAAGCAACGCATCGTGTTAGTTTGGAAAATCTCTTTGATACCCTTAAAGCTGGTGAAGTCAAGTCTGTCAATGTTATTATCAAAGCCGACGTACAAGGTTCAGCGGAAGCATTGACAGCATCTCTTCAGAAGATTGAAGTGGAAGGTGTTAAAGTAACAATTGTTCACTCAGCAGTTGGTGCGATTAACGAATCAGATGTCACTCTTGCGGAAGCTTCCAATGCCTTTATCATTGGTTTCAATGTTCGCCCTACTCCACAAGCTCGTCAACAAGCTGAAGCGGATGACGTCGAAATGCGTCTTCACAGTATCATTTATAAAGTGATTGAAGAAGTAGAAGATGCCATGAAAGGGATGCTTGATCCAGAATTTGAAGAAAAAATTATTGGCGAAGCTGTCATTCGTGAAACCTTCAAGGTTTCTAAAGTCGGTACCATCGGCGGATTTATGGTAGTTAGCGGTAAAGTAACTCGTGATTCTAAGGTTCGTGTCATTCGTGATGGCGTTGTTATCTTTGATGGTGCCCTTGCTAGTTTGAAACATTATAAAGATGATGTGAAAGAAGTCGGAAATGGACAAGAAGGCGGTCTCATGGTTGAGAATTACAATGACATCAAAGTGGATGACATGATTGAAGCTTACATCATGGAAGAAATCGCAAAATAATATAAATGAAGGGGAGACAGATTGTGATATATTGAAGTCTGCCTCAACCTTTTTCTAAAATAAGTGAAAGGAGACATCATGGCAAATCAATTTCGTGTGGATCGTGTGGGGATGGAAATCAAACGCGAAGTCAATGAAATTTTGCAAAAAAAAGTTCGTGATCCACGTGTTCAAGGAATTACCATTACAGATGTGCAAATGTTGGGCGACTTGTCAATGGCAAAAGTGTACTACACGCTGATGAGCAACCTTGCTTCTGAACAAGAAAAAGCTCAGACCGGTTTAGAAAAGGCGAAGGGAACCATCAAACGTGAATTGGGTCACAACTTGAAGATGTACAAAATCCCTGATTTGACTTTCATCAAGGATGAATCGATTGAATATGGGAACAAAATTGATCAAATGCTCCGTGATTTAGATCAAAAATAAGGCGTGATTTTAGCTATATCAATATATTTAAAAAGAAAGGAAATTCTATTTTTCTTTCTTTTTTTGATAAAAATGCTAAAAAAGGCTTGTTACTTTTACACTTATCCTTTAAAATAGAAAAGGAGATAATCCGCTACAGATTTTTCGGAGGAGAAAAGATGTCCATCAATTGGCAGCAAATTATATTTAGCTTTTTAGGCGGTTTAGGACTTTTCCTATATAGTATTCGGATGATGGGAGATGGTTTGCAGCAGGCTGCAGGTGATCGGCTTCGTTATTTCATTGACAAATATACCAGCAATCCATTTTTTGGTGTTCTAGTTGGAATTGGTCTAACAGCCTTGATTCAGTCAAGTTCAGGTGTGACAGTTATTACAGTTGGATTGGTGAGTGCAGGTCTTTTAACGCTCAGACAAGCAATTGGGATTGTCATGGGGGCCAATATTGGAACAACGGTGACCTCTTTTATCATTGGTTTTAAACTGGGCGATTATGCATTACCCATTCTCTTTTTAGGAGCGATTTGTCTCTTCTTTACCAAAAAACGCTCTATCAATAATATCGGTCGCGTTTTATTTGGGGTGGGGGGGATCTTCTTTGCTTTGAATTTGATGAGTGGTGCTATGGAGCCATTGAAAAATTTAGATGCTTTTCGTGAGTATATGATAAAGTTGAGTGGAAATCCAGTCCTAGGTGTATTTGTAGGGACAGGTATTACCTTGCTGATCCAAGCCTCATCAGCAACTATTGGTATTCTACAAAATTTATATGCGAGCGGCTTGATTGAGTTAAAGGGAGCTTTGCCAGTCCTTTTTGGGGATAATATCGGGACAACGATTACAGCGATTATTGCATCATTAGGAGCCAATATTGCTGCTAAACGTGTGGCAGGTGCCCATGTCACTTTCAATGTGGTCGGTACCGTTTTATGTTTGATCGTTTTAGGCCCATTTACGAGCTTAATTCATTGGTTTCAAGCAGCACTCCATTTAAGCCCAGAAATGACCATCGCCTTTGCTCACGGAACTTTTAATGTTACCAATACGATTATTCAATTTCCATTTATTGGCTTGTTAGCTACCTTGGTAACAAAACTGATTCCAGGTGAAGATGAAGTTGTGAAATATGAACCGCTTTATTTAGATCCGATTTTAATCAAACAAGCTCCGTCTTTGGCGCTTGGAAATGCCAAAAAAGAATTGCTTCATTTAGGACGTTATGCGATGCGTTCATTTGAGTTGGCTTATGATTATATTGTGAACAATACTGAAAAGTCAGCAGACAAGGGACACAAAGTAGAAGAAGCAATCAATAAGATTGATGAAGATCTCACACGTTACCTCATTGATTTATCTAGTGAGCCTCTTAGCCAAAAAGAAAGTGAAGTGCTGACAAATATTTTGGATTCATCTCGAGATTTAGAAAGAATCGGAGACCATGGTGAAGCGTTGATTAACTTGACAGATTATATCCGTCGGAAAAAGGTGGAATTTTCTCCAGCAGCTTTGCAAGAGTTGGAATTGATTTATAACATGACTCTGACTTTCATTAAAGAATCCCTGGCTTCTGTAGAAAATAATGACCTTGAGTTGGCGGATAGCTTAGTAACGAAGCATGAAGCGATTGATAAAATGGAACGAAAGCTACGGAAAACGCACATTCATCGTCTGAATAGAGGAGAATGCTCGACACAAGCAGGCGTAAACTTTATTGATATCATCTCTCACTATACGAGAGTAGCGGATCACGCCATGAACTTAGCGGAAAAGGTCCAAGCGGAACAAATATAATCATGAAAAACAAACTGCTGGTGCAGTTTGTTTTTTTTGTACTCTACTTATCTTGCATGATCAAGTAGAAAGTTTATTAATAATGGCTCTATGAGATCAAGTTGGGTACACAAGAAAAAGTGGAACATCTGTGCTGTAATACTAGCTTGACTCTGTTATTAATCCAATGTGATAGAGCAAATAGAGGTTGAATAGAACTTGAAAGATGTCACAGTTTATCTTTATCAAAACTTACAAACTCTAAACCAGTTCATCAAGGAGAAAAATACAAATTTCGAAATATACTTTTTATTTTTGATTAAATCTTTCTTGTAAAATTGCATTTGTTAAACTATTCGAACCTCTTATTGCTGGCTATCAGTAGATTGTGGGTATTGAATTAAAAAAAGTTTTAGTATGTTCTATAAGCCAGACTCATGTTTTTTGATGAGAATATTATTGTGATGGGGAGATTGTCATAACTAGTTTATTAAGGATGTTCGGAAATGAGTCATATAAAAAGCCAATCCTCATAAAGCGAGGAATGGCTGGTTGTTTAATTTATTATTAGAACAATATGTATTGAAAGTTAATTTAGCTGCTATGTACTGTATACATACATGATGTGAGAGAAGCTAAACATTAGCTCCTACTGAATTATTCAAAAGTAACCTTAATTGGTACTTTGGCTATGGTTTCTGTGATATCATAAATGACTTCTAAATTGCATTCTAAAACTTTTGGCTTAGTAATACTAACCGCTTCCAATGCATTTATTGGTAATTTAATCCCACCTTCAGAAGCAGCAGAAGCTTTTAAGGTATCAGAACAAATGATAATTTTATGGTCATCACTATTAGAAATATTATTGACTTTACCATTACGAGTTTGCACTTCATATTCCTTATTGGAAGTATTTTTATAAGCTAGTTTAAGAGTATATTCATAATCATCTTTTTCCAACCCTTTATAGGTGACCGTAAGACCTTTGCTTTCATAAATAACTGTATCAGTAGCTGTGGTAGAAAATTCAACAACTTTTGATTTTTGTTCTGCTTTTTGACTAGAACTAGTCTTGGGTACTTCAGAAGATGATGTGTTTGTTGATTTCTTATTATTACCACAAGCAGTTAAAAACAGAATAGCAAGTAAGGAAACAACAACTGTAAAGACTTTCTTTTTCATGGTACACCTCCAAAGATAAGTGTGCTAGGTGAAGACTAAAGTCATTTAAAGCTGATTTGTCTCTTCTAAATTTGAATTTGGAATCAGCTCCTTGTGACAACAATCAACACAAAATACTTTTTCCTACTTTTATTATAGCATTATACAAATAATTATTCAATAAAAGATAGAACATAAAGACTTAAATAAGGTAGTAACCGGAAAGTCGAATATAAACTTGATGGTTTAGGTTGAGTGCCTTAATTGATTCATTTGACAGAAATTATCTATTTAGTACTAAAAATATGAAAACAACAAGAAAAAACAAGACGACTATAAGGTTGGTCTGAATTTAATATCGAAAAATATCTAGCAAACAAGACTTGCAAATGGAATGAGTACTAGTATATGTCCTAAAATAAGCAGCATCAAAGTCAGCTCTTGCCAATATGGAATTTAGATCACTCTTTTAAACGAAGTGTACTACAAGTTTGTTAAATGGACAGTATAGAAAATAGTATAAACAGTAGTGTTTATACAATCACTTAAAATCTAGCAAGATAGGTCTATACCATTTACAAAAAGGAAAGAAAGCGATATAATGAAAGAGACATAATGAACAATGCGAGAGTGATTTAAAATACCATTTACAGTTGTCTAAAGTGACAGCTTATATAAACTCTCACTGAAAGAAGGAGGTTTTATTATGCCTAAATATATTCAAGCAGATCGATTTTTCTATCCCCATGGTATCCGTCAAGGTGGCTACTTGGAAATCACAGATGGTAAATTTGGCAAATGGACGAAAGCTATTCCGGCAGGTGCGGATGTGATAGATTATACAGGTTATTCTATCGCACCGGGACTGGTGGATACCCATATTCATGGTTTTGGCGGTGTCGATGTCATGGATAACAATATTGAGGGCACCCTTCATACGATGAGTGAAGGTCTCTTGACGACGGGGGTGACTAGTTTTCTGCCAACGACTTTGACTTCAAGCTATGAACAACTCTTGGCTGTGACAGAAAATATCGGTGCTCATTATCAGGAAGCGACAGGCGCCAAAATTCGTGGCTTATATTTTGAAGGTCCGTATTTCACAGAAAAATATAAAGGAGCCCAAAATCCAATTTACATGAAAAATCCTCGAATGGATGAATTTCGTGCTTGGAAAAAAGCATCGAATGGTTTGCTCAATAAAATCGCTTTAGCTCCAGAACGAGAAGGTGTTGAAGATTTTGTTCGAACCATTACTGATGAAGGCGTAACAGTTGCACTTGGGCACTCAAATGCAACTTTTGATGAAGCTAAAGTTGCGATAGATGCTGGCGCTAGTGTCTGGGTTCATGCCTATAATGGCATGCGTGGTCTGACTCACCGTGAGCTGGGCATGGTCGGCGCTATGTACGAGCTGCCACACACTTATGCTGAGCTGATCTGTGATGGACACCATGTGGATCCAAAGGCTTGTGACATTTTGATGAAGCAAAAAGGTCATGAACATATTGCCCTCATTACCGACTGTATGACAGCTGGTGGACTAGAAGATGGCGATTATATGCTGGGTGAATTTCCGGTTGTAGTGGAAAATGGCACTGCTCGACTCAAATCAACAGGCAACCTAGCCGGTTCTATCTTGAAATTAAAAGATGGTCTAAAAAATGTTGTAAAATGGGGCATTGCTAATGCGCACCAAGCTGTTATGATGGCGACACTCAATCCAGCAAAATCCGTTCATATTGAGGATGTTTGCGGTCAAATCAAGGAAGGTCACGACGCTGACTTTATCGTTCTTGACAAGGATTTGGAACTGGTTGCAACCTACTTGGATGGCGAAAAAAGATATGAAGCTAAATAGAATCTTTTTATCTTGAAAGAGTTGGGAAACCGACTCTTTTCATTTTACTTTTTAAAATACATGTAGTTAAGAAAAGGTTTTTAAGGATTTGAATTGCAATAAGGAGCGTGATATAATGAGGTTATCTGAGTCGTATGCTCATGATTGTAGTTGGCATAACTTTTATTACTTATAGTTTTCTCGGCAGGGGAATGGCACCAACCAAGGAGAATGTCTTTAAACCCAAATCCTTGAAAAAGAAAGCTAAGAAATAGATTTTTTGTTGTAAAGGGTAGCTGACTGGGCTGCCTACTTGCTTAGTAAAGGAGACAGAGATGAGACATTATCAATTAAACAATGGTGTGGAGATTCCGGTTTTGGGCTTTGGAACTTGGAAGGCTCAGGATGGTGAAGAGGCCTATCAGGCAGTGCTGACAGCACTTGAAACAGGCTACCGGCACATTGATACTGCGGCTGTTTATAAGAATGAGGGAAGTGTGGGTCGTGCAATCAAAGACAGCGGTATCTCGCGGGAAGAGCTCTTTATTACGACCAAGCTCTGGAATGGTAATCATACTTATGAGGAGACTCAAGAAGCTTTTGCCCGCTCCTTAGAGCGTTTGGGGCTGGACTATCTGAATCTCTATCTTATCCACTGGCCTAATCCGAAACCTCTGCGGGAGCAGGATGCTTGGAAACAGCGCAACGCAGAGGTTTGGCGGGCTATGGAAGACCTCTATCGGGAGGGGAAAATCCGAGCTATCGGTGTCAGCAATTTCCTACCTCACCACCTAGAGCCTCTGCTTGAGACAGCGCATATTTTGCCTGCGGTCAATCAAATTCGTCTGGCGCCTGGTGTCTATCAGGCTGAAACAGTGGACTATTGTCGTAAGCATGATATTCTCCTAGAGGCTTGGGGTCCCTTCGGTCAAGGGGAACTTTTCCGCAATGAAGAAGTCAAGGCTGTGGCCGATAAATACGGCAAATCTGTCGCCCAAATCGCTCTGGCTTGGAGCCTGCAAGAGGGCTTCCTGCCCCTGCCCAAGTCGGTTACGCCTGAGCGAATCAAGAGCAATCTGGACTGCTTTGACATTACCCTCAGTCCAGCAGACCTAGAAGTGTTGAAAAACATTCAAGGTCTTGAAGGCGGCGCTCCAGATCCAGATAAGATGGATTTTTAGATGATGATTGACTGAAACTGTAATCAAAACTTTCTCTTCTGTGCGATAAAGAAATCAAAGGGCTGATTGAGGAGGTTATTGAGCTACTGGGAGTGGGAAGATAAGGAAGAAAAGAAGCAGTCAAGGCTTCAGTCAATATCATTTATCAACGTCCTACTCCAATCTAGGAGTCGAATCGTCTTCCTTACTAAAATTTGGAGGGGATATAGCTTTCAGATAGTCCTATTTATGAAAATTTCCAAGTAATCTATCCCTCAAATAAGAGGATTTACTAAAATTGATTGGCATTCTATGTCTAGGATGACACTAATCACTAAAGTTTCTAGGTATTTTAAGTCTTGAATGCTCGGATGATTCGTTTTTTATAGACAAATAGTCCCCGTCGGAAGGTTTACTAGCAATCAGATGGGGATTTTTGCTGTCTTTTTTCTTTGAAAAAGAGAAAAATGCCTTTTCGGAGCTTAAAAACAACATTTCAGGGCATCCTTGCCAAAGATTTATCACCACATGCTATACTTGTTTTATCATATTTTTGGAAAGGATTATTATGACAAAAACCTACACCATTCGCCCCTTGTCTTACAGCAACTTTACTAACCGTGAGTTTGAGAGCTTGATGACGGACTCTCATCAGGTTCTCACTAGCTTTGCCAAGTCCTACAAGGATGAGGCTATGTATGATGATCATCTTGAAGTCTTTGACAGTAAGCTGGAGCAATTCCAAGCCCAGTTGGCCAGCGTAGAAAATAAACAAACCTTGAGTCTAGCAGAAGTGGATAAGGAGCGGGACAGTGCCCTAGTCGGACTGTTTACCTTGCATAGGGGCTTTGCCAAAATCAAGGAGCCCAATCTCAAAGCTGCCCACGAAACCCTAACGCCAGTCCTTGCGAAGTATAAGGACATCACCAAGCATACCAACGATGTCGCAACTGCTGAAATCAAGAGCCTTCTCAAAACCCTCAAGGAGGAACCTTATGATGCAGCAGTGACTACCTTGAGTCTTCTGCCGATGCTTACCGCCGTGGCAACAGCTCAGGAAGACTATGACCGGGCAGAAGCTCTAGCGCGTGCAGCCAAGTCCAGCAAAGAAGTCGGCAAAACCAAGCAGTTGCGTACCGAGCTCTCCCGTATCTATGACCTCTTTATGCGCTATACCGCAGCCTCCGCAGAAGCCTATCCCGAAAAACTCCACTTTGCTAAACTCCTCAAAGACCTCAACACCATCCGCGACAGCAAGCGCCGCCTATCCAGTCCAAGCAAGAAAACAAAAATGGAACCAGCAGTGGAAGTGGCTGGGTAAAGTCAATCCCTTAGAAATGATTTTCTAGGGGATTTTTGGTGGTTTCGTGGTATAATTTGAGTAAATAAAAAAATAGGTTAAGTAGTCTAGGGATGATGGTAATAGGAGAGAAAGTTAATTATGGAAAAAGCTGAGAATAAAGATGTTATAAAAGTTGATATTGATAAAGTTAGGTTGAATTCACAAGTGGATATCAATAAAATAACATCAAATATTTCCAAGGGAACATTGATAGTTTCAGAATTTCAAATAAATATTGGAAAAATCACTAAGGCTATAACAAATGCTATGAATCCGGCAAGGATTACTGTTGAGATGATTTCAAAGATGATATCGGAAATAAAAGTACCACAATATGATTATCGTGCAGTCTTTTCTGCTGCTGCGAACGCAATTTCTAAAATAAGCGATTCTTATAACTTTACCTTTAGGGCAATATCCTCAATTTTGTCATCATTAGACTTTACGAAATATCTAAATGATTTAAACGAACAAAATAAAAGAAAGATAGCTCACTACCTTAAATTTGATATTTATCCTCCCTTGCTGTTCATTGATGAAATCATGGTGTTTAGGTTAGAGAATCAGAAAGAAGCTAATGATTTTCTTAGAGAATATTTGAGTTTCTGGGAGGAAGAAAATGGCAAAACTGTCTATGATTTTGTTCCAAAAGCACTTGAAACCTATAAAGAGATAGAACAGCTTCGAAGTCTTGAAAATCTGAAGATGTATAAAATGATGGTTATATTTTGTTGTGAAAGAATAGAAAATATATTAGCGCAACTTCAGATGCAAAAACAAGGAAAGAAACAAGCTGATATCCAAGTTTCTCAGGAATCTTTCAGAAACTTTATAGATACATCAAATAATGATGAATACTTGAAAAAAATTATTGTTCAAATTACTTATGTTTCTGAATATCATGAAAAAGGCTATAGAGAAATAAATCTTTTTAAAAGGTTTGAATATTTGGACGAAGAATACGATAATGAGACTTTGCCATTGAATAGAATTTTTTTATGCATGGTTTAGTCGATGAAAAAGATGTAGATTATTTGATGGCCCAAAAAGCTATTCTAGCATATGTGTTTTTTGAACAGTTATTCGTTTTGAAAACAAGGGATAGTAAAGAGTATACGATTAAAATGTTAAAAAGAAAAGGGATTTCTAAAATACCAAAAAGTTCGAGAGTTTTTGCTAAAGTAGGAGGATAACATTATGAAAATTGATAAGCACATCTTAGATATTGATAAAAATATTTGCAAGAATATTGAGCTCATACAGGCGACTGGGGAACGAGGGTTTTCTTCTCAGAATATTATGAATGAATTACGAAATTTTGTAGAGCATATTGCCCTCAAAATATATAATCATGATAATAATGTAGATCTGGAATGGAATTATGATAATTTAGATTTAGGGAAAAAATATATCTATGAAAATAGTAATTATATTTTTTTAAGAAGATTTCATAAATTTCTTCAACCGTCAGTATCGCATTATACTCTTGATGAAAATAATTCAGAAAGGCTAATGCTTAAATACTATGAACATCTTCTTAAAATCAAAAAATTTTAAAAAAACACATACGGATTTAATGTATTGAGCAATCTTAGCGATTTTCCGCTTTTTATGGATACAATGTCTGAAGAATATTATTCTAAAATTGCCAATGTAATTGATAATCCTGTTTATCCAATCGCATTTAATGAGCGATACTATATACAAAAAATAAAGCCATTTTTCATTAATCAAAATATTTATTATGAAGTAACATACACAAGCACATATGGAACCCCCAATAAGTTTGAGAGAATTACAGCATATACCGATAAGGAAATACTATCAAATTATGCCACAAAGCTGTATATAAGAACAGAAAATATAAATATATATGGTTCACCTCTCACAATTTTAGTGATTGCTGATTGGGAGGTTTCCATTCGTCCATGTGAATTTAATTCTTTGAGTTCTATCCTAAAAATGGGAAGTGATGAGATTAAATCTTCACACTCCGAATATGAAATTTTAATGGCATTTTTGAAAAAATATCAAATGAACTTAGTTGATATTATAGAGCTAAATCAGGAATTGTATTTAAAAACAAGAGCCTACATCAATCAAAAATCAAAGGTATCCTATATCTTTGATATGCTAGATAAAGTTAGAACATTTGTTCAGGAAAAAAGACCAGGTTCCAATATTCTAAAATACTTATTATTTCATATGAATAATAGGATTTTAAAAAATCAATATTATTTTGATAGAGATTTGCGTAATCAGTTAAATGGAGGAAATAAAAAATTATCAGGTCTACGATTAAATTGGGGTTGCATTCCTTTTGATGAGATGCCATTTTGTACATCTCTAATAAACCACAACCCTAAAATATATGATTTGTTGGCATGTATTGATGACAATGGGAAAGATGACGAATTTCTAGCTAGGCTGGTTAAAAACAATACCGAAGTTCATGGGAAACTATATACTTCAATAAAAAAATTGCCAGAAGAATATTTTGAAAGAGTTGAGGAATTAGTTAATCAGTATAATAGCAAAATAATAAGAAAACATGCAGGTAGAAAATTAAAGGTTGAAAAAGGACAAATATTTATTTCACAGTATGAAACGGACGCCCTTGAGGTTTTGAGTATGTTAGAAGATTTTTCAGGTCGAAATAATATCAATCATACTCAATCAGTTGAGAAGTGGTTAGAAGAAAAGGAACACAATATTGATGATTCTTACAAAAAAGAAAAATTAACTTCACTTTTTTCTAACTCTGCTGTAGCTCTGGTATATGGTTCAGCTGGAACTGGTAAGACGTACTTTATAAATCATATTGCACAATTTTTTAACTCAGCAGATAAGTTGTTTTTAGCGGTGACTCATACAGCAGTTGAAAATTTGAAAAGAAGAATCAACTCATCAAATTGTCATTTTTCGACAATTCAGAGCATCAAACATAAAACAGACACAGAGTGTGATATATTATTTGTTGATGAGTGTAGCACGGTGAGTAATGCTGATATGGCAAAACTGTTACAGAATATTTCGTGCAAATTTCTTGTTTTAGTGGGAGATGTTTTTCAAATTGAAGCCATTCAGTTTGGGAATTGGTTTGAACTTGCTGGTAAATTCATAAAATCTGAAGCGATAGTAGAATTAAATACACCATATAGAACAAAAGATGATGGTTTGATTGAAGTTTGGAATAAAGTAAGAAAAATTGAACCTGACATTATGGAGCATTTATCCAGAAAAAACTTGAATTTTCCATTGGATGAAAACATATTTGAAAAAGCGCATGAAGACGAAATTATTTTAAGTTTGAATTACGATGGTATTTATGGAATTAATAACATCAATAGGCTTTTACAAGCTGTTAATCCAAATCCGATTTTTGAATGGAATTCAAAATTTTATAAAATTAATGATCCCGTAGTTTTTAGTGATACAGGTAGATTTAATGGTGTGTTGTATAATAATTTAAAGGGGATTATTAGAGATATCCAAGTTATTGATAATGGTGATAGAATTTCTTTTACTATAGAGCTGCTTGATGTTGTTTTAAATGGGGTAGATATTTTGGGTAGTGGACTGGAGCTTATAGGTAGCGATAGTTCCAATAGCTCTATTGTTAGATTTAATATAAATAAGTATAGCAGTACTGACGAAGATACAGAAGACAATTCAGCAACCGTTCCTTTTCAAGTATCTTATGCAATTTCGATTCATAAAGCTCAGGGTTTGGAATATGAATCTGTTAAAATTGTTATCACTAATGAAGTTGATGAACAAATTAATCATAATATTCTTTATACTGCAATGACGCGGACAAAAAAATATCTCAGATTATACTGGAGCGCAGAAACTGAGAACTATGTAGTGTCCCATTTGAAGAGGAAAGATATTAACAAAGATATAAATTTGTTAAAAAAGAAGTTATAAAGGAAGGGATAAGGTACTTCTCTAAAACTATGGAGAAAAATAATATTCCTAAAATCAGATTTGAACAATTTGATGGTATATGGGAAGAAAATAAGATTGGAAATATTGTCAACATCTCCACCTGCGGAGATGTTGACAAGTCAAAGTTAAAGCAAAATGCTAAATATCCAGTTATTGCCAATGATTTGACGAATGATGGAGTTGTTGGTTTTTGTGACGATTATAAAATTGAAGCTCCAGCTGTGACAGTTACTGGCCGTGGTGATGTGAGACATGCAGTTGCAAGACATGAAAATTTTACACCGATTGTTCGACTTTTAACTTTAAAATCAGATAACATTGACATTGATTTTTTTGAGAATCAAATAAATTCAATGAGGATTTTAAATGAATCTACAGGTGTTCCACAGCTTACTGCTCCGCAGTTAAGTAATTATAAGGGGTCATTTCCTAATGTAGAAGAACAATCCGCCATCGGCTCTTTCTTCTCCAACCTTGCCACTCTTATTAGCTCTTACCAAGAAAAGATTTTGCAGGATAGCATTGTAATAATTCCCCTCCGTTTTACTATACGGGTCAAAGTCTTTAAGAATGGTTGAGAGGAAATCAGCATCAAAGATACGATCGGGTACCAACTCTTTTTGTTTGATAAACCAAACAAACATAATACGCGTTATCATGCGGATTATCTTCTTCTCAATGTCGTCTCGGTCATCATCTTCTATAGCCGTGTCATTGGGAAAGGTTATATTTGACGCGTCACTAACAGCCCACTGATACCATTCAAACAAGTCTCTGTAGAATTGTTTAGTAAGTGCCTCGACAGAGAACGCATCCTCTATTTTCGACATATCCAATGTGTCTCTGTTCTCATATAGTTTATTAAAGTTATTTGCCGCAGTACGACAAGATTGTCCAGGACCCAACAAGAATGTGTATCGTTTACTGTCTGTGACTTCTTTCTGACCGCCCTTCTTATGGCAAAAAGTGAAACGCCAATCCCAACGAGTATCGTTCTCATAGTGAAAGAGCATAAAGGCACTGGAATAATTCTCCATAACCTTACGGATAAGTCGCTGAATGTTTACACGGTTTCGCTCCATCATCACACGATCACTAACCGTGACATCGAATATCTGTAGTGGCTGCACCCCAATGTCTATCTGCCCCACTTGCTTGATACTACATATTCCTGTTGCTTCAGCCAATGGTTTTTCTTCAGGACTATTCTCCAAGAGTTCTGTCTCAGAAAGAGATTCAAATTTATCTTCTCCAAAAATAGGGAAAATAACATTGTTTACGAATGAACTCCAGCCTTTATACTGACTGCTTAAATACCCCTTTAATGTCTCTACGCTTAATATTTCTTTTTTCATAAGTTTGTCTTTACTTGATGGTTCCTAAAACAATAGATGCTACGCCCTGCTTATTTTCTACCTGCGCAACAAGTTTACCAATTTCACGCTCCAAGATTTCATCAATATCCTGTTGCTTGATGGCAAAAAGGCTTTGGTTACGATGTTCTAATTCGTGCTCTATTGCCAACATCTTTTTAATGATATCAAAGTTTCCTTTGTCAACAAGTTTTCGTGCACTCTCCAGAAGTCTTTTTGACTTTGCTGAGATAGTGTCGTTCTCATAGAGTTTTACAACGAATCCCTGTGCCAGCGTACGTTTATCTCCAGCCCTTGATCTTTTAATGCGGATAAAATATTGTGTATATGCCTTTAAGGCTTCAGCCGAAAGTTGCTGCCAGTTATCGGGCAATGGTATACGCTTAGCTTTCTCATCTACTCGCATTTCCTCAAGCAACTCAAGTAAAGAGATTATCTGAGTACCCTTTTGTCCATCTTCCTCATTGCGTATTCTGATGGCCAGCCGTGCAGAGTGAGGAGCTTTCACAACAAAGTAAGCGGTGCCACTTGTTGCTTGTGCCATCTCCCATTCACCCTCAGTTTGCTCTATCTGCAGATAGCGTTCAGGATGTGCCTTCTTGTATTGTTTTAATTCAAAGATATACTTCTGCAAGGGTGACTCCTCACCATTAATCGCCTCAACAAGTTCATGATGCACAACCGTTTCCTCTTCCGAGAAAATCTTGCTGTCCTCACCAAAGAGTATATGGAATGACTGTAGCTTGGTGTATGCTTTGCGAACCAGTTGTATTTGAGCATCACCTTCAGCACTTGGCATAAAGTTATAAACATAAACGAATGGTTCTTTACTGCCAATACGATTTACACGTCCAATACGCTGCATTAAGCGGGTGGCGTTCCACGGTGTATCATAATTCAGAATGACATTGGCACGATGGAGGTTTACACCTTCAGCTAAGACTTCTGTCGTAATAAGCACATCATAGTCATCCTTCCACTCACCATCATAATTGGCATCAAAATTTTCCTCAATGGTATGTTCCAGTTCATCACGGTTAGCAGCAGTAATGGCGAGCACTTTGTAGCCCTTTGCTCTAACAGCTCTAACAAGCGATTCAACCGTATCTATTGCTTCTGAGAAGATAACTAACTTTCCTGACGTATTCTTTTGAGGATTGAACAGTTCAGGCTTGATATTTTCTTTGAAAGCATCAAACTTTGGATCCTGTGAGTTACGTGCCCATCGATCATAGAGCTTAGAAATAAGGCGGAAGTCTTCTTTCAGTTGGATATAATATTCCTCTTTAAAGTCCTTACGTGTATATTCTGCATTTTGTCCTTTCTCGTTGCGCCCTTGTTCTGTCAGTTTCTCTATTTTGCCCCTGATGTCTTCTACACAATCGCTAAATGATACTTTCTTTCCTCGTTTTTTAGTCTTTGCCTCGTAATCAAGCTCTTTGTTTACATCAATTTGTGGACATACAAAAATAGTATCATTCTCCCACATTTTAATCATGTTCTCGGTGTAATAGCGCAAATTCAATAGGGATTGCGTAAATGCCGAGAAGGAACTTTCAAGACGTTTCACAAGAAGATTCTGCATTATGGTAGAAAGCTGTTTAGCCACATCACTCACACCACGGTTGCCTCGACCCGTATGTTTCTTTTCATTGGCTGGATTGGTAAAGTATTCTATGGCACGATAACGGAAATACTTCAGCCACTCATCTGTCTGCAACTTTTCTTCCTCCGTAGGAGCAATAATCGTCATTGTATCAGAGAAGAGCTGCGCCAATTCATCATCCATAACATATTCAAGATTATTTGGTCCAACAATCTCAGGAAAGATCAGTCCTTCTGCCTTCATATCGTCGCCGTAATATTCTTTAACGTCAGTTCTTGTTCTGCGCTCAAGGATATCAATTAGAATGCAATCACGTATTTTCTTTGAGACAGCATTGAGCCGCACCCGACGTTCGTCTGTTGGAATGTCATGGATAAGTAGTCCAGTTTCCTTGTCTACTTTCGGCTTACTAATAAGGAGGTCATACTCCCTATTTATGTCGGCAAAGAACTTTTCTATATTTCCTCCTTCAGCCTTCTTTAGCGTACTATCATTATGGTTGCGCTCAAAAAGGTAAATTTGATTCTTCAAATCATTCGGACGATTATTTTGTGGTGTGGCAGACAGAAGTCCAATATAGGGGTATATGCCTGTATTTGAGCCAATCTTCTGTATCAGTTGGTCAAGCGACTGATACATCATTGTGTTGCTGTTGCGGAACTTATGACTCTCATCAATAATAATGAGTCCATAATCCTTATCTTGAAGTGTTCCCTCAAATTCACCAGTATCAGCACTGTCATCATCTTCCCAACCTTCATCCTCGGTAACATTTCCGATTCGTCCTGTTGTAATGAAGTCAATGTAGGGTGCAATCTTAT
>ERZ773018.881-NODE-881-length-16956-cov-6.905745_pt1 | contig 16956 bp, 16 predicted proteins | sample MGYA00580840_ERZ773018 | MGnify/ENA primary metagenome ERZ773018 (study PRJEB29015, sample SAMEA2738125) | human oral metagenome | biome: human oral; feature: human-associated habitat; material: saliva | place: China | collected 2256 ... | reverse complement strand
CTAAGTTAATAGAATTTGGATTACCAGAAGATAGAATAGTTGGTATAGAAGCTAAGGGAGAAGAATATCCAGTAGCAACTAATGAAACACCAGAAGGAAGACTGCAAAACAGGAGAGTTGAATTCAGATTAGTTCAAAGATAATACTTGTATGATTCCAAAAAGGGTTGATAAATCTAATTAATTAATTAACTAATAAGGATTAATTTCTGTAAGAAGCAGGAATTAATCCTTTTAATTTTACTTTCCTTTTCACACACTAGAAGAACTAAACTTGACTTTAATAAAATAAATATATATGATATATATTATAAAAATAAAAAGGAGAAATATTATGGTATTTAAAAATTCAATTGATCTATATAAGAAAGCACTTAATTTAATTCCAGGAGGAGTTAATAGTCCAGTTAGAGCTTTTAAATCAGTAAATAGAGAAGCACCTATCTTTGTAAAAAAAGGACAAGGAGCTAAAATATATGACGAAGATGATAATGAGTATATAGACTATATTTGTTCATGGGGGCCTTTAATTTTAGGTCATAACCACCCAAAAGTTATAGAAGAAGTGAAAAAAATAATTGAAAATGGAAGCTCTTATGGATTACCAACAAAATATGAAGTAGATTTGGCAGAACTTATAGTAGAAATAGTTCCTTCTATTGAAAAAGTAAGACTTACTACTTCAGGAACAGAAGCTACGATGTCAGCAGTAAGATTAGCAAGAGCCTATACTGGAAGAAATAAGATTTTAAAATTTGAAGGTTGTTATCATGGGCATTCTGATGCTTTACTTGTAAAATCAGGTTCAGGATTATTAACAGATGGATATCAAGATAGTAATGGTATAACAGATGGAGTGTTAAAAGATACACTAACTTTAGGATTTGGAGATTTAGAAAAGGTTGAAAACCTTTTAAGAAATGAAGAAATAGCCTGTGTAATTGTTGAACCTATTCCAGCAAATATGGGACTTATAGAAACACATAAAGAGTTTTTACAAGGTTTAAGAAGAATAACTGAAGAAACTAAGACTATTTTAATATTTGATGAAGTTATATCAGGATTTAGATTAGCTTTAGGTGGAGCTCAAGAATTCTTTGGAATAACTCCAGATTTAACAACTTTAGGAAAGATAATCGGTGGAGGTTATCCTGTTGGTGCTTTTGGTGGAAAAAGAGAAATTATGGATTTAGTTGCTCCAGTGGGAAGAGTTTATCATGCAGGAACTCTATCAGGAAATCCAATAGCATCAAAAGCTGGTTTTGCAACTATAAGCTATTTAAAAGAAAATCCAAATATCTATAAAGAATTAGCAGAGAATACAAATTACTTGGTGGATAATATAGAAAAATTAGCTGAAAAATATGGAGTAGATGTTTGTGTAAACTCAATGGGATCTCTTTTCACAATTTTCTTTGTTGATTTAGAAAAAGTTGAAAATCTTGAAGATTCATTAAAAGCTAATACAGAAAATTTCTCTATATATTTTAATACTATGCTGGATAATGGAATAGTCGTTCCACCATCTCAATTTGAAGCTCATTTCTTATCTATAGCTCATACAAAGAAAGAACTTGATAGAACACTTGAAGTAATGGAGATGGCATTTAAAAAAATAGGTGAAAAAAATGCCAAATAAGTTTTTTCCTGTTTCAATAGATCTTAATAATAAAAATATTTTGGTAATTGGTGCTGGAAAAATTGCTTTAAGAAAAGTGAAAACTCTTTTGGACTATAATTGTAATATTACAGTTATTACTAAAGAAGTTTCAGAAGAAGAATTTTTAGAATTAGAAAAAGAAAATAAAATTAAAATATTAAAAAATCAAGAATTTGAAGAAAAATTTTTAGAAAGTACTTTTTTAGTTGTGTCAGCAACAGATAATAAAGAATTAAATGACAAAATATCAAAATTGTGTATGAAGAAAAATATTTTAGTAAATAATATCACTTCTCAAGATAATATGAATCTTAGATTTATGAGTATTCTTTCAAATGATGATATTCAAATTTCAATTACAGCTAATGGAAATCCTAAAAAAGCTGTAGAAGTCAAAAATAAGATTAAAGATTACTTAATTAAAGAGTAAAAAGGTAGTAGAAATTAATCTGTTATTAGAATAATATCACTTTTTACAGAGTATTTGTTACCATCATTATCTTTAATTGTCAATGTATTAAAATGAGGATTTTTTTCTTTATCTAAATAGGGCTCTATCCACAATTTAACTTCTTTACAAATTTTTAAAAAATCTGACTTTAATTTCATATTATCACTACCATTACATACAATAAAAAGTCTATTCTTCATGTGTTTCCTATTTTGTTGAGACTGATTTAAATAAAACCATCTTATAAGTTCATTTTTTTCGTTGACTTTTGTTAAATCATATAAGAGATTATCATTTTTTAAAGCTTGGGGGTAAACAGTAAGTTTTAAATCAAAAGGTTCACCTGAAATATAGAAATCAATATCGTGGTGAGTGGTATTTTTTTCTCTAACAGCTCCATAAAACTCAAAAATTTTTTCACAGGCATTAGAAGTCTTAAAATTATACCATCTATGTAATACATAGTTTAAATCAAGATTCTTAGACTTAGATATTTCAATTATTTTATCCAGTGAGTTAGTATAGTAAATAAAATTTGTCAAACGATCATCAGTATTATTTTGTTTTTTCCAATTGGGATTCATTTGATTTAAAGCTTTTTCTAGTTCTTCTTTTAATTCTTTTAACATTTTAATTCCTCCTTCTATTTATGAAAAGTCTAGCATATCTTTCTAGTGTTTTCAAGGGAAAATATTTCTTTACAGAAGAGTTAATTGCGAGTCATTTATCTTTTTATTGACAAATACTAAGAATTATTATAAAATAAACAAAATTAAATATATTTCCTTTTAAGAGAGTCCAGAGAGGCTAACAAGGGTGTGAGAAAGGCTAATTTTTTTAGTCTATATTTGTATGTTTGCCTAAAGCCTTTGGTTTTAGGTTTTTTTATTAAAAATACTTGTGAGGTAAAAATGAAGATTTTATTAGATGAAAATGGCATACAAAGATCAATAACAAGAATATCTTATGAAATTATTGAAAGAAATAAAACAGTGGACAATATTGTTTTAGTTGGAATAAAAAATAGAGGAGATATTCTAGCAGAAAGAATTAAAGAAAAATTGATGGAACTTGAAAATGTGGATATTCCATTAGAAACTATTGATATCACATACTATAGAGATGATATTGATAGAAAAAATTTTGATTTAGATATAAAAGATACAGAATTTAAATCTAATTTAACAGGGAAAGTTGTTGTTATGGTTGATGATGTACTATATACAGGAAGAACTATAAGAGCAGGACTTGATGCAATTCTTAGTAAATCAAGACCAGCTAAAATTCAACTTGCATGTTTAATTGATAGAGGACACCGTGAATTACCAATAAGGGCAGATTTTATAGGGAAGAATATTCCAACATCTCATTCTGAAAATATAGAGGTATATTTGAAAGAAACAGATGGAAAGGAAGAAGTTGTAATATTGTAGATATTTATAACTTACCTATTTAGAATGTCCTATAATTTTAATTTGTGACCTTCTAAATAGTGTAAGAACTATTTGGGAGGTTTTTTTTATGAAAAGTTTGTTGTCTATGGAAGACTTAACAAATGAGGAAATACTATCTTTAGTTAAAAGAGGTTTAGACTTGAAAAAAGGAGCAGAAAATAAGAAAAGAAATGATTTGTTTGTAGCGAACTTATTTTTTGAAAATTCTACTCGTACAAAGAAAAGTTTTGAAGTAGCTGAAAAGAAATTAAATCTAAATGTTATTGATTTTGAAGTATCAACTTCATCTGTTCAAAAGGGAGAAACTCTTTATGATACATGTAAAACATTAGAGATGATAGGAATTGATATGTTGGTTATCAGACATTCAGAAAATGAGTACTATAAGCAATTAGAAAATTTAAAAATCCCTGTAATAAATGGTGGAGATGGAAGTGGTGAACATCCTTCACAATGTCTTTTAGATATTATGACTATATATGAAAATTATGGTAAATTTGAAGGTTTAGATATAATAATTGCTGGAGATATAAAAAACTCAAGAGTAGCAAGAAGTAATAAAAAAGCTCTTACAAGATTAGGGGCAAAGGTTAGCTTTGTAGCACCTGAAATTTGGAAAGATGAAACTCTAGGAGAATTTGTAAACTTTGATGATGTAATAGATAAAGTAGATATTTGTATGCTTTTAAGAGTTCAACATGAAAGGCATACAGATAGTAAAGAGAAATCAGAGTTTTCAAAAGAAAATTATCATAAAAACTATGGATTAACAGAGGAAAGATACAAGAAATTAAAAGAAGGAGCAATTATAATGCACCCTGCTCCTGTAAATAGAGATGTAGAGATAGCAGATAGTTTAGTTGAAAGTGAAAAATCTCGTATATTTGAACAAATGAAAAATGGAATGTATATGAGACAAGCAATTCTTGAATACATTATAGAAAAAAATAAATTATAAAGTTAGGAAAGGTAGGTTTTATGCTATTAAAAAATTGTAAGATTTTAAAGAATGGTAAATTTGAAAAAGTAGATATTTTAATAAAAGATGATAAAATTGAAAAAATTTCAGAAAATATAGATATTGTAGATGAAAATACAATAGATGTTAAAAATAGATTTGTAACAGCAGGTTTCATTGATGCCCATGTCCATTGGAGAGAACCAGGATTTTCTAAAAAAGAAACTGTCTATACAGCCTCAAGAGCAGCAGCAAGAGGGGGATTTACAACAGTTATGACTATGCCTAACTTAAATCCTGTTCCTGATAGCCTTGAAACTTTAAATAAGCAATTAGAAATTATAGAGAAAGACTCTGTAATTAGAGCAATACCTTATGGGGCAATAACAAAGGAAGAATATGGTAGAGAGCTTTCAGATATGGAAGATATAGCAGATAAAGTATTTGCCTTTACTGATGATGGTAGAGGAGTTCAAAGTGCTAATGTTATATATGAAGCAATGCTTATGGGTTCTAAATTAAATAAGGCTATAGTTGCACACTGTGAAGATAATTCCCTTATAAGAGGTGGTGGAATGCATGAAGGAAAAAGAAGTGCAGAACTTGGAATAAAAGGAATACCTTCAATCTGTGAATCAACTCAAATAGCAAGAGATATACTTCTAGCTGAAGCAGCAGATTGTCATTACCATGTATGCCATATATCTGCTAAGGAATCAGTTAGAGCAGTAAGAGAAGGGAAGAAAAATAATATAAGAGTAACTTGTGAAGTTACACCACACCACTTATTAAGTTGTGATGAAGATATAAAAGAAGATAATGGAATGTGGAAGATGAATCCTCCTTTAAGAGGAAGAGAAGATAGAAATGCTTTAATAGCAGGAATCTTAGATGGAACAATAGATATTATTGCAACTGACCATGCACCACATACTATGGAAGAAAAAGTTAGAGGAATAGAAAAATCTTCATTTGGTATAGTTGGTTCAGAAACAGCTTTTGCACAACTTTATACAAAGTTTGTTAAGACTGATATATTCTCACTAGAAATGTTAGTTAAGTTGATGTCAGAAAATGTTGCTAAAATATTTAACTTACCTTATGGAAAATTAGAAGAAAATTCTTTTGCAGATATAGTTGTAATAGATTTAGAAAAAGAAATGACAATTAATCCTGAAGAATTTTTAAGTAAAGGAAAGAATACACCTTATGCTAATGAAAAAGTAAGTGGAATACCAGTTTTAACTATAAGCAATGGAAAAGTTGCTTATGTGGATAAAGAAGAAATTAATTTATTATAATAAAGGAGAAATGCTATGTACAACAGACAATTAATTTTAGAAGATGGAACTGTCTATAAAGGTTATGCCTTTGGAGCTGATGTAGAAAATGTAGGAGAAGTAGTTTTTAACACTTCAATGACAGGATATCAAGAAATTTTATCAGACCCTTCGTACAATGGTCAAATAGTTACATTGACATATCCACTTATAGGAAACTATGGGATAAATCGTGATGACTTTGAATCAATGAAACCTTGTATAAAAGGAATGATAGTTAAAGAAGTGTGTACAACACCTTCAAATTTCAGAAGTGAAAAAACTCTTGATGAGGCTTTAAAAGAATTTGGAATACCAGGAATTTATGGTATAGACACAAGAGCATTGACAAGAAAACTTCGTTCAAAGGGAGTTGTAAAAGGTTGCCTTGTTTCAATAGACAAAAATGTTGATGAAGTTGTAGCTGAATTAAAGAAAACAGTTTTACCTACTAACCAAATAGAACAAGTTTCATCAAAATCTATATCTCCTGCTTTAGGTAGAGGTAGAAGAGTAGTTCTAGTTGACTTAGGAATGAAGATTGGTATAGTTAGAGAATTAGTGTCAAGAGGTTGTGATGTAATAGTAGTTCCTTATAATACAACTGCTGAAGAAGTTTTGAGATTAGAACCAGATGGAGTAATGCTTACAAATGGACCTGGTGACCCAGAAGATGCAAAAGAAAGTATTGAAATGATAAAAGGAATTATTGGCAAGGTAACTATTTTTGGTATTTGTATGGGACATCAATTAGTTTCTCTTGCTTGTGGAGCAAAAACATATAAATTAAAATTTGGACATAGAGGAGGAAATCACCCTGTTAAAAATATCTTAACTGGCAGAGTTGATATAACATCTCAAAACCATGGTTATGCTGTTGATATAGATTCATTAAAAGATACAGATTTAGAGCTTACTCATATCGCAATAAATGATAGAAGTTGTGAAGGTGTAAGACATAAAAAATATCCTGTGTTCACTGTACAATTTCACCCAGAAGCAGCAGCTGGACCACATGATACAAGTTATTTATTTGATGAATTTATAAAAAATATTGATAAGAATATGAAATAAAAAGTAAAAACTGTTCGTTACTAGCCAAATTTCTTAACGGATAAAAATTAAGAATTCGCTGCAAATTCAGCCAACTTGCTGACAAGTCAGCTTCAAACATGCTGAGATTTGCTCGGCTCATTCTATTTAATTTTTATTCTAAAATTTGGAATGTAACTCTCATGTTTTTACTATATTATAATTGAATTAGAGTGTTAGGAGTGAGAATAATGCCAAAGAGAAAAGATATAAAAACTATACTTGTAATAGGTTCAGGACCAATAATAATAGGACAAGCTGCTGAGTTTGACTATGCTGGAACACAAGCTTGTCTATCTTTAAGAGAAGAAGGATATGAAGTAATACTTGTAAACTCAAACCCTGCAACAATAATGACAGATAAAGAGATTGCAGATAAAGTATATATAGAACCATTAACTGTTGAATTTTTATCAAAAATTATAAGAAAAGAAAAACCAGATGCACTTTTACCTACATTAGGAGGACAAGTTGCTTTAAACTTAGCAGTTAGCCTACATGAAAGTGGAGTTTTAGATGAATGTGGAGTTGAAATTCTAGGTACAAAATTATCTTCAATAAAACAAGCTGAAGATAGAGAATTATTTAGAGATTTAATGAATGAATTAAATGAACCTGTACCAGATTCAGCAATAGTTCATACACTGGAAGAAGCAGAAAAATTTGTAAAAGAAATAGGTTATCCAGTTATAGTAAGACCTGCATTTACAATGGGAGGAACAGGGGGAGGAATTTGTTACAATGATGAAGATTTACAAGAAATTGTACCAAATGGATTAAACTATTCACCAGTTCATCAATGTTTGCTTGAAAAATCAATAGCAGGATACAAAGAAATAGAATATGAAGTTATGAGAGATAGCAATGACACTGCAATAGTTGTATGTAACATGGAAAATATAGATCCTGTTGGAATACATACAGGAGACTCAATAGTTGTTGCACCTTGTTTAACATTGACTGATAGAGAAAATCATATGTTAAGAGATGTTTCCTTAAAAATCATAAGAGCATTAAAAATTGAAGGTGGATGTAATGTACAAATAGCACTTGATCCTAACTCTTTCAAATACTATATAATTGAGGTAAACCCAAGAGTTTCTCGTTCATCAGCACTTGCCTCTAAAGCAACTGGTTATCCAATAGCAAAAATAGCAGCAAAAATAGCTGTTGGAATGACTTTAGATGAAATTATAAACCCAGTTACTAACTCATCTTATGCTTGTTTTGAACCAGCAATAGACTATGTTGTAACAAAAATTCCAAGATTCCCATTCGATAAATTTGGAGATGGAGATAGATATCTAGGAACTCAAATGAAAGCAACAGGAGAAGTTATGGCAATAGGTAGAACTTTAGAAGAATCTTTACTTAAAGCTATAAGATCGCTTGAATATGGAGTACATCACTTAGGTTTACCTAATGGAGAAGAATTCTCATTAGAAAAGATAATTAAAAGAATTAAATTAGCTGGAGATGAAAGATTATTCTTTATAGGTGAAGCACTAAGAAGAGATGTAAGTATAGAAGAAATTCATGAATATACAAAAATAGATTTATTCTTCTTAAATAAAATGAAGAATATAATAGATTTAGAACATCTATTAAAAGATAACAAAGGAAATATAGAACTTTTAAGAAAAGTTAAAACTTTTGGTTTTTCAGATAGAGTTATAGCTCATAGATGGGAAATGACTGAGCCAGAAATAACAGAATTAAGACATACACATAACATAAGACCTGTATATAAAATGGTTGATACTTGTGCCGCTGAATTTGATTCTAACACTCCATATTTCTATTCAACTTATGAATTTGAAAATGAATCAACAAGAAGTGAAAAAGAAAAAATAGTTGTTCTTGGTTCAGGACCTATAAGAATAGGGCAAGGAATAGAATTTGACTATGCAACAGTACATGCTATTATGGCAATTAAAAAATTAGGTTATGAAGCAATAGTAATAAATAACAACCCTGAAACTGTATCAACAGATTTCTCAATCTCAGATAAACTATATTTTGAACCTTTAACACAAGAAGATGTTATGGAAATCTTAGATTTAGAAAAACCACTTGGAGTAGTTGTACAATTTGGAGGACAAACTGCAATTAACTTAGCTGATAAATTAGTTAAAAATGGAATACAAATTTTAGGAAGTTCTCTTGATTCAATAGATACAGCAGAAGATAGAGATAGATTTGAAAAATTACTTATAGAATTAAAAATTCCTCAACCATTAGGAAAAACAGCATTTGATGTAGAAACAGCATTAAAGAATGCAAATGAAATAGGGTACCCTGTATTAGTTAGACCATCTTATGTACTTGGTGGTAGAGCTATGGAAATAGTATACAATGATGAAGATTTAAAGAAATATATGGAAAAAGCAGTACATATAAATCCTGAACATCCAGTATTAATCGATAGATATTTGATAGGTAAGGAAATAGAAGTTGATGCTATATCTGACGGAGAAAATACATTTATACCTGGAATAATGGAACATATTGAAAGAGCAGGAGTGCACAGTGGAGACTCTATCTCAATATATCCTCCTCAAAGTTTATCAGAAAAAGAAATTGAAACTTTAATCGATTATACAAAAAAATTAGCTAGTGGATTAAAAGTTAAAGGACTTATCAACATTCAATATGTTGTAAGTAAGGGAGAAATTTATGTACTTGAAGTTAACCCAAGAGCTTCAAGAACAGTGCCATTCTTAAGTAAGGTTACAGGAGTTCCTGTTGCAAATATAGCTATGCAATGTATCTTAGGTAAGAAATTGAGAGACTTAGGATTTACAAAAGATATTGCAGATGTAGGAAACTTTGTATCTGTAAAAGTACCTGTATTTAGTTTCCAAAAATTAAAGAATGTTGACACAACATTAGGACCTGAAATGAAATCAACAGGAGAAGTTATAGGAACAGATATAAATTTAGAAAAAGCACTATATAAAGGACTTACTGCTGCTGGAGTAAAAATAAAAGACTATGGTAGAGTTCTATTTACTATAGATGATAAAAATAAAGAAGCTGCATTAAATCTTGCAAAAGGTTTCTCTGATGTAGGATTCTCAATTGTAGCAACAGAAGGAACAGGAGCATATTTTGAAGGACATGGATTAAAAGTTAAAAAAGTTGGAAAAATAGATAACTCAGATTACAGTGTTTTAGATGCAATACAAAATGGAGATGTAGATATAGTAATAAATACTACAACAAAAGGTAAATCTAGTGAAAAAGATGGATTTAAAATTAGAAGAAAAGCTACTGAACACGGAGTAATTTGTTTTACATCACTTGATACTGCAAATGCACTATTAAGAGTTATTGAATCAATGTCTTTCAGAGTACAAAGTTTATAAGTCAAAATAATTCATTACTGAGTAGGTCTTTAAATTTTCTTTGAAAAAATTCTATAATAATTTCAAGTTATATATAATGATTACTTGCCAGCCTATAATGTTTCTAGAGCTCCACAAAGGCTCTTTCAACATTATAGGACGTCGCAGTAATCCTATTTAAACAAATAATGATACTTTCAAAGAAAATTTATTAAAATTATAATTTAATTATTTTTGACTTATATAAAGAATTAAGGAAACAGATAGGAGAGATATTTATGAAAATGGAAGATTGTACAGTTGAAGAAAATGTACAAATAGCAAAAGATACATATAAAATGAAAATAAAAGGAAATTTTGTAAAAGAATGTAGAACTCCTGGTCAATTCGTAAATATTAGAATAGGTGACGGGAGAGAATATATGCTAAGAAGACCTATTTCAATTTCTGAAATTGATAGAGGAGAAAATTTAGTAACTATAATATATAGAATAGTTGGAGAAGGTACTAAATTTATGGCTGATATCAAAAAAGGAAGTGAAATAGATATAATGGGACCTTTAGGTAGAGGCTATGATGTTCTTTCATTGAAAAAAGGACAGACAGCACTTTTAGTTGGAGGGGGAATAGGTGTTCCTCCTCTATATGAACTAGCTAAACAATTTAATCAAAGAGGAATAAAAACTATAGCTATATTAGGATTTAATACAAAAGATGAAGTTTTCTATGAAGAAGAATTTAAAAAGTTTGGAGAAGCCTATGTTTCAACAGTTGATGGAAGCGTAGGAACAAAAGGTTTTGTAACTGATGTTATAAAAAAACTTCAAGCAGAAAATAACTTAGTCTTTGATAAATACTATAGCTGTGGTCCAGTACCAATGTTAAAAGCATTGATAAGTACAGTTGGGGAAGATGGTTATGTTTCTCTTGAAAATAGGATGGCTTGTGGAATAGGTGCTTGTTATGCTTGTGTTTGTAAGAAAAAGAAAAAAGACAAAGACATAATTGCTTATGATGAGAAGAAAGTTGAATATACAAGAGTTTGCTATGATGGACCAGTTTATTTAGCTAGTGACGTTGAGATTGAATAATAGGAGATAAAATGAGTGAAAGATTAAGAGTACAAATTCCAGGCTTGGATTTAAAAAATCCAATTATGCCAGCCTCTGGTTGCTTTGCTTTTGGAATAGAATATGCAGAACTTTATGATATTTCAAAATTAGGTGCAATTATGATAAAGGCAGCAACAAAAGAACCAAGATTTGGAAACCCAACACCAAGAGTAGCAGAAACTTCAAGTGGAATGCTTAATGCAATAGGTTTACAAAATCCAGGAGTTGATGAAATAATTTCTAATCAATTAAAGAAATTAGAAGCTTATGATGTTCCAATAATAGCAAATGTTGCGGGGAGTGACATAGAAGACTATGTATATGTGGCAGATAGAATTTCAAAATCTCCTAATGTTAAGGCTTTAGAACTTAATATATCTTGTCCTAATGTTAAGCATGGAGGTATACAGTTTGGAACAGATCCAGATGTAGCAAGAAACCTAACTGAAAAAGTAAAGGCTGTTTCATCTGTTCCTGTCTATGTAAAACTATCTCCTAATGTAACAGATATAGTTGCAATGGCAAAGGCGGTTGAAGCAGCTGGAGCAGATGGACTTACAATGATAAATACTCTAGTAGGTATAGTTCTTGATAGAAAAACAGGAAAGCCAATAATAGCTAATACAACTGGTGGTTTATCAGGACCTGCTATAAAGCCTGTGGCAATTAGAATGGTATATCAAGTTGCACAAGCAGTTAATATTCCAATAATTGGTATGGGTGGAGTTATGGATGAATGGGATGTAATAGATTTTATCTCAGCAGGAGCAAGTGCTGTAGCAGTAGGAACTGCAAACTTTACAGATCCTTTTGTTTGTCCTAAGATAATAGACAATTTAGAATCAGCCTTAGATAAATTAGGAGTTAATCATATCCTAGATTTAAAAGGAAGAGCATTTAAATGAAGCTAATCTTTAAAGACTATTTAGATATCTTTGAAAAATATCCAAAAGATAAGTATTTAACAAGAGAAGAAAGAAAAGAAAGATATAAGTTACTACAAGAATATGAAAAAAGAAATTATCAGGATGAAATAAGCACTGATGAATTCAAAGATTTTATTAGTTCATATACAGATGAAATAGATATATCTTCACAATTTATTGGAAAATTTTTAAAAGTATTAAAAAAAGATATAGATGATGGTGGAACCTTTGCTATAAAATTTTTAATTGGAGATAAAGATGAAAATGACTATTATCTAAAATTTTTTAACTTACTTTATGATGAATTTGGTGACAAAATTAATTTAATAAATAAACTTTTAGAAAAAGAACCAGATTATTTGCCAGCTATAAAGCAAAAATATGCAATTTTATCAAATTATATAGATTTTTCTATACATGAAATACCTTGGGGACTTTTACTTGATAAAGCTAGTTCAGAAAAAGATGCAAAAGCAGAAACTTTAGCTGATTTAGATGACTTTTTAGAATTATCAAAGAAATTAGGAAAAGATAATAAAGAATACATAGAAGAGTGTAGGATTTACTATAATGCTTGGTTTGATTTTTTAGATAACAAAGATAAATACAAATCTTATGAGGAATATTTAGAAAAAAATAATATAGAATATTAAAAGTTAGAAATAGTAAAGAAATTTGAAGGGTGAAATATGATAGATAAAAAAGCTAAAAGATTATTTTTAAAATATATGGAAAATAAATCAAGTTTAAATCATGAGGAAGTGGAATATATAAAAGAAAAGGACTTACTTAGAGAAGATATAGTTATTACAGAAAAAGAATTTATTACTAATCTTGAAAAAATACTTACAAAAATTTCTTTAGAAGAAGTATCTAATGCCTTTCTGTATAGTCTTTCAACTAGAGATTTAGACTATAGATACATTTTAGCTTCATATATCTATGCTAGAAGCTGGCTTAAATATGATAGAGGAAAGGAATATAAAATACCTAAAAAAATTACTCCTACATTTTTTAATTGGTTAAAATATTGTAGTGGAGGAATTTGGGGAGAAATTCATAAACCTTATTACTATTTATCTGAATTTTTAAATATGGAGAAAAAAATTCCAAAAGAAGAAGATTATCAAATTTTAAAGGAAATTTTATCATTTGTAGATAATTTTGATGAAACAAAAACAGCGACTATGTTAAGAAATGAATTAGCTAAAGAAAAATTATTTCCTTCAAATAAAGATGAAGTTACAGGCTTACTGGAAACTTTAGGAATATGTGGAATTTTAGAAGCAAAAGAACATAGAGGTTTCTGGGATAGCTTTACTCAAATGTTTGAAAGAGATTCTGGAGATTTAAGACAATATTTTTCATATCCATTTCATTGGTGGAAAGGAAAAGACAGAGTAAACTATGAGAATGTAAAAAATATTTTTAAAATAACAGTTTAAGAAAATAGGAGGACGTATGAAAAAAGAAGTTATAATAGCACTAGATTTTCCAACATTAGAAAAAACTTTAGAATTTTTAGATAAATTCAAAGAAGAAAAATTATTTGTAAAAGTTGGAATGGAGTTATATTTACAAAATGGACCAGTGGTAATAGACGAAATCAAAAAAAGAGGGCATAAAATTTTCTTAGATTTAAAATTACATGATATTCCAAATACAGTTTATTCAGCAGCTAAAGGTTTAGCTAAATTTAATATTGACATCTTAACTGTTCATGCAGCGGGTGGTTCTGAAATGCTAAAAGGAGCTAAAAGAGCTATGACAGAAGCAGGAGTAAATACAAAGGTTATAGCTATAACTCAACTTACTTCTACAAGTGAAGAAGATATGAGAAAAGAACAAAATATCCAAACAAGTATAGAAGAGTCTGTTTTAAACTATGCTAGACTTGCAAAAGAAAGTGGAATTGATGGGGTGGTATCTTCTGTTCTTGAAACAAAGAAAATTAGAGAACAAAGTGGAGAAGACTTCATAATAATAAATCCTGGAATAAGATTAGCAGAAGATTCAAAAGGTGACCAAAAAAGAGTTGCTACTCCAATAGATGCAAATAGAGATGGAGCAAGTTATATTGTTGTTGGTAGATCAATAACTGGAAATGAAAATCCAGAAGAAAGATATAGACTTATAAAAAATATGTTTAAAATGGGGGATAAATATGTTAGATAGAGAAATAATAAATGCATTGTTAGAAATTAAAGCTGTTGAATTAAGAGTGGATAAAGAAAATTGGTTTACTTGGGCTTCTGGAATAAAATCACCAATATACTGTGATAATAGACTTACTATGTCATATCCTAAAATAAGAAAACAAATTGCAGAAGGTTTTGTTAAAAAGATTAAAGAACTATATCCTAATGTTGACTATATAGTTGGAACAGCTACTGCTGGTATTCCTCATGCTGCTTGGATAAGTGATATTATGGACTTACCTATGCTATATGTTAGAGGTTCTGCTAAAGACCATGGAAAGACTAACCAAATAGAAGGTAAATATGAAAAAGGTAAAAAAGTTGTGGTAATAGAAGATTTAATTTCAACTGGAAAGTCTTCAGTTTTAGCTGCACAAGCTTTACAAGAAGAAGGATTAGAAGTTTTAGGAGTAATTGCAATATTTAGTTATAACCTAAATAAAGCAAAAGAAAAATTTGATGAAGCTAAAATACCTTTCTCAACTCTTACAAACTATGATGTATTGTTAGAACTTGCAAAAGAAACAGGACTTATTGGAGATAAAGAAAATCAAATTTTAGTTGATTGGAGAAATAACCTATAATGTTTGATCAACATGTGCATTCAAATTTTTCATTTGATTCGAATGAAGCTTTAGAAAATTACATAAATGTCTCTAATAAGAATGATATTGTAACAACAGAACATTTAGACTTTGCTAATCCTATAATTAACTATGAAGATAATTCAATTGAATATTTAAAGTATATTGAAGAAATAACTAGCTTAAATAAAAAATATTCAAATAAATTTTTTTCAGGAATAGAGATAGGATATACTTTAAATTCTGAAAAAAGAATAAAAGATTTTTTAAAAGATAAAAATTTTAATTTGAAACTTCTATCTATTCATCAAAACGGATTATTTGATTATATGTGTGTCAATAAAAAACTAATAAGTCTAGAAGCTTTAATTCAAGAATACTTTGAACAGATGATACAAGCTTTAGAAAGTTTAATAGAATTTAATGTTTTAGCACATTTTGAGTATGGAATTAGGATAGTTGATATTTCAGTTACAGACTTTGATAGTCTAGCAAGTAAATTTTTAAATAAAATTATTGAACTCATAGTAAAAAAAGAAATTGCCTTTGAAGTAAATACTAAAAGTATGTATAAGTATAAAAAAGAAAATCTATATAGTTATATGATAGAAAAATATTTAAAAAAAGGTGGAAAACTTTTTACTTTGGGTTCTGATGCACATAATATAAAAGACTATGCTTATAAATTTGATGAGACAAGAAAGTTTTTGTTGACTAGAAATGTAAAAGAAATTATTTTATTTAAAGATAAAATAAAAATGGAAAAAATTTAAAAGAATATAGTTATAAATAAAAAATAGTGGTGATAGAAATTATCTATCATCACTATTTTATTATGGTTTTACTTATTTGTTTTGAGCAGTTTCTACAGTTTTTGGAGCATTGAACATAAAAGAGCTCTTAAGTCCAAGGAAACCGCCTAATAGAATTCCAATACCTATAAATAAGATAGGAAGTAAGAAAGAATTTTTTCTTTGTCCTCTTGGAGATACTTCTTCATAATGAACATTTGTATTAGAAGTAACAACTTCTTTTTCTATTACAGGTTCTTCTTGCATTTTTTCAACTTTAGGTTGATCTGGAATTACTCTATAATCTTTAGGAGCATTATTAGTTTTAACAGCTTCTACAACAGGAGTTTCAGGTTGTAGATTTACTTTTTCTTCAACAACTGCTTCAACTTTTTCTTGAACAGCTCCAACTTTTATAGATTCTTCTTTTTTAGCAGGATTTCTACTTCCCATTGGCATTATTCTAACACTGTGTCTCTTAGGTTTTTCTATCTTAGATTCAAGTGTTGAATCTTTTGATGCTACAACATAGTCCACTGAAGAAAATAGTTCATTTGAAGGTAATTTAACATTTCCAGTATCCTTTGCAACTACAACAGGATCAGCTTCAACATTATATCTTTGAACATTTTCTGGACTTGCTCCAACATTAACTTGTTGTTCATTACCAATCTGATCATTTGGAACAATAGTTACTTTTATATCAGTTGCATTTTCAGTATTTTTATACTTTCCAACAACTTCCATTGAGTTATTATTAAAAGTTTCTATATCAATAGTATTTATTCCAGCAACTGTTCCTTTTTCTTTTTCTTTTTTTGTAGGGTTAGTATAAACAACGTCTAATTTTAATCTTCCATCAACAGAGTATAATTTACATAATTCTTCATTTCTGATAAGATTGCTTCTAAAATAAATTTGCTTTAACTGTTTTTGTTCACACAAGTACGCTACCACTTATGCAGTTCTCTTGGCATATACACTCCTTAATAAATTAAGGAGATTAGCCTTGAACTTCTTGTTATCTCTAACAAGCACAGACTATATCTTATCCATAGTGTATCT
>ERZ773018.855-NODE-855-length-17187-cov-4.572846_pt1 | contig 17187 bp, 20 predicted proteins | sample MGYA00580840_ERZ773018 | MGnify/ENA primary metagenome ERZ773018 (study PRJEB29015, sample SAMEA2738125) | human oral metagenome | biome: human oral; feature: human-associated habitat; material: saliva | place: China | collected 2256 ... | reverse complement strand
CCTCCGAAGGGAGGGGAGCCCTTTATAGATAGTTCGTTGCTTATATGTTCTTCTTGCTTCAAAGGATATGTTCTTAAAAGTTGATTTGATGCTTTATAAGTATTTCTTAATTAAAGGCTTATTTATAACGAGTGTCTATGGTTGGATGTTGCAGTTGTTATGATATATCTTAATATAAAACTATACCACAACCTAAAGAAATAGCTACTTTTATTTAGCACTCCCCTCCTTTCGGAGGGGTTGGGGGAGGCTTCGTTTGTTTAGCACTCCCCTCCCTTCGGAGGGGTCGGGGGAGGCTTTTAGTGGGAGTTTTTAGTTGGGAAAAGTATTCACCTCTGGATGTATCTCAATCCCAAACTTCTCCTTTACGTCATGCTGTATCGTCTTATAAAGGCGTACGATGTCAGCACCTGTTGCACCACCAAGGTTCACCAATACCAAGGCTTGCTTCTCGTAGACACCTGCAGGACCAAGTGCCTTACCCTTCCAACCGCATTGTTCAATCATCCAACCAGCAGGAATCTTCTCATGGTCAGCATCAATGGTATAGTGGGGCATACGTTCATATTGCGCTGCCAACTCCTCATATTTCGCCTTAGGAACGATAGGATTCATGAAAAAACTGCCCGCATTACCAATAATCTTTGGGTCGGGAAGTTTTGCATTACGGATGTCGGTTATTGTCTGACGAAGTTCTGCTGCAGTAGGGTTTTCAATGCCTTGCTCGGCTAATGCCGCACGAATATTACCATAGTCGAGCTTAGGTTGATAAGTCTTAGAAAGGCGATAGGTCACTGATGTGATAAGGTATTTATTACGCCATTCACGCTTAAACTTACTCTGTCGGTAGCTATACTCGCATTCAGCATTCTTGAAATGATGCACTTCTCCAGTGGCAATCTCCACCGCTTCAACCTCTTCAATCAAGTCTTTGGCTTCCACGCCATACGCTCCCACATTCTGTACAGCACTCGCACCGCATTCACCAGGAATAATAGAAAGGTTCTCTGCACCATAAAGGTCATGAGAAACACAGTAATCTACAAAGTCGTCCCATACGTAAGCGGAACCACAACGGACACGTTCCTCATCAATTTGCTCGATAAAGGAGATGCCAGAGTGTAGTACAGTACCCTTGTAATCATCTGTGAGTAGAAGGTTACTTCCCCCACCGAGAATCAGTAGTGGATAGTCTTCATCCTTCAACGAGCGCACAACCTCCTGCGCTTCCTCTACAGAATAGTATTCAACAAAACGCTGACATTTAGCATCAATGCCGAAGGTGTTATGTTTTAGTAGGCTATAGTTAGACTCTATTTTCATTTTAGTTTCTATCGTTTTCGTGTTGTCCTTGGTTTCTATTTATAATAAGGAGTTAATCTTCATGGGGCAAAGTCCCACAATCATAACATGAAACAGCTGAATGGTAAAATTAAAGAAAGACCCGCAGCCAAGGTAGGCTGGGGTCTATTCATTAATAAGCTACAACCTTCTCTAAGCGCCAGTCTTTGCCGTTAAGCTTAAAGATAAGCTGTGTTTCGACTCCGTTAGACAATCCACGGAAGGTGACAATCCTGCGACCAGACTCTGAATACTTCTGGCCATAGAGGATGTTATAAATCATATCGTGTGGAAGTTCTGGTAGGAATGATGACCATTCTTCAGCAGGGATAGTGGTGTTGACCACGTTTGTCTCCTCACCATTAGGGTCTGGACCAGTATAAGCTAATGGACTCTTCACAAATCCCTTACCGCCATTCGCAAAGAAGCGAGAAAGGAAGGTGAAGAATGATGCGTTATAACTCTCTCCGAATGGGATGTTACGAATCTGATTCAATTTCCAGCTACCATCCTGATGATCAAACCAATATTGCTCAATCATACCTTTCTTCAAGTGTATCTTTTCAACGATAACACTATCCAAATCGGTAGACTTAGAGAACTTCATCTGCTTCTCATTATCGAAGATAAGCGTATAATAACCCTGCTTACGGAAGAAATAATCCATCTTCCAGTTCTCACGGGTTAGTTCAGTAGTCTTTGTACCATTTATTACTGGCAGTGGAAACTTGATACGATTGCTCTGCAGCTTCTTGTTAGCAATGAAGTTGAAGAAGAAATCATCAAACAGTTGGTCTGCTGCCTTAGGCATAGGAGTAGCGGCAATCACTTCTGTCACAGAGTCAACACTGTCGACAGTGTCAGCTTCCTCCGTACCTGTGGAATCTTGGCTTGTACTATCAGTTCCCTCTACTTTCTTATTAGTGCAGCCAGTGGTAACAGCCACCATAGCCACACATACACATACAATAAGTAAAAAAGCTTTTTTCATACTCTCTTTTTATTCATCTCAAATTTCCTGCAAATGTACAATATTTATTTCTAATAAGATAGCTTTTTTATAAATTTATATTAGGGTAATTTCTCCGTTACGATTATAAATTGTACCTTTGCAGGAAAATAATCAAGAACTATGTTATTAGACAAGATAGAAGAACTTCTCAAGGAAGTGAGCGCACTCACGGCTAAGAGTGCTGATGATGTGGAGCAACTTCGTCTGAAATACCTCAGTAAAAAGGGCGAAATCAATGCGTTGATGGGCGAGTTCCGTAATGTGGCAGCCGACCAGAAGAAGGTTGTCGGCATGAAGATTAATGAACTTAAGCAGAGTGCACAGAACAAGATTAACGAACTCAAGGACCAGCTTGAAACAAGTGAGGCACAGAGTGATGATATCGATTTGACTCGTACTGCTTATCCTATTAACCTCGGTACACGTCATCCTTTGACGCTTGTGAAGAACGAGATTATTGATATCTTTGCTCGTATGGGTTTCACACTCTATCAGGGTCCAGAGATTGATGACGATCAGCACGTCTTTACAATGTTGAACTTCGCTGCTGACCACCCTGCACGTGATATGCAAGATACCTTCTTCATTGAGCGTAGCAATACGATGGACGTTACAAAGAATGTCATTCTTCGTAGTCATACTTCTAATGACGAGGCACATTATATGTCTACACACGAACCTCCAATTCGTGTTCTTTGTCCAGGTCGTGTATATCGTAACGAGGCTATCTCGGCACGTGCACACTGCTTCTTCCATCAGGTTGAGGGCCTTTATGTTGATAAGAATGTAAGCTTTACCGACCTCAAGCAGGTGCTTCTCACCTTTGCTCGTGAGATGTTCGGTGCAGATACAAAGATTCGTCTTCGTCCAAGCTACTTCCCTTTTACTGAACCAAGTGCAGAGATGGATATCAGTTGTAACATCTGTGGCGGTGAAGGCTGTGGCTTCTGTAAGCATACTGGCTGGGTAGAGATTCTTGGTTGTGGTATGGTTGATCCACACGACCTTGAGGCTTGTGGTATTGATCCTAATGTATATACAGGTTATGCCTTCGGTATGGGTGTTGAGCGTATTGCTAACCTCAAGTATCGTGTAAGCGACCTCCGCCTCTTCTCAGAGAACGATACCCGTTTCCTCCGCGAGTTTGAAGGTGCATAGTGTTGGGTGATGGGTGTTGAGTCTTAGGTGTTGAGGGTCACTTAGGTGATGAATGTTAGATGTTGGGTGTTGATGAATAGCCCTTTCTCTAATCGAGCTACCTCTACTATACACTACATTTACTAATGATTTTTGTTGAGTTTGAGTGATAAATAATGGGTGTTGATGAAGCTTTAAGCTATTCATCAGCACCCATTCTCTTTTCTATATATTCTGCTTAACGAGTGGTTTCAGATATTGTATAAGTCCTAATGTAGGTAGAAGTTCTCCACAAACTTTGAGTCGTCAAACTTCTTTCTAACGGCAAATATCATTCTTGTTGCTAACGTTCTTTCATGTGGTTGACGTCTAATAAGATATGTGTGAAGGCTTAGCACCATGTGTGCGGAGCCTTAGCACAACACGTGCGGGGCCTCCGCACGTTCGTTGAAGAGGGGTGTGAGCCTTATTATTGGCATTCTTTTTATATAAAGTCAACGATGACTTTATGTAATCATAATGCTGACTAAGCTTTGTGAACCCCACTTTCATGGTCACCACCAGTACTTCTCACCTATCACATCATCACCACCCAATATCCATCATTCATCACCCAATATCTATCATTCATCACCTATCACATCATCAACACCTAATATCCATCACTTATCACCCAATAGCTTACAAAATCTCACGTGCTATCCACGCACAAGCTTCTGCATCTGCGAGGGCGTGATGATGGTCGGTTAGCTCATAGCCACAGGCAGAAGAAACCGTTTGCAACTGATGGTTTGGAAGGTGAGGGAGCATCTGACGTGCTGCTTTCAGCGTATCATAGAATTCATAATCAGGATAATCCATTTGATAGGTATAGAAAGAAGCCTTCAAACAACCTTTGTCAAATGGTGCGTTATGTGCTACAAGTGGTAGACCTTCTATCATGGGTTCTATCTGCTTCCACACCTCACTGAATACGGGTGCACCGTCAGTATCTGCACACGTCAACCCATGCACCTGCGTACATCGCCAATGATAATAATTCGGTTCGGGCTGTATAAGAGAATAGAAGCTATCGACAATCTCTCCTCCCCTTACTACTACCACGCCCACCGAGCATACACTACACCGCTCAAAGTTTGCTGTTTCAAAGTCAATCGCTGCAAAGTCCTGCATAGTTCTTTATAAGTTTGTTAGTCGTTTGCTATATCTTCATTATTATAGATGAGGCTTTATGTTTGTTTAGACAAAGTCTCTTTGTTCATTCTTGACAACCATAATAGTCATAGTACATATCCCATAAGGTATCGGAAAAGCCCCAACCACATTGTGTTGAATTAAGCATACTTTCAATTCTCTGTCTGAAATGTTCCTCAAGGTTATGGTCGGAAATATGCTTTAGAGCTTTCTCAAAATTCGTTTCTAATGTGGTATAATACTGTTCCCACATATCACCGAAGGTCATTGTGTATTCACATCCCAACTCTATATAGTAAAGCATTAGATCTCCAAGACTGATGGCATCAGCCTTCAACTTCTTGAAGTCGGAGATTGCCTTGCGGCAAGTTGCAAATGAAGGCTTGTCTGAAAAGCCCCGAGCAGGGAAGAATTCGTTGCGAATAATCTTTTTGTACTTTTCCAATGCAGCGCTATAATCAGGTGTAAGATACATTTCCAGATACATCTTCGCTTCTGCGCTCGCATCATACAGACTCAACACAAGGTTCATTACGTCTTCCTTAGGTAGTACTGCCAGATGCTTCTTTAGTTTTAATTTGGTCATATCAGAGTCCTCTCCACATTAGCATTTACAAGTAACATAAAGTTCCATGTCTGCAAAGGTATAGCTTTCCAGCGAAAAATGAAAATGTTAGCGTAAAGTAAATTACAAAGATTCTCTAAACCTTTCATGCATATTTCTTTTATCGTAAAAGAGAACAACCTAACTTACTCCTAAAATTTAAGAGGCATCAAGTTAACAATTCTATTAATAACAAATGAAATGATAAAACTCACAAATAGTAGTGCTATATACTCCAAGAATACATATTTGAATCCTGCTATAAAAGAAGGAAAGAGATAATATAAGAACCACGTGTGAATCATCCATATGTTCATTGAATGACGACCAATAGCAGAGAGTATAGGAATGTTAGCCTTCCCTTGTGACAAAAGAACAAATGAAACAATGAATGTTATTGCATAAAAGGGGCTAAAAAGAGCAGTAGGTATATAATACTTTATAATCGATGCTATTACTAAAATGGCAAAAACAAGAAACTTTCCGTAGGATTTTTTTGCCACTAATACGCTAAGTTTAGAAAATAGCTCTGTACGTTTTAGCATAGCCCCCAAGGTGAATGGGAATAATAAGAAACCTAAATATAAAAGGTTATAAAGAATAGGTGACGATGTTTTATATTGTACACCAAGTTTTGAAATTAGTAGACCAGAAATGAGAAAGATAACAAATGTAATTAAACAGACGTATCTTGCTTTTAAGCGAGACATTTGTTTAAATAAAAAAGGATAAGATAGAGATAGTAATGAATAAGGAAAAAGAAACCAACATTCATAGTTCCAGCTTGAATAAAAGGAACTATAATTCAATATAATGTCTTTAATACTTCCGGGATATTTTGAACTATCTCCTACGAAGTGCCCAATAGTTACAAATATCGAAATGATAACCCAATAATGAAGATAAAGTTTGAAGATTCTACTAAGGTGATGTTTGTCACCCTTCTGAAAAACATAGAATAAGCCATATCCTCCAAGAATAGTGAATATTTGTACGGGTACATCTATCCTATTGATAATGTCGTATAGGGGAACTCCTCCTATATGAATAAAATTAATACCAAAGTCAGAGCCGAGATGGCAGCCTAACATCATAAGGAGAGCGACTCCTTTAAGCAATACAGTTTCTTCTTTTGTCATTGCATTAAAAAGTTTAATGCGATGCCTTATACTCAAATTACGAAAGTTAAAGCCAAGTACCTACATGAAAAACGTGGACGTTTTCATCCACGTTCAGAGGTACTTGGCGGAAACCTACAACAAGAGATGAGAAACGCCCACGCTATCGTGGACGTTCACTTATTCATCCATTCTTGTTGTTCATTCTACCGCCAAGTTTCCTGAACGTTATTGAATAAATAGCAAACGCTAAATTATTAAACCACAAAATGGGACTGGGTACACACCTGCACACCAAGTCCGAGTGCAAAGTTACAACTTTATTTCTATTCTTTTAGGTTGATAACGAGTTATTTCCAATCTTTTTCTTACTTTTGCAAAAGAAGCATCTACTGCTATAAAAATACTTTCTATGAAAGCAAATAATTACACACCAAGTTTAGATAAATACCAGATTCCTGTTGTAGAAGCCAGTCAGGGACATCATCTTGTGCTGGCATCACCGGGCTGTGGTAAGACACATATCCTCGCAGAGAGGATAAAATATGCACGAGAAAGGGGTGTGAAGTATGAGGATATGCTCTGTCTTACGTTCACAAACCGTGCTGCAAGAGAGATGACCAACCGTATTCAAAAGGTGGTGGGAGGTGATTTCTCCGAGCTAATGGTGGGTAATGTGCATCGTTTTTGCTCTAAGTTCCTCTTTGAGCAGGGTAGGATACCAGCTGATTCAGCTATTATTGACGACGAAGAGGCGGTGAGTATCATTGCGGATTATCGGAACGAGGACGAAGAAGGAGTGACAAGAGACTTCAATCGATACAAAGGTTATCAGACGATTATCTTCTTTCAGCATTTCATCTATCAGTTGGAACACTGCCATCCTTGGAAGTATTACCTTCATCCAGAGAGTTTCACGGATGATGATCGAGAAGCTGTAAAGCATATCTGTGCCTCACAAAAGATTGAATATAACGAGCAGGCGGTAGTGAACATCTACCATCATGCGCAGGAATATATGGACGAGGCGAATGTAGTCGGACTTGATGGGAAGACGGCTGATAGGATTCGTGTACTCCTTTGGAAGATGTATTACGCTAATTGTTACGCCCGATATAAGGAGGAAAATCATCTTTTCGATTTCGAGGATTTGCTTCTCTATACATACGATATTTATCGTTCTGATCCTACTTGTAAGCGTTATCAGTGGATACAAGTGGATGAGGTGCAGGATCTTAACGGTATGCAGCTCGCTATCATTGACTTGTTGACAGCAGAGGACAACCCGATGGTGATGTACTTAGGCGACGAACAGCAGGCTATCTTCTCTTTTATGGGGGCGAAAGTGGAAACGCTGACACTGTTGAAGATGCGCTGTAAGGGTAATATACATCACCTACAACGTAATCATCGTTCCCCAAAATATCTACTTGATGTCTTCAATGATTATGCAGAAAAGCAACTGAAGATAGATCGCGAACTACTCCCTCTTTCAGACAACGACATAAAGGCAAAGTCGGGGGACTTGAGAATCATACATAGTAGTACGATTGAAGCAGAACACAAGGATGTTGCCGCTGAGGCTCTCCGCCTTTATGAGCAAAATAAGGAAGAGCGTACAGCCGTTATCGTCAGTGCCAATTCGGATGCTGATCGTATCAGTGATGCGATGACAGAAGTAGGACTAACTCACTTTAAGGTCTCTGGTCGTGACCTTTTCGACACACCCGATGTCAAGTTATTGTTGGCACATTTGAGTGTTCTATCCAACGAACATAACTCTATTGCATGGACACGTATAATGAAAGGTGTGCGTGCCTTCCCTTCTCATGCCCTTGCTCGCCGATTTAATTGGAAGTTAAAGCAGTTGGCACTATCGCCTTCTGACTTTCTTCTTTACCCCGATAGCTGTTATACAGCTGAGTTTCTTCGTGCCTACGACGACGAAGAAATCGTTGTTTTCGATACTGAGACAACAGGCTTGAATGTCTTTCAAGATGACATTATAGAGATTGCTGCCATCCGAATCAAGGGTGGGGAAGTGGTTGGTGAACCGCTTGATCTCTACATAGAAACCGATAAGCCGATTCTGCCAATGCTCGGTGATAAGGAGAATCCGATGTATGCTATCTATCATAAGAAGATGGTTACTGGCGAATTACTTACCCCTGAAGATGCCTTACAACGTTTCCTAACATTCGTGGGTACAAGTCCTATGCTTGGACATAACGCCAACTACGATTACAACATACTTGATAACAATCTGCAACGTTACTGCAATGACACGATGCAGGTACGTGAGAACCGCTGCTTCGACTCGCTCAAACTGATAAGACTATTGGCTCCAAGCCTTCATTCCTACAAGTTGGAGAGCCTTCTTGATACCTTCCAACTGACAGGCGTTAATAGTCATCAGGCAATTGATGATGTGAAAGCAACTATCAGTCTTGTACGCCTCTGTGCTGATAAAGCACGTGAAAAGCAAGCGCAGCAAGAGGCTTTCATTCATCACCCGAAGGTGAAACCCTTTGCTAACGTGCTTCGTAGCAATTATGGTGAACGCTATCGAGAGGCTGTCAACCGACTTTATCAGCTATCAACCAACCATGAACCAGCTCTTGTCAGCGAACTCTCTACTGCTTATAATGCCTTTCGTTCTGATGGTTTAATCAATGATATCTCCCGATTAGACTATATCCTTCGTTATCTCCGCATAGATATGTTGACAGACGAAACGGTTGCTAATGCCCTTGCACCACAGCTCTCGCAGTACGTAATGGATATTAATACGCTGAAAGAAGCCGACTTCTGCAATAGTAAGAGTATTCTTGAGCGTATCTATGTGACGACTGTTCATAAGGCAAAGGGGCTGGAGTTTGATAATGTTATCATCTTTGATGCAGCCGATGGATGCTACCCGAACGCCTATAACAAGACCAAGCAGCAAGACGAGGAAGATGCTCGTAAATTCTATGTTGCCATGTCACGTGCTAAACGTCGCCTGTTCATTGCATACGCCCTGCAGATGGTCGATCGCCATGGAAGGGTTTTCAACCGTGAATTGACACCCCTAATGGATAGCATTCAAAAGTATTTTAATTAGGATTGAGCTACATCAAACAACTGATATAAAATAAGAAAGAAACAGATGGAACGATATTTTTTGTCTGTTATCTCTTTTAAAAGGAAATAAATTATACCTTTGTAGTGTTAGAGTGAAATGTTGGATATCTAAGGAAAAGATATAAACTAAATCTTTCTTGTATTCATAAACTAATAAAATCAGGATAATATGACAAAAGAAAAGTTCTTCTCTGCAATGGGATGGGTTGGTATGGTGACAGCTGTTTTAATGTATGTTTTCTACCTACCACAGATAGAAAGTAACCTCGCAGGCAACAAGGGTTCTTTTATTCAGCCATTTATGGCAGGTGTTAACTGCACCTTATGGGTTGCTTACGGATTGTTTAAGGAGAAGCGTGATTGGCCAGTAGCAATTGCTAACACACCGGGTATCATCTTTGGTTTTGTAGCAGCTTTCACTGCATTGTAAGTCAAAACAATATAAAATGAGTGTCCTCTTCATTCTTTCGGATGAAGAGGATTTTTGTTTTATGGCTGAAAATCAAATCAATTACATTGCCATCTGCAAAACTTTTATTATCTTTGGCGTAGCTAATAGCACCTGTTTTCGAACACTACGAACGAATAATAATGAAGCGTATGAGAATATATCAAACAGTCTTAACACTGCTCTTTCTCTCCTTTCTACTGACCTCCTGCAAGACAAAGACGGCTGATGGGCAGAAGGATTCGGGAGTCGCAGTAGGTCATTTTCCTGACCAGAGGGAATATCTAAAGGAGTTCAAGGACGACATTGTCATCATGGAATGTGGGGATTATGACTTCAATACAGCCCCAATAGGTATCGGAAATAAGTTCTTTACGCTGTTACATGGATGGGTATATACCGATGGTGTCCTCTCTCATACCATAACAGGTGAGGGACTGACAGAGGGTATTTTGGTGCAAGACTTCCCCAATTATGAGGATTTGAAAGAATATGGTGGCTATTATGTTTCGGATAAACCTTATATCAAGATGAAGCTTTATCGCACGAAGGATGCCGTTTGGTTTATGAATAAGCGGTACCCTATCGCACGAGAAAATGGTGACAGTATCTTCTCTCCGTTAATGAAAAGAGAGTATGGGAATAATCAATCTGTATGGATATTTGTGGGGGATATTCCGTTGAAAAACAATTAATCGAAGCGTATGAAGACTATACTACTTATCTTTTCTTGTCTCCTTCTATTCTGTTGCACAACAAAGACGCGAAAGGTAACAACCGTTCATTCTCAATATGATACTGTGTATATTTACGCAAAGGATGTGACGGGGCAAAAAATATACAATGTTATTTCCGAGAAGGTGGTAATGGCTAATGGAGACCCGTTATTTGGTAAGATAAGAAAAGAGGTCCCGAAACAGTTGAATGACAAGGAGTTTGAACTTGCTAAAACCATTGTAAGGAAGTATATTCATAGGCATCAAGCTAATTACCTACCCTTTGATTCCTATTTTCAGCAATACTTAGGTTATAAGAAAGATGGTGTTTTAATGGCGGATGTTGCTTTATTTTCAGTTTATAGAGTCATCTATCAAAAGGGTGTTGCTGGGATTACTCGTGAAGACTATAGGGTGAAATTCAGGTTTCTGAAAGAACTTGGGAAGGAGCGTAAGAGGTTTACAATAAACTTGGATAAGGGAGTTGTAGTAAAAGAATAGGAAGATTTAAGATATGTCACTTATCTTTTTTGCCGCACAAAGCTAACTTCTTTTTCCTCGTTCCATGGTAATCCTTTGATAGTCAGTATGCTGTCGTGTAACTCCATGACTTTGCAGCGGTTAGTATCATTCTCGTCATAGACTAAAAAAAGCGAGTCGTTCACAAAGTGGTAACTATTAAACCACTTGCAAGTGTCTCCTGCGCCTGGGTCGTATGCAACAGTAGAATCCGTCACGTCGAGTGTTGGACGCATACCAGTGTATGTCTTTTCCACACCTACCCAGTTCCCTATAAATTCTTTGGGGTAGACGTGTCTATCGTTTCTACTGCAGGCAGCGAGCAAAATTAACAAGAAAATAGAAAGTAAGTAGTATCTCATACCTCACGAATTTATCAATATCAACAATCACGATAAGTGCATATACTAAAAAGGCTGACCAAAACGGAATCATAGTCTATAGCCCCTTTATGATATAAACGCCGTCAGCATCATAAAATTGTTTAGTATAAAGGTTTTCTTTTGATGATTGCAAATGTTGCAAAATACTCTTTTGAGAATTGAAATTTGTTTATATAGCGAACGTGTTTTGGGGGCTTAAAAGGCGATGAAACGAGCTAAAAAGCCGCCTTTGTAAGTTACAAAGAATCAGTGAGTTGCATAGTCGTATTTTAAAAGGTGCTTAGTAAGGCTTTAAAAGGGCGTTAGTTAGACTCCAAAAGGGCATCTTTTGCAAGTCAATTGGGCGTTAATTACAAGCTAATTTACGCTCTTTTTGTTTTTAAGATTTGATTTTTCTTTACAAAATTCATTCTCCCCGCAAAAGCTATAGAGAAGATAATAAGGTGAAAGTGGGCAAAGTGAAAAGTTCTTCTGTTATTCTGTCTTCAGACAATTCAGTCTTCGTTCTTCTGTTAGTTTGTCTTTTCTTTATTCTGTCTACAATCAATTGGTTAACTTGTCTACTGGTTAACTTGTCAATCAAAGAAATGTTCTTCTGTCTTTGTCCTTCTGTTACTCTGTCTTTATATTATTCTATCTCAAAGCTGTTTAATCATCTTGTTTATTCCAACGGTGATAATCATAATAATGAACTTTGAATTTTGAGAAGTCTGACCGCTATAAACGAGAAAACCGCAGGACGAAAGTCCTACGGCCAATTTCTCTCTTTTTCTGTTCGTTCTCTGATTACTTAACAGAGTCAGCAGCTACTGAATCAGCAGCAACAGAGTCACCAGCGAGTGAGTCACCAGCGAGTGAATCTACTACAGAGTCAGCTGTAGAGTCAGCGTTCTGAGCTGGCTTAGAGTTACCACCACAAGATGCGAAAGAGATAGCTGCGATAGCTACGAACATTAAAACTAATTTCTTCATTTTCTTTGCTTTTTAAATCTGTAAAACAATCATTTGTTTGTTAAAACGATGCAAAGGTAAGTATTTTTTTTATTCGGCAATAATTTTTTTAGAACTTTTTTTGTTCTTCTTTTGTAACAAATTCATAAACCACTGATAATCAGTGTTATATGAATGTTAAATAAATGTTAATGATTTTGATGTGTGCCTACACAATTTCAAAATCCTTGCTTTTTAGCGGTCTTAGAGGGTCTGTTTCACAGTGTAAAATCTTATTTTCTTAGTCTTTCTTATCTTATCAAATGTGTAAACGGGTCGTATTTCTTTGGTTTTGTCTTCATTTTACTGTAACTTTGCAAGTTATATGATAGATACAGCAGCATTTCAAGGCAAGACAGCCAAGTTCTATACTTTGGGTTGTAAACTCAACTTTTCAGAGACAAGTACCTTCGCGCGTACCTTATATAATATGGGCGTACGTGAAGCGAAGAAGACTGAGCAGGCAGATATTTGTCTGATCAATACTTGTTCGGTTACAGAGGTTGCTGACCATAAGTGTCGCCAAATTATTCATCGTATGGTGCGCCAAAATCCTGGTGCTTTCGTTATTGTAACTGGTTGCTATGCTCAGCTTGAAAGTGCAACAGTGGCAAAGATAGAAGGTGTAGACCTTGTATTGGGTAGTAATGAGAAGGCCGACCTTGTACAGTATCTTAGTGATGCGTGGAATAAGGTAGATACAGATAAAGACAAGGAAACGTCAGAGGGTGAGTATCACTCTGTAAAGACGAAGGATATTAAAAGTTTCCAAGCAAGTTGCTCACGTGGTAATCGTACACGCTACTTCTTAAAGGTGCAAGATGGATGTAATTACTTCTGCACTTATTGTACGATTCCCTTTGCACGTGGATTCTCTCGTAACCCGACTATTCAGTCACTTGTTGCGCAGGCAGAAGAGGCTGCAAGAGAGGGTGGAAAGGAGATTGTGTTGACGGGAGTTAATATAGGTGACTTTGGTAAGACTACAGGTGAGAGCTTCTTAGACCTCGTTAAGGCATTGGATAAGGTAGAGGGAATACAGCGTTTCCGTATTAGTTCGCTTGAACCCGACTTGATCGATGATGAGTTGATAGAATATTGTGCGCAGTCACGTGCGTTTATGCCACACTTCCATATCCCACTTCAGAGTGGGTCTGATGAGGTGTTAGAGTTGATGCACCGCCGTTATGACACGGCACTCTTTGCACATAAGATTAAACTTATTAAGGAAAAGATGCCCGATGCATTTATAGGTGTGGATGTGATGGTAGGCTCTCGTGGTGAACGACCAGAGTATTTTGAGGATTGTTATAACTTCCTCGACTCCCTGCCTGTTACCCAACTCCATGTCTTCCCTTATTCAGAACGACCAGGAACAGCGGCATTGTCAATCCCTTACGTAGTGGATGATCGTGAGAAGAAACACCGTGCACATAAGCTTTTGAAGCTCTCTGATGAGAAGACACGCGCCTTCTATGCAGAGCATATAGGTCAAGAGGCAGACGTCCTCTTTGAGAAAGCGGCACGAGGAAAGGCTATGCACGGCTTTACAGATAACTATATTCGTGTAGAATTATCGCCCGATCAGGCAAAGGAAGAGTATGACAACCAGATTCTTCGAGTACGATTGGGAGAGTTTAATTTCGACCAAAGTTCATTAAAGGCAGAACTCTTATGAAAGTAGCGATAGTCATATTGAACTGGAATGGACGAAGCATGATGGAGCAATATCTCCCTTCTGTGCTGAATTATTCACGTGATGAGGCAGAGGTTATCATAGCCGACAATGCTTCAACAGATGACTCTGTCGCATGGTTGAAAACAACCTATCCACATGTTCGAGTGATAGAATTAGCTGAGAACTATGGCTTTGCAGAGGGGTATAATCGTGCGCTAAAGCAAGTAGACAGCGAGTATTACGTGTTGTTAAACAGTGATGTTGAGGTGACGCACCACTGGCTTACACCCCTCGTCGAGGAGATGGATGCCCATGAGGATATAGCAGCTTGTCAGCCAAAATTGCTCTCTGTTGCTAATCGTGATGCTTTTGAGTATGCTGGTGCATCGGGAGGTTTCATTGATCGTTATGGCTATCCGTTCTGTCGTGGACGCATCTTCGACACCGTAGAGGATGATAATGGACAATATGATAATGCAGAGGAGGTCCTCTGGGCAACAGGTGCTTGCTTGATGATACGTGCTAAGGACTATTGGGCTGCAGGTGGATTGGACGGCAGATTCTTTGCTCATAATGAGGAAATCGACCTCTGTTGGCGTCTGCATCAAATGGGTAAGCGCATCTTCTGTTTCCCAGAAAGCTATGTTTATCACGTTGGAGGCGGCACATTGCCTAAGTCGAACCCACGTAAAACCTTCCTGAACTTCCGTAATAATCTTACGATGTTATGGAAGAACTTGCCAGAAGATGAGTTGAAACATGTCATGCGTGTACGATGGTTCTTAGACTATTTAGCTGCATTTCAAACGCTGATTCTGAATCATAATTGGGGTGAATTTAAGGCGATTTTCTCAGCACGTCGTGCCTTTAAACAGTGGCGAAACGAGTTTGAACGCCTGCCGATTCGTCTTGATGGAGTGGTAAAACATCGAGAAAATCTACCTTTATGCACAAATGATGGACGTAAGAAATATAGCCTTCTTTGGCAATATTACGTGAAGGGTCGTAAGTTTTTTAGTTCCTTATCTGAATGAAAATAGGATATAGTTGCATGTTATTTTAATATTTTTAGCAAAACACTTGCGTTTTAAAATATATTTTAGTAATTTTGCAATCAATACTCAAATATTGTAAAAAGTAACCAGAAAGTAACCAGTGAGATATCTCTATTTCATATTATTAGTTGTTCTGTTCACCTGTGCAGGCTGTCAGTTCAAACTTTCATCTGATGACGTGAATGAAAATTCGTTGTTATTAGAGATAGATCGCTATGACCGTTTGGAATATCGTTACTTGACAACAGGTGATTTCTCTGCGCTCCAGCAGATGAATACAGAGTATCCGATTGAAACTCGTACACTGATAGAAGATGTTGTAAAGATAGGTGAGATAACCGATCCAGACATTAATACAAAGTTCCTGAAGTTTTATCAAGACACAACCTTACAGTCAGTCATTGCTGCTGTAGAGTCGGAGTTTGCGAATACAGAAGACCTTGATCATCAGTTTAGTACAGCTTTCAAACATCTGAAGCAGGCTTTGCCAAACATAACAATTCCAAGAGTCTATGCGCAGATCTCGGCTTTAGACCAAAGTGTTGTTGTGGGTAATGGTACTATCGGTATCTCGCTCGATAAGTACCTCGGTCCTAATTATCCTTTGTATGCGAAGTTCTATTCGCCAACACAGCGTAAGCAGATGTCACGTGAATACATTCTTCCAGATTGTATGACATTCTATTTGGTGAGTATCTACCCTTTACAGCATTTCGAATCACGTCCGCAATTAGAGCGTGACTTGCAGATTGGCAAGATACAATGGATTGTTAATCAGATAATGACAAAACGTATCTATCACAGTCGATACGAGGAGGCCGTAGATAACTATATGAAGAAGAATCCTAAGACCTCATACGAGGAACTGCTTCGTATGGCAGACTTTTCTAAGTTTAAGGTTCTTGAGAATTAGTTTTTATAGCTTCAGATATTATAAGCACCATACACTCCCCTCTTGAAATCAGCGGGTATTTTCCGCAAGAATAGTTTTCAAGAGGGGTTTATTGTGTTTGTTAGGTTGTAGTGCCTAGTTCGGTGTTGAGTGTTAGGGGATAATGGTTACTTGTGGTGGGTGATAGGCGTCCAGTGATAATTTGAATCCTCCGTTCTTATTATATATTATCTCCCTTTGTATGTAACAACCAGATATTTTGTGCTAAAACTATATTGTAATGTGATAGGTCATCTATGGCAATGGTGCGGGGTATGAACACCAATGGTGCGGAGCGTCCGCACAACATGTGCGGGACATGAGTACGATGATTACTTATCAAAGCTTAGAAGCGTACATAGTCTTGAAGTTTTTTAATGAGAATGTTACATAGATTCTGGTTCAGATGCTCAAAAGCTTGTGTTTGTTGTATTAAAAACGTTTGTAAAAATTGTTTTATTTTGTCTTTATTTCTCATTTTTTTCTTGCGGATTAATTTTTTTTTGTAACTTTGCACATGAATTTACAATAATATACAATACTGATTGTGTTCTATTTGGCTTGTAAAGTAAAAGGAAGGAAAAGGTATATTTTATTTTAAATAGTTTTGTTATGGAGAAAAAACAGTTCAGACTTTATTGCACACCTAAATGTTCAATAATGTGCGTTGAAACATCCTTTCTAATGGATACCTCACTCCCAGGTCAGCACAACCCTGCAACGCATGGTAATGGGCCAGCAGACCCAGATGAAGGTACACCTAAAGAATGGGAGGAAAGTTGATTATCATCAATCATTAACTAAAATTTCTTTAAGATTATTCAACAGAGTTGTGATTAAAAATTAGACGTAATGAAAAGAAAAGATTTATTTAAGAAACCCATTCTTTTGCTCACATTGATGTGCAGTCTGGTAATGGTATTTGCTTCGTGTTCCAA
>ERZ773018.851-NODE-851-length-17231-cov-22.911737_pt1 | contig 17231 bp, 10 predicted proteins | sample MGYA00580840_ERZ773018 | MGnify/ENA primary metagenome ERZ773018 (study PRJEB29015, sample SAMEA2738125) | human oral metagenome | biome: human oral; feature: human-associated habitat; material: saliva | place: China | collected 2256 ... | reverse complement strand
AGCCGTCGGGGAGCTTAGTGACCTGCTGCTTGAGGACACGGTGCTTGAGGTTGTGGAGACCATTGGTCGTCCAAGCCGAGCGCACCCAGATGTCATTGTCAGCGGGAGCACGGAAGGCCGTGATACGGGGTCCATTGCCTGGGAAGATAACTGTATCGCCAGCATAGACGAGCTGGTGGATCGTCCCTTCGCGGAGGTCATACTGCACGGAGAAGTCGCTACCAGCGACCTCATAGACCTCCTTCGTCAGACTCTTCGCACGGAGGCCCTTCCCCCCTTGCAGGGCATCTCGCTCACGGAGCGACTGCAGGGCGAGCTGCTCATCAGCGGCTACATAGCCGGCCTTAGCCCAAGGCTTGTCGGTGCGCAGACGGCACTCGACCTTGACGAAGTACTCGCTATTAGGCTGAAGGTCTGAGGTAGAGAGAGGCAGAGTGACGGTCCCAGCCGTACGAGGAGCGATAGCAGGGAGATCCAGGACGCCCGAGCGCTCCTCTACCCCATCGCGGTAAAGACTCCAGCGAAGGTCGAAGTCTGCGAGGGAGACGAAGTAGTGCTTATTGAAGATACGCACACGTCCTGCCATCAGATCTTCGGCTTCGATACCGATCTGCTGGTAGACCTTCTTCACCTCATAGTACTGAGGCTTAGGCTGGAGGTCGGCGAACATGATACCGTTCATGACGAACATACCATCATTGGGGAAGTCACCGAAGTTACCCCCATAGGCCAGATAGCGCAGCCCTTCGGGCGTGTAGTTGTACAGAGCCTGGTCTACCCAGTCCCAGATAGCACCACCGCAGATGTAGTTCGAGCTCTCGATAGCCTTCCAGTAGTCCGCCAGACCACCACAGGCATTCCCCATGGAGTGGGCATATTCGGAGATATGGAAGGGGTACTTGATCTTGTACTTACCCGTAGCAGCTCCCTCGACCCAAGCGATAGAAGGATACTGATTGGAGCCCATATCGACGATGTCGTTATTGCGCTCATACTGCACGGGGCGTGAGGTGTCGACGCGCTTCGTAGCCTCGTAGCTCTTGACGAAGTTCACGCCAGGGCCAGCCTCATTACCCAGCGACCAGATGACGATGCTGGGGTGGTTGATGTTGGCATGCACCATCTCGAGCATACGAGAGACGTGCTGTGCCTCGAACTCAGGCACGTGCGAGAGCGAAGCCTTGCCGTAGTAGTACTGATGTGACTCGATATTTGCCTCGTCCTCAAGGTAGATACCATACTTATCGCACAGGTAGTACCAGTAGGGAGCAGGAGGATAGTGGGAGTTGCGCACGTGGTTGATGTTCGCACGCTTCATCAGGAAGACCTCGCGCTCCATCTGCTCATGCGTGATGGCATGCCCACGGGAGGGATCCGTCTCGTGGCGGTTCGTCCCCTTGAACTTCACGGGCTTATGGTTGACGTAGAAGTAGCGACCAGCATGACCGAACTCATCTTGGTCGGCTGGTGTCTCGCGGATCTCGACCTTACGGAAGCCCGTATAGATGGACGCGCGATCCAGCAGCGTCTTCCCCGCCTTGTCATAGAGCTCGGCGACCAAGACATAGCGGTGGGGAGCTTCTGCAGACCAGAGCGCAGGGCTCTGGAGCGTGAGCGTCGTCTCAGCCGTGCCCGTCGAGATACTACGCCCTTCGGCGGTAGCCACTGGAGCACCGCTCACCTCATCAGAGTAGAGAGGCAGTGCATAGAGTTTGTAGCGCAGGCGTAGGTCGGGGCGTACCGCCTTCATCCCTTGGCTTCGAAGCTCAGAGGTGATGCGCAGACACCCCTCCTTCAGGTCGGAGGTCACGTCAGGGATGACCTGCAGGTCACGCAGGTGTACCTTCGGCTTAGCGGTGAGGTAGACCGAGCGGAAGATCCCTGGGAGGCGGAACATATCCTGTGCTTCGAGGAACGAGCCATCACTATTGCGGTAGACCTCTACAGCGATGACATTCTCCTCTCCCTTGGGGCGGAGGTAAGGTGATATATCGAAGGAGGCGAGATTGCGGGAGTTCTTAGAGAAGCCCACATAGCGTCCGTTGATCCAGAGGTAGAAGAACGAGTCGACCCCATCGAAGTTAAGGAACACCGCCTTGTCGCTCCACTCGGTGGGGAGCTTAAAGGTGCGGCGGTAGGAGCCAACCTCATTACGATCACGATAGGTCGTCCATTCCTTGGGTGGGGTACGCATGACCCCCTCACGCCAGTCATCAGGGCGCACCTTGTGGTAGAAGATGACGGGCTGATTGACATAGATAGGCGTACCATACTTCTGCTTCCCGTCACGCTGGAGGCCGTAGACATTCCAGTTCATCGGTACGGTGACCTCATCCCAAGAGGAGGCATCGTAGTCGGCACGATAGAAGTCCACAGGACGCTCTTCTGGCGTACGTACCCAGTGGAAGCGCCACGTCCCGTCAAGGCTCTGATAGAGGGAGCTGTACTCTGGGAGTACGCGCTCGGCACGATCCTTCGGGGCGAAAGAGAAGAAGTAAGCGTGGGGTTGCTCCTTGCCAAGAGCGTAGTCGGCTGGACTTTGCCACTCTTTGCCCGTCGGGGCGGTCGAGTGATCATAGCGATAGCCGGGGAGGAGTCGCTGCCCAGTCACAGGGCTGGGCAAGGCGAGGGTTAGGGCAGCAGCGAGGCTGCTCACGGCGTAGATCTTGTTCATTAGATTGTAGTTCCAAGGGAGATATCCGACAGCAGAGGGGAGTCCTCCGCCACGGCTGGAATGCTATGGACAAATATACAGCTTTGGTGCATATTTACCCAGAGTATAATGATCATACCGAGAGATTGGCTTTGCCCCCCCCCCTCGCAAAGTCCATAGAACAAGGAGTAGAAGCAGCGTAGAAATAAACACAGACCAGCAGAACTATTACCTCAAAACCAAGGAGATATTCCACCCAAGCAGTATCTCTATTCTTAAATCCACGTGCGTAGACTTAAGATCTAGGCACGAAAATCTTATCGTCTATGCACATGGATTTTAGGACTTTGCACGTGGGTAGAAGAATGGCACTACTGCTTCATGGTTTTACCACTACTGCTGAGCAACATTTGTTTGAAGGAAGAAGAAGTTTGCTCCCCAGATGAAATCACCTCGTCCCAATACAGAAGCTATTAAGATACCTGAATAGCCCACCCGAAGCACTGGCGAAATAACACCCAAGGGAGCGCATTTTTTCGTATCTTTGTCCTATATATAGTAATGTAATACCCTACCGTGACGCCATGTGCTCACCGCAGGGACTAATCACACAGATAAGCAATGAGCGAAGAGCTGTTCGATCAAGACCATACCAACGAGAAGGAATACTCGGCCAGTAGCATTCAAGTCTTAGAAGGGCTGGAGGCCGTACGTAAGCGCCCTGCGATGTACATCGGTGACATCGGCGAGAAGGGTCTTCACCACTTGGTGTATGAAGTCGTAGACAACTCAATCGACGAGGCCTTGGCAGGCTACTGCAATGAGATCAAGGTCACCATCCACGAGGACAACTCCATCGAAGTCCAGGACAACGGTCGAGGTATCCCCGTAGACATCCACGAGAAGGAAGGCAAGAGTGCTCTGGAGGTCGTACTGACGGTCCTGCACGCAGGGGGTAAGTTCGACAAGGGCTCCTACAAGGTCTCGGGCGGTCTGCACGGGGTCGGTGTCTCTTGTGTCAATGCCCTCTCTACCCTCCTCAAGGCTACCGTCCACCGCGACGGCAAGATCTACACGCAGGAGTTCAGCCGTGGTGTCCCCACCACCGAGCTGCAGACTATCGGCACGACAGACAAGACGGGTACGACGGTACTCTTCAAGCCCGACGACACGATCTTCACCAGCACGGAGTACCAGTTCAAGATCCTGGCTACGCGTCTGCGTGAGCTCGCCTTCCTCAACGCAGGTATCACCCTCACGCTGACCGATGAGCGCCAGCGTGACGAAGCGGGTGTAGCCCTCACCGAGACCTACTACTCGGAGAAGGGTCTCGAGGAGTTCGTCAAGTACATCGACCGCTCCAAGGAGCACCTCATCGAGGATGTCATCCACATCATCACCGAGAAGCAGGGTATCCCTGTCGAGGTCGCGATGACCTACAACACCTCGTACAACGAGAATGTGTACAGCTACGTCAACAATATCAACACCATCGAAGGGGGTACGCACCTGGCGGGCTTCCGTCGTGGTCTGACGCGTACGCTGAAGAAATATGCTACCGACTCGAAGCTCCTCGACAAGGTCAAGGTAGAGATCACGGGGGATGACTTCCGCGAAGGTCTCACGGCTGTCGTAAGCATCAAGGTCGCAGAGCCCCAGTTCGAAGGGCAGACGAAGACCAAGCTCGGTAACAACGAGGTCATGGGCGCCGTAGACGTCGCCGTCAGCGAAGCCCTCGAGATCTACCTCGAAGAGCACCCCAAGGAAGCGAAGATCATCGTAGACAAGGTCATCCTCGCTGCTACGGCTCGCCAAGCTGCACGCAAGGCACGCGAGATGGTACAGCGCAAGTCGCCCCTCTCGGGTGGCGGCCTGCCTGGTAAGCTCGCTGACTGCTCCTCTAAGGACCCCATCCTCTCTGAGCTCTTCCTCGTCGAGGGTGACTCTGCAGGTGGTACGGCTAAGCAGGGTCGTGACCGTGAGTTCCAGGCGATCCTCCCACTGCGTGGTAAGATCCTCAACGTAGAGAAGGCGATGCAGCACAAGGTCCTTGAGAGCGAAGAGATCCGCAATATCTACACGGCTCTCGGCGTGACCATCGGCACCGAAGAGGACAGCATGGCGCTGAACCTCTCGAAGCTCCGCTATCACAAGGTCATCATCATGACCGATGCTGACGTGGACGGTAGCCATATCGCCACGCTCATCCTGACCTTCTTCTTCCGCAACATGCGCTCGCTCATCGAGAACGGCTACGTGTATATCGCTACGCCTCCCCTCTACCTCTGTACCCGAGGCAAGGAGCGTGAGTACTGCTGGACCGAGCAGCAGCGTCAGGCCTTCATCGACCGCGTCGGTGGTGGTGATGAGAACCGCGTACGCGTACAGCGCTACAAGGGTCTCGGTGAGATGAATGAAGAGCAGCTCTGGGAAACGACGATGAACCCCGAGAACCGCACCCTGCGCAAGATCACCATCGAGAATGCCGCTGAGGCTGATGCGATCTTCTCCATGCTCATGGGTGACGACGTAGCTCCCCGCCGCGAGTTCATCGAGGCGAATGCTACCTACGCTCGCATCGACGCTTAGTCCAGCGCCCCTTATACCTATTATAATAAGAGAAGGCTATCCCTCCGACGGCTCGGATGCCGCTGGAGGGATAGCCTTCGGCTATGATGACGATGACGACTCCTGCCACCTCCAACGCCTACTACTATATCAGTCCCTCGACCGACCCGTACTACAACATCGCTCTCGAGGACTACCTTTACCGCCAGCTCCGTCCGCTGGACACCATCTACATGCTGTGGGTGAATCGCCCCTCCGTATTCATGGGGCGCTATCAGTGGGCTGAGGCGGAGCTCGATCTTGACTACCTCGAGGAGCATGACATCGCCCTCCTGCGCCGCACCTCGGGCGGAGGCACGGTCTACCACGACCTTGGGAATCTCAACTTCACGGCGATAAAGAACGACCACTCGGGCCAAGGCTTTGACCTGAAGGCCTTCCCTACTCCCATACAGCGAGCACTCACTGGGCATGGTGTCGTTGTGGAGCGCTCGCCCCGTGGCGACCTCCGTCTTGATGGCTATAAGGTCGGTGGAGCAGCTGAGGCGGTGAACCGCTCACGCATGCTCTACCATATCTGCCTGCTCTTCGATGCCAACCTCGAGGAGCTGGAGCGCATCCTGACAGTCTCTCCCGAGGTAGAGGCCCGCTCACGTGTCGCCTCCGTGCGCTCACTGGTCACGAACCTCCGTCCCTCACTTCCCGAGGGCTATACCATCACCGACCTACAGGAGGATATCCTTACCGCCCTGCGCGAGGAGCATACGGGACTCTTCCCGCTTGAATTCAACGCTTCGGTAGAGGAGTATATCCGCACACAGCGTGCTGAGCACTTCGAGCATACTGACTGGATCCATTCGCCGATAGGGCGCGCCAAGACTACGACCGTATGACGCCATCCGTAAGCTCCGCCCTCCCCTACGTAGACTTCGCTACCTTCCTCCAGCGCCATTTCCCTGGACAGAAGGTACAGAAGATCACACTCACAGCGGGCTTCTCCTGCCCTACCCGCGATGGATCCATGGGCAAGGGAGGCTGTACCTACTGCAACAATAAGAGCTTCAGCCCGAACTATGCGACGAAGCTCAAGAGTATCACCGAGCAGATCAATGAAGGGATCGCCTTCTTCCGCAGGAAGTACCCCGAGATGAAGTACCTCGCCTACTTCCAGTCCTACACCAATACCTATGGAGAAGTGGAGGACTGCATCGCGAAGTACGAGGAGGCACTCCGTCATGAAGACGTCGTCGGGCTCATCATCGGCACGCGCCCAGACTGCATGCCCCAGCCCCTACTCGACTACCTCAAGGAGCTCTCGAAGCGCACATTCCTCCTCGTGGAGTACGGTGTAGAGAGTACGTGCGACCGCAGTCTTGAGCGTATCCAGCGTGGTCACAGCTATCAGACCAGCGTTGAGACGATTGAGCGCACCCACGCTGCAGGCATCCTCGTCGGCGCTCATCTCATCCTCGGTCTTCCGGGTGAGAGTCGCGAAGAGATGCTCCAGCATGCTGACCGCCTCTCGCAGCTCCCCATCACGACGCTCAAGATCCACCAGCTACAGATCATCCGTGGGACGATCATGGCAGGCGAGTATCAGCGTGATCCCTCGGACTTCCACCTCTTCACCGAGGAGGAGTATATCGACCTCATCGTGGACTTCGTGCATCGTCTCCGCCCCGACATCGTGCTGGAGCGCTTCGTCTCGCAGTCCCCGCCTGCCCTACTCTTAGCCCCACGCTGGGGCTGGAAGAACCACGAATTCACTGCCAAGATCCGCAAGGCGCTTACGGCTATGACACAAGATTCCTCCAAGTAAGGGATTTATCTGAGGGACTTCACCTGCACCCTCTGCGGCAGGCATTCCTCACTTTTTCGTACATTCGCTATAGAGGCGCTGGGGAGTCCCCCCACCCTCATCATATCCGTATAGCATACGCACATGGAGCAAACATTCACTATTCCCTATAAGACGCTCGACCGCTCCGAGCTCTCCGAGCAAGATCGTCAGCTAGAGGAGCGCGCACACGCGGCTGCGCAGAAAGCCTACGCCCCCTATAGCCGCTTCCACGTCGGCGCCGCCGTCCTACTCGCTAATGGCGAGATCGTCACGGGCTCCAATCAAGAGAATGCCGCCTACCCCTCGGGGACTTGCGCCGAGCGCACAGCACTCTTCTGGGCTGGTGCCCAGTGGCCCGACGTCGCTGTCGAGCGCCTCGCTATCGTCGCTATCAACAGCGCTGGCCGTGTGCCCTTCATCTCGCCCTGCGGTAGCTGCCGTCAGGTGATCATGGAGACCGCCACGCGCTTCCACCCCTTCCCCATACTTCTGATGGGTGAGGAGAAGACTATTCTCCTCGAGGACTGCCGCTACCTACTGCCCTTCGGCTTCGACGGTAGCGCCCTTTAGCCCATATATCCTCCCCCTTAACAGACTCTATGCAGCAACGTCAGCACCGCGGGCCCATGCCCTATATCGAGCGTGACACGAGCTGGATGTACTTCAATAAGCGCATCCTCTTAGAGGCCATGCGACCCGACCTCCCCCTCCTGGAGCGCTTCAACTACCTCGGCATCTACTCCAACAATCTGGATGAATTCTTCCGTGTGCGCGTCGCCTCACTGCGTCGACTCATCGACTCTGCGGAAGAGCTCCCCTCAGCCGAGCGTAAGAAAGCGAAGGAGACCCTCCGCACTATCCTCCGCCTCAATAGAGAGTACTCCCAGCTCTTCGACGAGACCTTCGCTCAGCTGGTACGCGAGCTCAAGGCTGCCCACATCCATATCATCAATGAGCGCGAGCTCACCAGCAGCCAAGAGAAGGAAGTCTTGTCCTTCTTCATGGACAAGATCAATGGCTTCACCAACCCGATCTTCATCAATAGCCCTACCTTCAACCCCGAGCAGCACCTCAAGGAGTCGCTCTATCTGGCAGTCGTCCTATGGCACGATCAGGAGGAGCCTGAGACGGGGCACGAGGTGGCGCTACTGGAGGTACCAGTGCGCGAGCTTGGGCGCTTCTTCCGGCTACGCGACGAGGGAGGCGAGAGCTACCTGATGTTCCTTGACGACGTCATCCGCTACTGCCTCCCCTACATCTTCATCGGGCGGGAGTACGTGCAGTACGAGGCCTATACGTTTAAGTTCACCAAGGACGCCGAGTTCGAGATCGAGCAAGACCTCCGCTCAAGTGTCATCGAGAAGGTCTCCCGTGGTGTCAAGCGCCGTAAGCGTGGGGAGACCGTGCGCGTCGTCTACGACCAAGCCCTCTCGCCAGAGATCCTGCGCAAGCTCAGTGCTATGGCGGAGCTCAACTTCCGCGATACACGTATCGGCGGAGGGCGCTACCACAACATGCGTGACCTGATGGACCTCCCTGACTGCGGACGCAAGGGACTTCGCTTCCCCAAGCAGCCCCCGCTGCAGATGAATGAGTTCCACTACACGCAGAGCATGATCCACCAGATCATGCACCAAGACCGCTGCCTGCACTTCCCCTATTACAGCTTCGATCACTTCCTCCGCCTTCTGCAAGAAGCCGCGATCAGCGAAGAGGTCACCGAGATACGCATCTCCCTCTACCGCGTGGCGCAGAACTCCAAGGTCGTCAAGGCGCTGACCACAGCAGCGCAGAACGGCAAGCGCGTCACCGCCGTCGTCGAGCTCTTAGCACGCTTCGACGAGCAGTCGAATATCAACTGGGGGAAGAAGATGCAGGACTTCGGTATCAACGTTGTCCTCGGTCATGAGAAGCTGAAGGTCCACTCGAAGCTCGTCTACATCCGCACCAAGCATGGGGGCATCGCCTGCATCGGCTCGGGCAACCTCCACGAGGGTACCGCTCGACTCTATACCGACCTCATGCTGATGACTGCGCACAAGGGCATCGTACATGACGTGATGCAGGTCTTCGACTTCATCGAGCGCCCCTTCATCGCCCCGCACTTCCATCACCTGCTGGTCGCACCCAACGATATGCGCCAGCCACTCTACAACCTTATTAATAAGGAGATCCGCTTGGCTCGAGCTGGACAGGAGGCCTACATACGCCTCAAGCTCAATCATATCGTCGATGAGAAGATGGTAGCCAAGCTCTACGAAGCCGTGACGGCTGGCGTGCGTGTCGAGCTCTGCCTGAGAGGCAACTGCTCCCTCCTACCTGGTGTACCAGGCTATAGCGAAGGGCTCTTCATCAATGCGATCATCTCACGCTACCTCGAGCACTCCCGCATCTACGTCTTCGGTGGAGGTGGGGAGCCGAAGTACTACATCGGCTCGACCGACTGGATGACGCGCAACCTCGACCGCCGCATCGAAGTCATGACTCCCGTCTACGACCCTGACATACAGCGTGAGCTGGACTTCATCATCTCAGCTGGCCTGAGAGATACCGAGCAGGGCTACTACGTCCAAGGGGAAGCTGTGCGCCCACGTCGCGATGACTTGGGTCCCGATGAAGCCCCCTTCAACTCCCAGCAAGCACTATACAAGTACTACGAAGCAAAGAAGAACAAAGAGAATAATGGGTAAGTCTCACTACGCCGGTATCGACATTGGCTCCAATGCCGTCCGCCTCCTCATCAAGTGCCTCAACGAGCCTGGGAGTGCCGAGCCGCTCTCCAAGGTCCAGCTGGTACGCGTCCCCCTACGCCTCGGTGAAGATGCCTTCGTCGATGGGCGCATATCGAAGAAGAAGGGCAAGCAGCTCGTCAGCCTCATGAAGGCCTACCGCGAGCTGATGGAGATCTACGAAGTCTCTGCCTTCCGTGCCTGCGCTACCTCTGCTATGCGTGATGCAGAGAATGGGGCCGAACTCGTGGAGAAGATCTACGAGAAGACCGACATCCGTATCGAGATCATCGATGGTAGAGAGGAAGCTCGCCTCATCTCTTCCGACCTCATCCGTTCGCTGGCCACCCAGACCGAGGATACCTTCCTCTACGTCGACGTCGGTGGGGGTAGTACGGAGCTCAACCTCGTACGTGGTGCGGAGCTCATCGAGTCTCGCTCCTTCGATATCGGTACGATCCGACAGCTCAGCGGCAAGGTGCGTGACGAAGAGCGCAACTCCTTCGGTGACTACGTGCGCACCCTGCGCTCTACCTATGGCACCCTACGCCTTGTCGGTACAGGGGGGAATATCAATAAGCTCCTTCGCCTCGGTGCCCCTTCGGAGCGTGCCAACGTAAACAGCCTCCCTGTCGAGAGCCTCCAGCGTGTCGCCGATGAGCTCCGACAGTACACCCCCGAGCAGCGTATGCAGCTCTTCCGCCTCAAGCCCGACCGTGCTGAGGTCATCGTCCCTGCGGCAGACATCTTCCTCTTAGTCGCCTCTATCACCGAAGCCACGGAGATCATCGTCCCCACGAAGGGGCTCGCCGACGGTATCGTCGACTCCGTCTGCCCGATCCTGCCATAGCGCTATCTAAGGCGCATTTCCCACGACGTCCGTCGCCCTCCACGCTCACTACTACAGCGGGAGGGCAACGGACGTACTCTATATATAATAGAGGTATAGGCTTAGCAGCATGGCTAAGTGAAGCAGTACTGGTCACGAAGGCAACCAGTACTGGTAGCACATACTGACCAGTACTGATCCATCACACGACCAGTACTGGTCAACACAGCGACCAGTACTGGTTCATTTTTCACCCTCGTAATCATTTCACTCAAAGCCCCCTACAAAGGCATATCTTCATCCATAAAGAAGCGCCCGAGCGCACCACGCAAGCTTTCCCCTTGAAGCCCTTAGGTTATTTAAATATTTGTCTTAACTTTGCTGTGTCTTACGAGTATACCCGAGGGCATTATGCTGGTGAAGCGCACCAGTCTGGACCCAGGGTAGTAAGGGAAGCCGGTGTGAATCCGGCGCAGTACCCGCTACTGTAAGTCACTCCCTATCTGCAGCTCCCCACGGGGATGACAGATAGGCTCCTCCTATGACGGAAGGACCAACGAGCTCTTCGCCGAGCGTCTTGGCAGACCTTCGCCACTGAGTACGAAGCTACTTGGGAAGGATCGTAGGAATGAGAAGTTAGGGTGATAAGCCAGGAGACCTGCTCATGAGATCCAATGTGTCAATCTCGGGAATAAGATTGGGAAGACATTGCCATGAGACGCTCCTCCTGATGGTAGCTCTCTCCGATGTGTGCACCTTCTCCTACCCCACCCGACGGACCGCCCGTCAGCGCTGGTAGTGAAGGAAGTCTTTCTGCCCCGCTCTCCGAGACGCGCAGTGGCTTCCAGATATTGAAATGTGTCGTGCGTATCACTTCGCCCGCAAGGACGAAGCCGGAGAGAAGGTCACCTCATCAGAATATCCCCCGATAATCTTTTGAACATCCTGCAGCTGTGTGCCCCCTATCGGGTCGTACACAAGCCCGCTTGTGACAAGTAGGACAAGGCTCTACTCTGTCTGGGATCTCTATGGGTCTGGTACTCGCAGGGGTCTTTCTTCATGTTCCTCCAACCTATCCAAAACCACCCCTGCCCCCCATAGGGCCAGCCAGGGATACCTCGCTGGCTGCAGCACCTCGATCCATACGCCGACCATGTTAGGTGCACGGCTCGGTCTAAGGCTCGTCACAACTCCCTTCGGGGAGATGTGACATCAGCTTTGACCGTCGCCGGCCCCAATATCTTGTTTGCCCCGTACGTCTACTCTACCGAAAGAGCTGAGAGCAAGAGCAGTCATGCATACTACTTTAGGGTCTATGCGAGGTATCACTACCCGTAGCCCTATCCGAATACCATGGAGGCCTTACTCCTCATCCCTTCCGCACCCTCATCTCAGTATCCGCCCCACGACGGAGGCTACTCGCTATGCGCTCTGCAATTGCTTATCTACCGATTTTGCGTTACTTTTGCAGCCGAATGCGTACACCTATGGTGTGCGTTACATGGTCGCCCAGATGGTGGAATGGTAGACACGAGGGACTTAAAATCCCTTGACCAATAGGTTGTGTGGGTTCGAGTCCCACTCTGGGTACAGCCACATACAGAAAGCCCCTGCGTAAATCAATGATTTGCGTAGGGGCTATTCTTGTAGCGGACGATATAGCGGACGGAAAATCTCAGATCACACGGAACTTCCGAGAAAACCAAGTTCCACCAACGCACACATCCAATGAGCACCAAGCTACCCGACTCTGAATATGTGCCATAAACGATTACATAGATCTACCTCACGGAGATTCTATACGAGCTCGTTTATTCCTATATTTGTGTGAGGGTTTCTTCTAACCCTAGGGATACTTCGATATTGAAGTAGCTTACCCTATCCTGCAAACAATACTATTATTAATAACCTCCAACATCTTACTGTATGCGGTATATCTACAGCATTATCGGAGCAATAATCTTGCTCATCTCGGGTACACAGAGTGCATTCGCTCAAAAAGAAACGACTATAACACGGACAATTTTGGGCTGTACGCTGGGAACGTCTACCCTTGACTCCGTAAGAATCAGACTACAAGAGCTAGGAGCTGAATTCGAACCAACAAATCCAACTACCCCAAGAGCAGCTGGACTACTCGTGACGGGAGGGGTAACCTTCGCCAGCGCAAGACCTAAAATCCTCTTTATATTTATCGACAACAAACTCGCATTAATCAATATTGTCTTCCTCACTAAAGATGATGCAGATAGGATCAATAGAAACCTATCACTTAAGTATAAAAACTGGGAAGATACCACCACCTACAAAGAGGAAGGGGGAGCCGTTCAGGATCCAAAAACCTTTTTACTGCATACCTATACATTTGCAGAGGACTATAAAAAGGACTTCCAATACTCGACCCTATCCTATGGAGACAAGGCTCTGCTATCTAAAAGTGCAAAAATTGCGAGCGAAGAGTTGTAGCCTAACCGCCCATAATCTTTTCTATCCTATGAGAGTTTCGTTCTACGATCCAATCGCAGGAGAAGAAGGAGTAATAGCAAGGCTATACGGCATCTAAAAAAGGGATTCTAGGAAATAGTACCCCACTGCATTTCCACACCCAGCTGTGAGTGAGAAAATGTGGCGGGGTACTTATTTTATCTTGTTGGTGATCGACTCTTTTAAAGCCTCAAAGAAAGTCTGATAAGCGAACAACTCAAAGAGATACAGCTCTGAGGAATCCAGCAAGCTTTCTCCTATTAGTCCAAGAGTTCCAACCTTCATAGCAGGGAGTTTTGACTGCTCCAGTACCCCAACATATCAATTCTATAAATACACACATAGATATAGGCTATCAAACTAAGGGCTCATTATCAGGGTTATCGGGCCTCTCGGGTAGTAGTCTACTCACTCGTTTGCTCTATCTTTGCTTGGACTGGATTCATCCGACGAAATTATCATTCACATCCCCTCATCGACCCTATGCCGACTGAGTCTCCAAAACCCAATTTCTTCGTGCGAGCCTTTCGCCTCTATCGCGATGGCTTCCGAGGATTGACCCCAACAAGCAAAAAGCTTTGGCTCATCATTGCGCTGAAGCTCTTCATCATGTTTGCTATCCTGCGCGCCTTCTTCTTCCCTAACCACGTCAAGCAGCAGGCCAAGGAGCAGCATATCGAGCGATCTGAGTTCGTCGGTGACGAGCTCCTCAATCGTCGTGCGCCAGGCGATACCGTCGCCCAATGACGCCCCACCTCTTCATGCGAGATAAACATATCAAACTCTAATAACTATTTACAATGGATCTAGAATCTTTAGTCTCATGGTCGCGGGCGCAATTCGCCCTGACGGCTATGTATCACTGGCTCTTCGTCCCGCTGACCCTCGGCCTGGGGGTCATCATGTCACTAGCTGAGACGAAGTACTATCGCAGCGGTGATGAATTCTGGAAGAAGTCCACGAAGTTCTGGCAGAAGCTCTTCGGGATTAACTTCGCTATCGGCGTAGCTACAGGGATCATCCTTGAGTTCCAGTTCGGGACCAACTGGTCGAACTACAGCTGGTTCGTCGGTGACATCTTCGGTGCGCCCCTCGCTATCGAAGGGATCCTCGCCTTCTTCATGGAGTCGACGTTCATCGCCGTGATGTTCTTCGGTTGGGGTAAGGTCAGCAAGGGCTTCCACTTAGCCTCCAGCTGGCTCACTATCATCGGGGCTACTATCTCTGCAGTATGGATCCTCATCGCTAACGCTTGGATGCAGAATCCTCAGGGTATGGTCTTCAACCCCGAGACGATGCGCAATGAGATGAGTGACTTCTGGACAGTAGCTCTCTCGCCCACGGCTATCATCAAGTTCCTCCACACGGTCACCTCGTCTTGGACGCTCGGTACGTTCTTCGCACTCGGTATCTGTGCACTCTATCTCCTGCGTAAGCGCAACGTAGAGTTCGCTCGCCGCAACCTCAAGATCATCGCCCCCTTCGGCTTAGTAGCTGCTATGCTGACGGCTATGACGGGTCACAGCTCAGCTGTCGATGTGGCTACGAATCAGCCCATGAAGCTCGCAGCCATGGAGGCTATCTACGACACGGGGAAGTGCACCAGCGAAGGCTGCACGGAGGATGGCGAAGGTGTCGGTCTCGGTGTCATCGGTCTGCTCAACCCCGATAAGCAGCTCCCCGACGATGGCAAGCCCTCACACATCTTCAACATCGAAGCCCCCCGCCTCCTCTCTTACATGGTCGCTGGCACGGGCACGCACTACGTACCTGGTGTGATCAACATCCTCGAAGGTGGCTACCGTCAGCCCGATGGTAAGATCGCCATCTCTACGGAGGAAAAGATGCGCCGTGGTCGTATCGCTATCGATGCTCTCAATGCCTTCCGTGCCGCTCGCAAGGCTGGGGATAGCATCTCCGCTGAGCAGCACCGCACTGTACTGATGGAGAACTTCCCCTACTACGGCTATGGCTACTTCACCAGCAAGTATGAGACGGTCCCCAACATCCCACTGACCTACTACTCCTTCCGAGTCATGGTCGGGCTCGGTGGTGCCTTCCTCCTACTCTTCCTCATCCTGACGTGGTATGCCTACAAGCGTAATGAGAAGCTCGCCTCTACTCGCTGGCTCCTCTGGGCAAGTATCATCCTCACTCCTCTGGCATGGGTAGCAAGTGAAGCTGGCTGGGTAGTCGCCGAAGTGGGTCGTCAGCCCTGGACTATCCAGAACCTCCTGCCCGTCCATGCAGCTATCTCGAAGATCGAAGCTTCGTCGGTGATGATCACCTTCGCACTCTTCTTCCTGCTCTTCACGATCATGCTCGTGGCTGAGATCAACATCATGCGCAAGGCTATCAAGCAGGGCCCTGATCAGCACTAAGCCCCACGAAGTCATCTAATCAAGCTAAGCAAACGATTTATTATGGACTACGCATTCTTCCAAGAATACTGGTGGCTCTTAGTCTCCGTCCTCGGTGCTCTCCTCGTCTTCCTGCTCTTCGTGCAGGGTGGTCAATCGCTCTTCTTCAGCATTGGCAAGGAGCAGCTCGACCGCAAGCTCCTCGTGAACTCTATCGGCCGTAAGTGGGAATTCACCTTCACTACGCTGGTCGTCTTCGGCGGTGGCTTCTTCGCCTCCTTCCCCCTCTTCTACTCGACCAGCTTCGGTGGTGCCTACTGGGTGTGGATGCTCATCCTCTTCTGCTTCATCATCCAGGCAGTCTCCTACGAGTATCAGAATAAGAATGGTAATGTGCTCGGTAGCCGCACCTACCAGACGTTCCTCTTCATCAATGGCCTCCTCGCTCCGATCCTCCTCGGTGCCGCTGTATCGACCTTCTTCACGGGCTCAACCTTCATGGTGAACCGCGATGCTATCGCTGACCTCTCCGGTGCCAGTCAGGTCATCTCCGAGTGGCTCCCCTACAAGGGCATCCAGCTCCACGGCCTCGAGGCAGTGCTCAACATCTGGAATGTCGTCTTCGGCCTTGCCGTCTTCTTCCTCGCACGTACCACGGCGCTCCTCTTCTTCATCAACAACATCGATGATGAGACGATCTACAAGCGCTCACGTGGTGCACTCGCTTGGAACGCGGCTATCTTCCTCATCCTCTTCCTCGCCTACCTCTTCTTCCTTCTCACGAAGCAGGGCTTCGCTTATGATCCTGCTAACCCCGAGGTCACCTATCTCGTGGACTACAAGTACTGGAAGAACCTCATCGAGATGCCCGCAGTCTTTGCGATCTTCTTCATCGGGGTGGTGCTCGTGCTGGCAGGTATCCTGCTGACGCTCCTCAAGGAAGGCTTCCGCAAGGGGATCTGGTTCGAAGGTATCGGTGTCGTCCTCACGGCACTCGCCCTCTTCCTCATCGCTGGGTGGAACAATACCTCCTACTACCCTGCCTACAGCGCAGATATGCCCGAGCTCATCAACCACTCGCTGAATATCCGCAATAGCTCCTCGAGCCCCTTCACCCTGAAGACGATGAGCTTCGTATCGCTACTCATTCCCTTCGTCTTAGCGTACATCGTCTACGCTTGGCGCGCGCTCGACCTGCATAAGATCACGCGCAAGGAGATGCTCGACCCTGACGGACACAACTATTAGTCCGCGGCTCGGGTAGCTACCCGCACAAAGCAATCGCCCCAAGGAGTAAGCCACTGGCTCATCTCCTTGGGGCGATCGCTATTTATATCGGACTGCTTACGGGGAAAGCTCTACGAAAGGACGCTGGGGATAGCAGGTGCTGGGACGCCTTCACCCAAGGTCTTCGAGGCGACCTCCACTAAGAGGCGATCATAGAGCCCTAAGCTGAGGAAGGACGACAGCGTAGCTGCTCCACCCTCGATAAGAAGCGAGAGAATTCCCTCTTTATATAGGAGCTGAAGCAGTTGCTGTGGCTCAATACGCTCTCCGCTAAGAGGCAGATAGCGCACACCTTCGCAGGGATGAGGCACGCCGGCTCCCTTGAGGTAAATCACCCACGTTGGGGCAAGGCCATCCGTAAAGAGGCGAAGCGTCGGAGGCAAAGCCAGCTGCGGGTCTAAGACTACACGGATAGGCGACGAGCCATACCAGAGGCGATTCGTCAGCTGCGGGTCATCAAGTAGAGCCGTGCGGTAGCCGA
>ERZ773018.850-NODE-850-length-17274-cov-2.916371_pt1 | contig 17274 bp, 14 predicted proteins | sample MGYA00580840_ERZ773018 | MGnify/ENA primary metagenome ERZ773018 (study PRJEB29015, sample SAMEA2738125) | human oral metagenome | biome: human oral; feature: human-associated habitat; material: saliva | place: China | collected 2256 ... | reverse complement strand
CATAGCTGTCGCGCTACCCAATAGAGTGCCGGATACCAACGCTGACGAGCGGTAAGCACCAAGAGTAGCGGCAGCAGTAAAAGAATCAAGCTGGTTACTACTACATAGAACCAGCTTTTCCATATTATCCAAAAAAAGTATTTAAGTACTTTCATTTCTTCATTATATTAGTCCCCACCACAATTTCCAAGGAAGACGCGAGAGCACCAACACGAAAGCAATACCGTAGAAAAGCGCTATTTTGGCGAACTTAGCACGAGGTGTATCTTGCTTTTTGTGTTTTGACCAGCCTATAGTGATAAGCACTACCGCAGTAATCATTATCAGAGGGTGTTCCAAAAGCAAAAGACGCAACAGACTGGTTTTCATCACCATCTTGCCCTCTTGCCACGATGCCAAAAGCGGCGTAAGCACATAGAGCAGTAAGCCTAATAGCAGCTGAATATGGGCAAAAATAAGAGCAAACAAGTTTAGGCGGAGGTCTTTCAACTGATAAGTTTCTTTTTTAGTGAAATAGCCAATAAGTGCATTGGTTGTAGACAAAAATAGTACCACTAGCACTATGTAAGCACTCAGCGAGTGCACTTCTTTAATTAATTGATACATAACGTTTTTTATAAAATTGAGCGCAAAAATACAAATCTTTTTTATTTTATGCGGTATCTTCAAGTATTTTTCGTACTTTTGCCTCTGATTTTAGTCGTTAGTGATTAGTCGCTAGTCGTTAGAGTTTAGCCGCTAGTGATTAGTCGCTAGTCGTTAGAAAGCGACTCTATTCTAGCGACTAAGGACTAAAGACTAACACCTTCTAGCGACTAACGACTAGGGACTAACGACTAATTACTAAACACTAATATATGAAAGAACAAGTATTTGCCCTACACGTGGCAACCCGCAACAACCTACTAACCTATTTAGAAAATGTAACGCCTGAAAAATTGGCACAAATACCAGCAGGTTTCCACAATAGCATCTGGTGGAATATTGCCCATTGCGTAGCAACACAGCAGATATTATGCTACAAACTCTCTGGGGTAAAACCCGTAGTGCCTGAGGCTTTTATAGAAACTTACAAAAAAGGCACCGTCCCTGACGGGCACGTACCTACTGCTGACGAAATACAAGAGCTGCGCGCACTGCTTATCAGCACCCAAAAGCAGCTACAAGCCGACTATGAGCGAGGCGTATTTGCAAACTTTACTCCTTACACCACCAGCTACGGCTATGCGCTGACTTGTATAGAAGATGCTATCCATTTCAACAATACCCACGAGGGAATGCACCTTGGGGTAGTGATTGCTTTAAACTATTTTGCTAAATGATAGAAGACAAAACACCCCACCGCACCCAGCTAAGCGATTTGGGAGAATTCGGACTTATAGACCGCCTAACAGCAGGTTTTGAGGCAAAGCAGCCCTCTACCCTCAAAGGTGTAGGCGATGATGCTGCTGTAATAGATTTTAAGGATAAAAAAGCGGTCATCTCAACCGATTTGCTCATCGAAGGCGTCCATTTCGACCTTAGCTACGTACCGCTGAAACACTTGGGCTACAAGGCTGTAAGCGTAAATGTATCGGACATCTACGCGATGAATGCCCGTGCTACCCAAATCACCGTTTCGATAGCTGTTTCTAACCGCTTTCCGTTGGAAGCCTTAGAAGAGCTCTATGCAGGCATACACTTGGCTTGTAAGCGTTATGAGGTAGATTTAGTAGGGGGCGATACCACTTCTTCTACACGCGGACTCATCATCTCGGTTACTGCTATAGGCGAAGCAGATGAGCAAGACCTCGTGTACCGCAATGGTGCTAAAGAAAACGACCTTATCGTGCTAACAGGCGATATTGGAGGGGCTTATATGGGCTTGCAGATATTAGAGCGCGAGAAAGCGGTCTTTCAGGTAAATCCGAACTCGCAGCCCGATATAGAGATGTATTCGTACATTTTAGAGCGACAACTCAAACCAGAAGCCCGCAAAGATATTCCGCCATTGCTAAAAGAGTTAGGCGTAAAACCTACTGCTATGATGGACGTAAGCGACGGACTGTCGTCTGAAATACTGCACATCTGCACCCAATCGGGAGTAGGTTGCAGGCTGTATGAGGACAAAATACCCCTCGACCCACAAGTGATAAGCACCTGCGAGGAGTTTAATTTAGACAGCACCACTATTGCACTAAGTGGCGGTGAGGACTACGAATTGCTTTTCACTATAAAGCAAGCCGATTACGACAATATAAAAGGCAATCCGCACTTTAGCGTAATTGGCTACATCACCGATAAGAGCGAAGGAGTAAACCTCATCACTCGCTCAGGGCAGTCTATCCCTATTATTGCAAGGGGCTGGAATGCTTTAACTAATGGTTAATTTGCACTCTATTTTGCAAATAAATCAAACTAAATGAAAGAAAGAAATATAAAAATAGATAAAAACCTTGATAAGTTCAAAGGGAAAGTACTTTTCCCTAAGAAATTAGCTCTTGCAGAAGAACTCTTGCAACGCGCTAAATTTCCAGCTGAATTAAAAGAAAAATTAAACATTTTATAATACACGATGAAAAGAAGAGCATTTTTTAAAAATGGAACATTGGCTGCATTAGGAGGGTTAGTACTTCCTTCTTTTGATTTACAAGCCCAAACACTTGGTGAAGCTAACAGAGGCAAACGTACTAAGAACATCATTTTTTTAGTGAGTGATGGGATGAGCACCGGCACTATGGTAATGGCTGACCTATACCTAAAACGCAAATATGGTCGTCCTTCAAGCTGGATGGATTTATACGAAAGCAATCTGGGGCAACGTGCACTAATGGATATGGCCTCTGCAAGTTCGGTAGTAACCGACTCATCAGCGGCAAGTTCTTCGTGGGGAGGAGGCGTACGCGTGAACAACGGCAGCCTAAATATAAGCCCTAATGGTAAAGAGAATATGCCTATCTTGCAAAAGTTTAAAAAAGCAGGTAAAAAAGTAGGTTGTATAACCACCGTGATGATTAACCACGCTACTCCGGCAGGTTTCTGTACGTGGAGTAAGAGCCGCAATGCAATGGACGAAATAGCCCTTAACTACACCGAATTAGGTTTTGATGTGATGCTAGGGGGCGGTAGCAAATATTTCGACCCTGCCCATCGCAAAGATAAAAAAGACCTTTTTGACACTTTGAAGAAAAAAGGCTATACAGTAGCTCGCACCCGCAATGAAATGCTAAAAGCCCCCACTAACAAACCCTTATATGGTATGTTTGCTGAGGAAGCTCTCCCCTACTCTATCGACCGCGCACAAAGTAGTGAAGACCAAGCGGCTATCCCTACTCTTGCCGAGATGACCGCTAAAGCTATCGAGCAGCTCAAAAGTCACCCTAATGGCTTTGTGATACAAGTAGAAGGAGGAAAAGTAGACTGGGCAGCACACGGCAACGATATAGGGGCATTGCTCTACGACCAAGTAGCTTTTGACGAGGCTGTGAAAGTAGCCTTAGACTTTGCTAAAGCTGATGGCAACACCCTTGTAGTTATCACCTCAGACCACGGTAATGCTAACCCAGGGCTTATCTATGGCAAAGAGTGCAACAACAATTTTGATAGATTGCAAAACTTCACCCATTCTAACGACTGGATATTGCAACAAATCAACCCTAATGACTCTATAGACAAGGTAAGAGAGCATATCGCTCAGCACTGTGGCGGAATGAATATCAATGAAGATCAGGCAAAAGAGCTATTAGCTTATTATGCCAAGACAGAAAGAAAAGAAGACGGACTTTACAACTATAAACACCTGCCTTATCGACTTTTTGCCGAGATTCAAAAAGCACATACCTCAGTTGGCTGGATTAGTATGGACCACTCGTCAGACTATACCGAATTAGGAATGTACGGACCTGGAAGTGAAAAGCTAAAGCCTTTTATGCGCAATACCGATATGCACAAATTCTTGTTAGAAGTAGCCGAAGTCAGTCTTTAGTGAGTAACCAATGAAGACGTTTCAGTTTCAGAAGCTCGTTACTTTTGTAGGGATAATACTCTTCATCGTGAAATTGATAGCGTGGCGCATCACCAATTCTAACGCTATCTTTTCGGACGCAATGGAGAGTATCGTGAATATTATTGCCGCTTTTATGGGGTTGTACTCCCTCTATTTATGCAATAAACCACGCGATACTGACCACCCTTATGGGCACGGCAAGGTAGAGTTTGTAACTGCAAGTATTGAGGGAATGCTCATTGCTATTGCGGGGATACTTATTCTCATCGAAGCCTTTTCATCACTTATAAAAGGAATACATCTCGACAAATTAGACTGGGGGATTGCCCTTTTTGGGTCGACTGCGATAGTCAATTACGCTATGGGGTATATTTCCTACCAAAAAGGGAAGAAAGAAAACTCTTTAGTACTGATGAGCGCAGGCAAGCATCTGCAATCGGGTACTTATGCCACCTCAGCTATTGTATTGAGCTTACTATTGGTGCATTTTACCGGCTGGCGATTACTCGACCCTTTAATTGCCATCGTTTTTGGTAGTTACATTATAGTAATAGGCTGTAAGATAGTGCGCAAAGCCCTCAGTGGTATTATGGACGAGCGCGACGAATCCCTCTTTGCCAACGTAGTGGAAATACTGCAAAACTACCGACATATCGAGTGGATTGACATACACAATATGCGCATACAGCAGTTTGGGGCGCATCTACACATTGATGCCCATATCACTCTGCCGTATTACTACCCCCTACAGCAGGCACACCAAGAAATGGAAAAGGTAATACACCTATTAGCAGAAAAAGTAGATCGCTCTATAGAGTTTAATTTTCACTTAGATTACTGTAAAGACTTTTCGTGCGAGCTATGTAGCATAGACTGCCCCAACAGGCGCAAGCCCTTTGTAAAGACAATAGTGTGGAACAAAGAAAATATAGGAGGCATATCCAAACACAGAATTAACAATTAATACATAAAATGAAAAAGATATTGTTTTTATCGGGCTTAGCCCTTAGCACTCTACTCAGTGCGCAAGAAGCCCCTAAAGAAATTAAAACCACTGTTGATGCGGTAACCGTTTTTACTAACGGAGCACAGATTACGCGCAAAAAGACCATTATGCTACCTAAAGGAGTAAGCGAACTCAAATTCACCGACTTGTCACCTTATATAGCTCCTGAAAGTGTAAATGTAAAAGCTGTAAAAGGGATAACTATCCTATCAGTAAGCCATAAAATCAACTTTTTAGACAAATTAAAGCCTTCTGCAGAGGTAGAAGCTCTCGACAAAGAGATAGAACAGCTGAAAAAGCAGATAGAAACAGAGCAAACCTACTTAGAAATTATCAGGGATAACATCGACCTATTGCAAAGGAACAAAGAGCTAAGCGGTAAAAACGCTCCTATCCAATTGGCAAACTTACAGCAAATAGCCGATTACTTTCACAAACGACTAACAGAGCTAAAGTTTGACGCAAACAACCGAATAGCAAAATTAGAAGATTTAAATGCTCAGCTCAAAAAATTGGAGAATCAAAAACGCACCGTAATAGGCAAAACCAACACTGAAAAAGGAGAAATATACGTGAAAGTAAATGCCGAAAGTGCTAAAAACTATCCGTTAGAGCTACAATACATAGTCGATAATGCTCGCTGGACACCCTCATACGACCTTAGAGCAACTGATATTAGTCAGCCTATCAACCTCATCTACAAAGCTAATGTACAGCAAGATACTAAGGAAGACTGGAACCAAGTGAAGCTTACCTTCTCATCTGCTGACCCTAATATCTCTGGCGAAGCCCCTACCCTACAGACTTATTTTCTAAATTACAATACTATAGACCCTAATTTCGCTAAAAAACCTAAAATGAGAATAGGATTAGGCAATAAAAATATACAAGGAGTTGTGGTTGACGAAAAAGGAGAGCCTCTGCCTGGTGCTACTGTATTAATAAAAGGTACTACAATAGGTACTTCTACTGATTTTGATGGTAATTTCCAGCTGAATATGACTAATTATGAAGACAGAATGCTCGAAATATCATATATTGGTTATCAAACAGCTACTTTATCTCCACAAAAAACAATGACTGTAAGGTTAAAAGATGAACCTCAACAGTTAGAGGAAGTAGTGGTAGTAGGCTATGGTAATAAAAGAAAGAGTAGTGTAACAGGTAGCCTAAGTGGTCATAGTGCTGCTAAAATGAGAAGTGGCAGTAGCCCAGAAGCTGACCTCATCCCTGTAAAAGCAGCTGACATCCAAACTAATGTACAGTTTGAAATAGCTACCCCTTACACCGTAAAATCTGACAATCAAGTATATTCAGTAGATATGAAATCAATACAAGTACCTGCTGATTATAACTACTACGTAGTGCCAAAAGTAGAACAAACGGCCTATTTAATAGGCTATGTAACTGACTGGCAACAGTACAACCTATTAGAAGGAGAAGCTAACATCTTTTTTGAAGATACTTTTGTAGGTAAAACCAATATACAACCCCTGCAAACTGCCGATACTCTTAAACTCTCCTTAGGACAAGACAAGAAAGTATCAGTAACTCGCGAAAAGGTAAAACAATTTGCCTCTCGTCAGTTTATGGGCAGTAAGAAAGAAGATGTTCGCCTATATAAAACCGTCATTCGCAATAATAAACAGCAGCCTGTTCACCTAACCGTTCTTGACCAAATACCTATTCCTACCCTGAAAGAAATAGAAGTAAATGTACTAAACAGTTCAGAAGGGAAGTACAATAAAGAAACAGGAGAACTTAAATGGGAATTTGGGTTACAACCTACTGAAAAGAAGGAAATTAATGTAGAATTTTCAGTTAAATACCCGAAGAATAGGTCAGTATGGTTAGAGTAATAACGTTAAAAAAACTATAAAAATGAGTTCAAAAGAAAGATAATAGTTGCTATTCAAAGTTTTTTTCTTACTTTTGCTGAAAATACCACACACAATAAGATGATATGATTACTAATTTATTTTCAGAGAACCTATGGTTTACAGCTGTTTTTGTGTTTTTACTATCGTTTTCAGTAGCTTATTTTGCACTTCCTAGCATAATATATGTAGTAAAACGAAAGAACTTGATGGATAAGCCTAACGAACGAAGTTCTCATAAAGAGAGAACTCCTACCTTAGGAGGCATCTCATTCTTTGTAAGTCTAGTTTTTACCTTAATGGTGTTCCGCTCATTCGACTTCGACAATGTCGGTATTAACATTTTATCAGGGGTAGGCGTACTCTTTTTCGTTGGACTTAAAGATGACCTTGTTGGGGTAAACCCCAGCACTAAAATGATAGGTCAAATCATAGCTACCTTTATGCTACTTTTTGGGACAGGGCTGAAAATAGGTACTCTTGATGGCTTTCTAAATATCACTGATATTCCTTATGGAGTATCTGTATTTATCAGCTGTTTTATAGTGATGGCTATTGTAAATTCTTACAACCTTATAGACGGCATCAATGGATCTGCCTCGATGGTGGGAATGGTTATTTTTTCGGCTTTTGCCTATGTATTCTACGATGCTGAAATGTACTATTACTTTCTGTTGTCTATATTGTGTATTGGTTTTTTATTAGCTTTCCTACGATACAATCTATCTAACAAAAAACGTGTATTTATGGGCGATACAGGCTCTATGATTGTTGGTTTTATCTTAGCCGCATTGGCAATCAAGTTTTTTGCTTTAGATACTACCTCTTTAGAAAGTGCTGTTATCAACCCTGCTAATAAAGTTTGGGTATTGCTTAGTATTATTTTTATACCTTTCTTTGATACTACTCGGGTGTTTACCACTCGCATCATACGGCACGGCAAACCTTTCAAAGCTGACCGCAGCCATATACACCACGTTATCATAGATTACCTAAAACTATCGCACGCTAAAGCTAGTATACTGTTAGCTAGTATTAACTTAAGTGTTTTTATTGTCATCTTGTGTTTAAATACTTACCTATCTTCACTATGGTTAGGGGTAGTATTCTGCGCTATTTTTGCAGGGCTGGTCTGTATATTATTCTATATCAACAGAAGCTACTATACACGAAAAAACAAACAGAAAATACGACATATATTAAATTATATCGGAAAAAAGAAATAAAATTTTCGTACCTTTGCGCCCTATATAATAAGAAATGCTAAAACAAAATTTACAACTTAAGCTCTCTCAAAAGCTCTCTCCTCAACAAATACAGCTAATGAAGCTCGTGCAGCTTCCTACTCTTGCTTTTGAGCAACGCGTAAAGCAGGAAATGGAAGAAAACCCTGCTTTAGAGTCAGGGCGTGAAGAAGAAACTCTTGACGACTTTCACGATGAATTTGACAACTCGGCTGATGAATATAACGATAGTGACATCATTGATATGAATGATATCAATATTGATGAATACCTCAGCGATGATGAAATACCCGACTACCGATTACACGCTAATAACTACAGCGATGATGATGAAGAACGCGAAGTACCCTTTAGCGCAGAGGTTTCTTTTCACCAATCGCTTATTAACCAATTAAACACTTTTACTATCTCAGACGAAGACTACCTTATAGCTGAGTTCCTCATAGGGAGTATAGACGATAGTGGCTATATACGCCGCTCTATACAAGACCTCACTGATGACTTGGCTTTTACCCAAAATATCTATACCGAAGAAAAACACGTAGAGCAAATACGTGAGCAAATCATCTTTCAGCTTGACCCTGCAGGTGTAGGTGCTTTTGACCTACAAGAGTGTTTGCTGATACAACTACGCCGCAAAAAACAAACTCCAGCAGTAACCTTGGCTATAAAGATGCTCACCGAAGCTTTTGAGTCTTTCACTAAAAAACACTATAGCAAACTACAACAACGCTTCTTAGTTAGTGAAGAAGAGCTAAAAGATGCAGTACAAGAGGTGGAGAGGTTAAACCCTAAACCTGGTAGCTCCTATGCAGGCAACAATATACATATTGAGCAAATCATTCCTGACTTTACAGTAAAGGTTGTTGACAATGAATTAGAACTCTCATTAAACGGACGTAATGCTCCTGAGCTACACGTATCAAAAGAGTATAGTACAATGTTAGACACCTACAAGAAGAGTAAAGAGAAGAGCAACTCGCAGAAAGAAGCGGTACTATTTATTAAACAGAAATTAGATTCTGCTAAATGGTTTATTGATGCTATACGCCAGCGACAACAGACGCTTCTTATCACTATGGAAGCTATTATGGAGCACCAGCGCGAATACTTCCTCACAGGTGATGAACTAAAAATAAAACCGCTTATCCTTAAAGATATTGCCGATAAAGTAGGAATGGATATTTCTACCGTATCGCGTGTGGCTAGCAGCAAATATGTGACTACACCATACGGTACCAAACTCATCAAAGATTTCTTTTCAGAGGCAATGAAAAACGACCAAGGAGAAGATGTTTCAACCCGAGAAATCAAACAGATACTACAGCATATTATCGCTAAGGAAGACAAAAGCAAACCACTACCTGACGACGAACTTGCCCAACTACTCAAAGAAAAAGGCTACCCTATAGCAAGGCGTACTATCGCTAAATATCGCGAACAATTGGATATACCTGTAGCACGCTTGCGCAAAGAATTATAGCTTTTACCCCAATATATCAATAAGGAAATAATCTGAAGAAAATATAAAAAGAGGAACTACTCAATAGAGTGGTTCCTCTTTTTAGTTATAATCAATAACCTATGAAAACATTTCTTTTACTTTCTCGAAAAATGACTTGTCATTTTTGTCGGGTTTGGGTGCAAAACCATCGTTATCAAGCATTTCTTTGAAAAAGGCTTTCTGCTTGTCGGTTAGGTTTTTAGGCGTCCAAACGTTTACGTGGATAATAAGGTCGCCAGTGTAGTGCGTGCGAAGATTAGGAACCCCCTTGCCTCGCAAACGAAGTATCTTGCCTGACTGTATACCCTCGTCTAACTTAATACGTACCTTTCCGGTAACCGTTTCTATCTCTTTAGTAGCCCCTAATACTGCTTCAGGGACACTAATATAAAGGTCGTAATGCAGGTTGTCGCCCTCGCGTTTGAGGGTGCTATGCTCTTGCTCTTCAATAATAACCAATAAATCGCCGGCTACCCCATTTTTGACTGGAGCTTCGTTCCCTTTGCCATTGACTTGCAGTTGAATACCATCTACTACCCCTGCAGGTATATTGATTGGTATGGTTTCTTCTACCGTTTTAAGTCCTTGTGCATCGGTATCGGCAGCGCGTTTGTCTATCACCTCGCCTGCCCCTCCACAAGTGCTACAAGTGGTGGCCGTCTGCATCATACCAAGCATAGTGTTCACTTGTCGTACAATCTGCCCTTGTCCGTTACAGGTAGGACAAGTTTTATAGGTAGTGCCTTCAGCCTTTACTTTACGGCGTACTTTTATTTTCTTCTCTGTTCCTTTTACGATATCTTCGAGAGTGACTTTGACACGTATGCGCAGGTTATCGCCTTTGACATACATTTGTTGCTGTCTGCCTCCTCCAAAACCACCAAAACCACCGCTAAAGCCAGAGAAATGTCCGCCAAATATGTCGCCAAATTGGCTGAAAATATCGTCCATTGAGAAGCCTCCGCCACCCATACCGCCTTCAAAAGCTGCGTGACCAAATCGGTCGTATTGGGCGCGTTTGTTTTCGTCGCTTAGGACTTCGTAGGCTTCGGCTGCTTGTTTGAACTTTTCTTCTGCTTCCTTATCACCTGGGTTCTTATCGGGGTGATATTTCAATGCTTGTTTACGATAGGCTTTCTTTATTTCGGCTGCACTGGCCGTCTTGGATACTTCTAAAATTTCGTAGTAATCTTTTTTCATTTTTTAGTTAGTTATTGTGCTACCACTACTTTAGGAAAACGGATAATCTTATCGCCCAACTTATACCCTGTTTGTACTACATCGATGATTTTGCCTTTGGCATCGGGGGTAGGTGCAGGTATTTGGGTAACAGCATCGTGGTGCTCGCTGTCGAACACATCATTAGGTGCTACCTCCATTTTCTCTAATCCTTTCTGTTTGAGGGTAGTCATAAGTTTGTTATAGATAAGCTCAACCCCCATCAGTGTATTTTTGTCGCTTGATTTAGAAAGTTCTGCCAAAGCGCGGTCGAAATCATCGACTACGGGCAGCATAGCTGACAAAATGTCTTGTCCGGCAGTTTTAAATAACTCAACACGCTCTTTAGCTGTGCGCTTTTTGTAGTTTTCGAACTCGGCAAAAAGTCGCAAGTATTTGTCTTTTTCTTTTGCTAATAGGTCTTCTGCCGTCTCTTCAGCAGGTGTGTTGGCTTCTGCTGTAGCTTCAGCAGTTGTTTTTTCTACTTCAGGAGTGTTCTTCACTTCCTCGTCTTTGATATCTTCGGTATTCATACTATTTTTCTGTTATTGTCCCTTTTGTTATAGCAAATTATTTGCCATAGTGTAAAAACTGACAAAATGACAGAAGCGGTTATTGGGAGAATGAGAGGATTGGGAGGGCTGAGAAGGCTGGGAAAGCTAGGAAATAGGATTTTTTTCTGGTTTTGAGATGATGGTTAGACGTTTATACTTTGCTCATCGTTCGCTTATTGTTCGCTCTTCCTAAAGGGTAGCTATATCTAAAGTAAAGGGTAGGACTATAAGTAGGTTTTTCTTTGAAATTAGCAAATGGGAAGAATGGGAGGTTTGGGAAGGCTGGGAAGATTGGGAGGATTGGGGGGCTAGGAAAACTGGGAAAGTTGGGAGGACTAGGAAAACTGAGGAAGTTGCGAAGGCAGGGAGGGCTGGGAGGTTTGGGAAATTGGGGGATTATTATTATCTTTGCGGCATAATTTTGTATTATAGGAAGTATGGGCGATTTTCTAAATATGTCGGAAGAAGATATAAAACTCAAATTCATAACTCCCAGCATAATGGATAAAGGATGGGGTTATGATAATATTTCTATGGAAAAAATGGTTAAATTTACCGATGGTAAGATTAACCTTCGAGGCAATCTTTTCTCTCGTAGTAAAGCAAAATATGCCGATTATATGCTTTACTATAATAAGGCTACCCCTATTGCTATTGTAGAAGCTAAAGATGCTACTCACTCTATAAGCTACGGAATGCAACAAGCAAAAGAATATGCTATGATGATGAATATTCCTTTTGCTTATAGTTCTAACGGACAAGGTTTTCAGGAATATGATTTCCTTACAGGAAAAGAAAGAACTCTCGCGATGGATGAATTCCCTACCAAAGAGGAGCTTTACAAACGTTTTACGGGTGAAAATCATAATGGAGAAGGATTATCGGAAAAAGAACTTAAGGTTATCAATCAACCGTTTTGTGTAGGTCAGGACATCTTCCCTCCTCGATACTACCAGCGCAATGCGGTTAATAATACGGTAAATGCCGTCGCTCAAGGCAAAAAACGACTTTTATTAGTAATGGCTACTGGTACTGGAAAAACGTATACGGCTTTCCAAATTGTTTACCGACTATTGAAAGCAGGATTGGTAAAGAAAGTATTGTATTTAGCTGACCGCAATGTATTAGTAGACCAGTCTATTCAGCAGGATTTTAAACCTCTTCAGAAAACGATACACAAGGTTGATTATCAGAAAGATTTGAACAGCGGCATCACAGCATATGAGGTTTATTTTTCACTTTACCAACAACTTATAGGACAAGGAGGAAAACAGCAGTACAAAGAGCTGTTCAGACCTGATTTCTTTGATTTGGTAATTGTAGATGAGTGCCACCGTGGAAGTGCCAAAGACGATAGCAACTGGCGTGAAATTTTAGAATATTTTGATAGCGCAATACAGCTAGGGATGACCGCAACTCCTAAAGAAACTAAATACCAATCCAGCATCAATTATTTTGGCGAGCCTGTTTATACCTATAGCTTAAAACAGGGTATTGAAGACGGATTTTTAGCTCCTTTTAGAGTTGTAAATATTACCACTAACATTGGTGATGAGTGGAGGCCTACTGTGGGGCAAGTAGATGTTTATGGCAATGAAATAGAAGACCGTATTTATAACAATTCGGACTACGACTATAAGATTATTATAGAAGACCGCATTAGGGAAGTAGCTGAACAAATTACTCATTACCTCAAGCATACTGACCGAATGGGAAAAACAATCGTTTTTTGTGCCGATGAAGACCACGCTGAGAGAATGCGCATAGCCCTTGTAAATGCGAATTCGGATATGTGCCAAAAAAATCCTGATTATGTGGTGCGTATTACGGGAAGCGACCCTTATGGACAATCGAAGCTCGATTATTTTATTTCGGTAGCTGAAAAATATCCTGTTATTGCCACTACCAGCAAGCTTTTATCTACGGGAGTAGATTGTAAAATGGTAAAGCTGATAGTGCTTGACCAGCGTATCAGCTCTATGACCGAATTTAAGCAGATTGTAGGGCGTGGCACTCGTATTCGTGAAAAAGAGGGAAAAACACACTTTACTATAATGGACTTTCGGAATGTTACCCGCCTATTTGCTGACCCTGATTGGGATGGTGAAGCAGAGATAGACCCCGATTATCCTCCTGATGAAACAGTAATTACTCCTGCCGAACCCTGCCCAGTATGTGGGCAATTCCCTTGTGTATGTCCGTGTCCTATTTGTGGGCATTATCCTTGTGAATGTAAGGTTACAAATAAATCGCCTAAACCTATTGTAGATAAAAACGGTTGTTCTGTGACAGTGATTAACAAAGTAGTATCGGTGTATGATACGAATGGCAAACTTTTGCGAACTGAGAGTGTTACCGATTATACTAAGAAGAATATCAACGACAATTATACAAACCTTGATGACTTTATCCTACATTGGAATAAAGCAGAAAAAAAAGCTGAGATAACTGATTTGCTACGCGAAAGCGGTATTGATTTGCAAGCCCTAAAAGAAGACCAAGGAATGGCTGAAGTAGATGATTTTGATTTTATCTGCCATATAGCTTACGGCAAAAAGCCTCTTACACGTAGAGAACGCGCTGAAAATGTAAAGAAACGAGATGTTTTTAACAAGTATGGTGCTGAAGCCCGAAAAGTATTGGAGGCTCTGCTTGAAAAATATGCTACTGATGGAATCACTCAATTAGAAAACACCACAGTTCTGAAACTTGACCCTTTCCGACAAATGGGAGCTCCTGCCCATATAGCCAAATTCTTTGGAGGTAAAGAACAGTATTTTTTGGCGGTGAAAGAATTAGAAAAATTGATATATAACATAGCTTAATATATGGCACTTAACAACTTTGTAAAAAGCATTCGGAATATTATGCGCAACGATGCAGGTATCAATGGCGATGCTCAACGCATAGAGCAGATTGCGTGGATGCTTTTCCTTAAAATATACGATGTAAAAGAGGAGGATTGGGAATTTAATGAGGATAGTTATCAATCGTTTATCCCTGAAGAATGTCGTTGGCGTTCGTGGGCAACAGACAAGGGTGATGGCAATGCCCTAACTGCTGATGCCTTGTTGGATTTTGTAAACAATACTCTCTTCCCTACGCTAAAAAGTTTGGAAGTTACCCCTGATACCCCTATACGCAGTAGCATTGTATTTACGACATTCCAAGATGCTAACCAATATATGAAAGATGGAGTATTACTTCGCCAAGTGGTGAATGTAATAGACCAACTGAATTTTGCCGATTATGAAGAGAGCCACGCTTTTGGAGAAATTTATGAAGCAATCTTGAAGGAAATGCAGTCGGCAGGTTCAGCGGGTGAGTTTTATACCCCAAGGGCACTTACGGATTTTATGGCAGAAATTATAGAGCCCCAAATAGGAGAAAAAATGGCTGATTTTGCCTGTGGTACAGGAGGTTTCATCACAAGCTGGCTAAACACTCTTGATAAAAAAGTTACCACAGCAGAGGCTAAAGAAGCTTGGGCTCAATCTATCTATGGAGTAGAGAAAAAGCAATTCCCCTATATGCTTTGTGTAACTAATTTGTTACTACATAATATTGATGCCCCTGCAGTAGTGCACGACAATTCACTTACAAAAGATGTACTTAACTATACCGATGACGACAAGTTTGATGTGGTGCTAATGAATCCGCCTTATGGGGGTAGTGAAAAGAATGATATCAAACAGCATTTTCCGTCAGACCTTTCTTCCAGCGAAACTGCTGACTTATTTATGGTACTGATAATGTATCGCTTAAAACAAAATGGACGTGCTGCGGTGATTCTTCCTGATGGTTTTCTCTTTGGTGCTGACAATGCTAAATTGGCTATAAAAGAAAGGCTTTTGAGAAAGTTCAACTTACACACTATTATCCGTTTGCCAGGTAGTGTATTTTCTCCTTACACAAGTATTGCTACTAATATCTTGTTTTTTGATAATGTGCAAGCAGAAGGAGCTGAAGAAGGTTTTTGCACCCATAAAACGTGGTTTTACCGCTTGGATATGCCCGAAGGATATAAGCATTTTTCAAAAACCAAACCTATGCAAGCTGTACATTGTCAGCCTATTAAAGACTGGTGGCACAACCGTGTAGAAATTGTTAGCGAAGATGGGAAAGATGAGAAGTCGAGAGTATTTACCGCACAAGAACTCTTAGCGATGGATTGCAACCTCGACCAATGTAAATTCCCCAAAGATGAGGAGGAAATACTACCCCCTGCAGAGCTTTTGGACAACTACTACAAAAGACGTGCTGCCCTTGAACACGAAATAGACAAAACTCTTTCGGAAATACAACAGATTTTAGGAATAGAAAGATGACAGCAGACCAATTACGCAAATCTATACTTCAGCAAGCTATACAGGGCAAACTTGTGCCACAAGACCCTAATGATGAGCCTGCCTCTGTACTTCTTGAACGCATTCGGGAAGAGAAAGCTCGGCTTGTGGAAGAAAAGAAAATCAAGAAGGAAAAGAACCCTTCTGTTATTTTTAGAGGAGAGGATAATTCCTATTATGAGAAGTTCACCCTATCGGGCGAGGTAAAATGTATTGATGAGGAAATACCTTTTGAAATACCTAACGGGTGGGAGTGGGCAAGAGGAACTACTCTCTTTTTGCCAATGGAATCTACAAAACCCAAAGGAGAAAATTTTACTTATATTGATTTAGATGCTGTAAATAATAAAAAAAACAACATTGACAACCCTAAGATTCTAAAATCAATAAATGCTCCAAGCAGAGCTAGTCGTAAACTTCATACAAATGATGTGTTATATTCTATGGTAAGACCTTATCTAAGGAATATAGCCTTAGTTGATAAAAAGTTTTCTAACGCTATAGCAAGTACAGGTTTTTATGTAATAACTCCATCTATAGCTTTGCATCCTCATTTTTTATTTCATTTAATGCTTTCATCTTATGTTACTGATGGTCTTAACTTATTTATGAAAGGAGAAAATTCACCTTCAATAAATAATAGTCATATTGAAGATTTTCTTTATCCTCTTCCTCCTCTTGCAGAGCAACAACGTATTGTAGAAAAAATAGAAGAGCTTATCCCTCATATTGAACATTATGGCAAAGCACAAACTGAACTTGATTTGCTCAACAGAAACATTAAAGAACAGCTAAAAAAGTCTGTTCTGCAATATGCGATAGAGGGGAAACTTGTACCACAAGATGAAACAGAAGGCACGGCTGAGGTATTATTAGAACAAATACAGAAAGAAAAGCAAAAACTATATGAAGAAAATAAGCTAAAGAAAAAAGACCTTGAACACAGCATTATTTTTAAAGGTGAGGATAACAAGTACTATGAGAAGATAGACAAAAATATTACTGAAATAGAAAGTGATTATAGTTTTCCGAATAGCTGGACTATTGCTAGATTATCATCTATTTGTATTCTCACTGATGGAGAGAAAAAAGAAGGACAAAATATTTGTCTTGATGCTAAATTTTTGCGTGGAAAAACAGAAGGGGATTACCTGCAAAAGGGTAGGTTTGTTCAGAAAGGAGATAATATAATTTTGGTAGATGGAGAAAATTCTGGGGAGGTTTTTACTATTCCACGTAATGGTTATATGGGGAGTACATTTAAAAAGCTATGGGTGAATCCTGTAATGGATTTACAATATGTACTTTACTTTATACAGCTCTATAAAGACCTACTCCGAAATTCAAAAAAAGGAGCTGCTATTCCACATCTTAATAAAGAATTATTTTATTCACTTCTTATAGGTATTCCACCCCTATCTGAACAGCAAAGAATAGTAAATACCATTCAAAATATTTTTCGTTGTATAGAAAAGAATTAGTTTTCTATACAACGAAAAATAGCATCAATAGATTCTACAATACGTTGTTGTTCAGGAAG
>ERZ773018.848-NODE-848-length-17309-cov-6.480642_pt1 | contig 17309 bp, 10 predicted proteins | sample MGYA00580840_ERZ773018 | MGnify/ENA primary metagenome ERZ773018 (study PRJEB29015, sample SAMEA2738125) | human oral metagenome | biome: human oral; feature: human-associated habitat; material: saliva | place: China | collected 2256 ... | reverse complement strand
ATAACCAGCATCACCAGTATGGAAGTAGCCATCCTTATCAAAAGCTTCTGCATTCGCACTGTCACGACGGAAGTAACCTGGCATAATCGTTGGACCCTTCAACAGAACCTCACCTTCATCGCTAATCTTGATATCAATACCTTGAAGTGGTCTACCCACAGAACCAACGGTATAAGACTGACCATCATGATCACAGGTTACGGTTGCAAGACTCTCTGTCAATCCATAACCAACGAGCATGTTAATTCCAATGCTATGTACAAACTCCTCAATCTCTGGAGAAACGTATGCACCTGCTGTTGGGAAGATATGAGGGTTCTCCAATCCTAACTGCTTGCGCACAAGGCTCAACACAGTCTTATTGACAAACTTATACTCCATCTCCAACCCCAAAGGAACACGCTTTCCACGTGCCAAATACTGTATATTACGCTTTCTACCAACGTTCAGAGCATAATAGAAGAGTTTACGCTGAACAATGCTGGACTTCTCCATGCGCTCCTTTACAGCCACATAAACCTTCTCCCAGAAACGAGGTACAGACGCCATACACGTTGGATGCGTCTCACGCATACTCTGCTGAATCTCCTTTGGATAAGTGTTTACAATCAATTCAGCACCCGCAGCGAGAGACAAACAAGCCCAACCACGCTCGAAGACATGACTGAACGGCAGGAAGTTGATAACACGGTCTTTTTCATTTACAGGCACACTCTTCCTATTCGCATCCATAGCTGCCTGATACATCTTATAAGTCAAGATAACTCCCTTACTCTCGCCAGTGGTACCACTTGTGTAAAGGATATTACAAATATCATCATAGTTTGCTGTTGCCAAACGCTCTTCTACCTCTGCCTCACGCGGAAAACCCTCACCTAACTTCAAGAAGTCTGCGAAATAAATAGAATTCGGATCATGCTGACTAAGGCGTACACTTGAATCAAAAACAATGATACGCTCCAGTGTAGGACAAAGAGATTGAATACGACGTGCTTTGTCATACTGCTCCTGTTCGCCAACGAAAAGAAACTTAATGCTGGCATCTTGAATCATGTATTGTATCTGCTGCTCAGAACTTGTTGCATAGAACGGAATGCTAATCACACGTACGCCGTATGCACCATAATCCGTATAAAGATGATGAATACAGTTCTGAGAAAATACGGCAATAGCCTCTTGTGGCTTCATTCCGAGGTTCAAGAGAGCATTTGATACTTCCTTTACGCGCATTGAGAACTGGTTCCATGACACAGTCTTCCACTCCAGGCTACCAAAGTTACGGAAAGTGATTGCTGGTTTTGCACCGTATTTTTTTGCTTGTTCGTGAATAAGAACAGAGAGATGTCCGATTGTCTGCATTGTTTCCTAATTTATCTTCATCAAATCAGCATATATAAAAAAGCCTGAAAGTCTTTTATTCAAATAGCTGATTGCACTTTATTTTCTGCAAATATAAACATTTATCCGCAAAGCAAAAAATAAATTAGATATTAAATTGCAATTTTAGCCTTTTGGTTTCACTCTATCAAATAAAGAAGAATAGAACAATTATCTTCTTTTATAGAACAAAACACATCCTACATAAGTACCAATTAGAAATCCAAAAACTTACAATAAGAATTTACTGAAATATCTTCTGTGTAATTGTCATCAATAAGTTGAATCCATTTATATAACCTATTTCGATGCGTTTAATGCTCCGCACCATTGGTGTTTACCATCCGCACGATATGTGCGAAGCCTTAGCACGATATGTGCGAAGCATCAACACATCGGCTAATGATGAGAAGAAAGCAGCATTATAGATATTACAAAGAGGAAAGTAAGATGTTTATAGCTAACTATTAAGAGGCAAAAAGCTTACAAGACAGCTATTAAAGAAGATTTTTCTTCATGATAAAAAAGAATTATTTTCATGATAAAAAAGAATTATCTTCATGAAAAGAAAGTTTTCTTCTCATGAAGATAATTTAGTTATAACGTACTATTGAGATTGGAAAGACGATAAAACACGAGGCAAGAAATCGTCACTTTACACTCAATAAGCCTACATTATTAATATAAGAGATAAGATGCTTATCAGCGCAACCACTGCTCTGGATTCAGCTTAGCTGTCTCCTTACGCAACTGGAACTGAAGAATACCCGTCTTACCAACGGTTCCAATGGTCTGTCCCGTACCAACCTTCTGACCCTTGCTGACACCAACAGAACCCAAGTTAGCATAAACAGAGATATAAATACCATGACGAATCATCACAACACTCATACCACCTGCCATGAACACACCACTCACCTCGCCCATAAAGACACTGCGAACAGCTGCTCCAGGAGCACCCTTGATGTTGATACCATCATTATTCAGACGGATATTTGACATACCAGCCACATTGTACTGACCGAAGTGACTTACAATCTGACCTGTCAATGGCATTGGTAATCTACCACGGTTATTAGCGAAATTACCCGTTATTGCGCGGTCAGCTGAGCTAAGCATATCATTGCTTTCAGCAGCAGATGCTCTCGCTGCTTCAGCCTCACGAGCAGCTCGCTCACGGTCGGCATCAGCCTTACGTTCAGCAGCCACACGGCTTGCCTCAGCCTCACGGGCCATCTGATCGGCACGAGCCTGCTCGGCAGCAGCACGCGCTTCAGCCTTTTCCTGTGCAGCACGAGCAGCAGCTTCCTGCTCCTCAACCTTACGAATAGCACGCTCACGAGCGGCAACACGTTCCTTCTGCAATGCTTCCTGACGAGCCTTTTCAGCAGCAGCACGGGCAGCAGCAGCACGAGCAGCAGCCTCCTGACGAGCTTTCGCAGCAGCTTCAGCAGCAGCACGAGCGGCAGCCTTAGCTTTCTCCTCACGCTCCTTTGCCTCTGCAATACGACGAGCATTCTCTCGGGCAGCAGCTTCTGCAGCAGCCTTCTTGCGTGCCAATTCCTCTGCACGCTTCTTTGCTGCAGCGGCACGAGCAGCGGCCTGCGCCTTTGCTTCTTCTATAGCACGCTCACGTGCCTTCTGTATTTCAATCTGAATGAGTCGGTCAATCTGTGCATTCAAAGCCTGTTGCTGTTGACGACGCTGTGCGATAACACCCTGCAAGACCTTCTGGTCGTTCTGCAAAGAGGTTACAACCGTCTGCTGTTCAACACGCTTACGCTCCATCTGAGCATGCACCTGACGGTCTTTGTAGAGAAGATTACTCTTATTAACACGCACCTGCTTCAACTGTGAATGCTTCTCATCTACCTGCATCTGCTTAGCTTTGAGCTGTTCGCCCTGCGCACGCTGGTAGGCAGCATACTCACGTACAAAACGAAGACGACGATACATCTGTGTTAAGTTCTTTGCAGAAAAGACAAACATCATCTTGTCTTGAATACTACGATGACGTGCCATATAACGCATTGAACGGATGAAACGAGCACGACGCTCTCCCAACTGTGCCTCAAGCGAAGCCAGCTGACCTTTCAAAATACCGATATTCGTATCTAAGCCCTTGATGTCTGTGGCAATAGTATCAATCGTTCTCTTGTGCTGACCGATTTCAGTATCAAGACGAACAATCTTTTGCAGACGGTCATCAACGTCCTTCTGCTTTACTTTCATTTCCTCTTCGTGTTCCGAAATCTCTTGCTGCAACTTCTGATTCTGCTGTTGCAAGCCTTTAATTTCCTCTGTTGTTACGTAGGCAGGACCCTTTGCACCCTTCTTACCAACATTGGCATTGCGAGCAGCAGCCTTACCACGTACAACTAACTGACCCTTAACCTGAACGGGTTGACCCTTGCCTTGAGGCTGCTGACCTTTGACAAGTTGCTGTTGTTGTACGTTACCATGCTGTTGCTTACCCTTTACTTGGGTTTGAGTTTGCTGCTTCTCAGCTACCTGTTTCTGACCTTTTACGTTAGTTACTGGAACTTCTGCTGGGCTATTTTGTTTCGTATCAAGAGCTTTTTTACCCTTCCCCTTTACAGAAGATTTTGTTTGAACAGGTTGAGTGACAGCCGCTTTATGCTGTCTCCTATGCTTTCGTGAATGCTGAGCAGAAACACTCAGCATACACATGATTGACAATATGAATAATAAAGAAAGACGTTTCATTTAAAAGTTCATTAGTTTGCCGAGGATATCCTCTACGCTTACTTTTGTGTACTTATCAGATGGTGTGGTGAAAACTTCCCAATCGCTGGCATCGCTGAAGCTCTCAAGATCAAAGCTTGCCTTAAGTGTCTTTGCTGGCTTCTGTCCAAACTTTGGTGTATTGATTGTCAACATCTGACTTGCAGGGAAGAGTTTTGAGCCAAATGCTTTAAAGTCACCATAAGTCCATGAGAGCTTTGAAGCACCATGAGCATTGCTGTTATAAGTAACAGTTGTCAGTACGATCTGATTGTTCTTAGGGTTAACCGACCACTGATAATCCATCTTTCCCTCTTTAAGACTTATCAGAGTAGAACCCTCTGTCTGTGCTTTGCTTTCATCAACAGTAAACTGTGAGAGGTCTGCTTCGCTTACCTTTTGCTGACGAGGAATGAACACCTGATTCCAGAAAAGCGACTGAAGTGAATAGAAGTTGATACCATTATCACGCAAGAAGCCTACCTCGTCGTAGCTTGCCTTTACATACTGCTTATGGATGCGGTCAATGAAGAGGACGTAATCCTTTGCAAACTCGATGCGTCCCACCTCACTACGAAGAATTGGAATCAGCAACTGCAAGCGGATAACCTCATCCTTACGCATACGTAAAATACCCGGTACGGTAATATCCTTACGCCCATCATTGAGTGTAAAAGTGAGGTTTGAAACGAGGTTCTTTTGGTAAAGTGCATTGTCAGCAACACGCTGCATGACAACAAGACTCTCCATCTTGTTATCCTTTGGAGCAAGTGCTGTCTGCTGTGCAACCTTATTATCCTGCGCAGGTTTCTGTTGCACTACGGCTTTCTTTGTACCACATGATGCCAAGATTAGGGCAGTCATGCTTACAAGTAATATCTTTGTTTTCTTCATTCTGCTATGTATTTCTTTAGTTCTATCTTCTTTCTCAATGTCGCATTCTCCTTATTTCCATCGAGAGCTTTCCTCCAGTACTCAAGAGCTTTCTCTATATCGCCTGTCTGTGCATAGATATCACCAGCGTGTTCCTTTACAACATTGCTCAGAGTAGAGTCATTACGAATTGCTTGTTCGATATAAATCTTTGCCTCTTCGTAGCGCTTTTGCTGGAAAAGTATCCATGCGTAGGTGTCGAGATAAGTACTATTATTAGGCTCTGCCTTGATAGTCTTATAGCTCATCTGCTCTGCCTTTGTAAGGTTTTTATTCTCCTCACTGAGGTAATAAGCATAGTTATTCAATGCAGCCACATTATCTGCTTTCCACTGCAAACAACTATCATACGCTTGAAAAGCCTCATCATTGCGCCCCTTCTCATGAAGAATATCACCCATAATAGCGTAGAAGTCTGACACAATACCAGGGTTACTGTCTGGCTTTATCTGCCCCACTCCCTTTCGGAAGGTCTCCAGTGCAGCGTCACTATCGTGCTTTTGGAACTGAGCCATACCTTGGAAGTAATAGAATGCCATCTCATCTGGATTATACTCTATGGCTGGTCGGCAGATAGCGATAACCTTATCGTAGTCTTCTGTTTCCCAAATGTTTTGAATCAGAGCTACTCTTGCACGCGAATTATCAGGCTCAACCTCAATAGCTTGCTCATAAACGCGATTGATTTCAGCCTTTGGCCACTTGCGAAGTGTCATGTATGCGGCTTTAAGCATATAGATATCAGCGTCTTCTTGTGGACCGGCTAATGCCACAGAGAACTGTCGCATCACCTCAGTACTATCTGGGTTATTATCCTTCTGACTACTTGTAATAATCTGACGGAGTAACTCTAACTTTGTTTCCTTCTCTGTTTTTGGCGATTGCAACAACTCCTGTAGAATTGTTTTTGCGGTTGCCTTGTCTCCGATGTTATTATAATAATCCATCATAGAGAGCTTAGCAAGCGAGTTATTAGGATCCTCTTTCAGTACATCACGGTACTTCTGAAGGGCTTCCTTCTTCTTTCCATTCTGCAAAAGCCAGTTTCCGAACATCACACGATAGTTGAGATCGAGCGGATGACTGTCAACGAGTGCCTTCAACTCGTCGTACTCTTTGCGCTTTTCCCCCATCTGTTCGTAGAGTTGCATCTTACTAAGTGAAATCTGCTCGTTGGTTCCTTCCAATATTTCCAGACGTTCCAAGCACTTGATCATCATCTTGTACTCATCCTGGGAAGCGTAAAGTTGATAGAGAAGTTGCAACACATCAGAACGCGTTTTATTAGATTCATAAAGACGTTCAAAGGCATTGATGGCATTAGGATAGTCCTTCTGTGATACGTAGAGTTTTCCTAATTTCTCCTGATAAGCCGAGTTTTCAGGATCAAGACTTGCCGCCTTCTCGAAGTATTCACGTGCCAATGCATCCTTCTTCATGTCCACATAAAAAGAGGCTAACTGATAATAAACCTCTGGTGCTTGTGGATTAAGCTCGCGTGCATGACGCAGAAGGTCAAAGGCAGCCGTAAGGTTGCCCATATCCTGCTGTCGCATTGCCTCAAGGAAAAAGTAATTATAGCTTTGAAGGCTATCCTTTCGATCAGCATGTATTGCCAAAGAACCACCCAACAAAGCAAGAGCAAGGAGGGTACAGCGCATCTTTGTGACTTTCAATATAACGTTATTGAACATTTATCGTTTCTTTCTTTGTCTTTACTTCACACCCGTATGACCATATCCACCTTCACCACGTTCGGTCTCATCGAGTACTTCCACCTCAACAAACTCTGCTTGTTCGTGGCGTGCAATGACCATCTGCGCAATGCGTTCACCATCGTTTATGGTGAAAGGTTCACTGGAGAAGTTAATGAGTAGTACCATGATTTCACCACGATAGTCGGCATCAATCGTACCAGGAGAGTTGAGAACAGTCAGTCCATGCTTTAAAGCAAGACCGCTACGAGGGCGCACCTGTGCTTCAAACCCCACTGGGAGAGCAATATGAAGACCGGTTGGAATGAGTCTTCTCTCCATTGGTTGCAGTACGATAGGTGCATCGATATTAGCGCGAAGGTCCATCCCCGCACTCTGTGAAGTAGCATAAGCAGGAAGCTGCTGATGCCCTTTATTGATTACTTTTATCTGTGTCATTGCCATATAATAAGGTACAAAATTAAGCATTTAAAGCCACATTCATACATTTTATGAAGTAAAAAACTTGTTTTTAGCCAATTTTAATTACTTTTGTGTGTAGCTTTCAAGTAGCTAATAAATCATAAACAGAATTCATCAACACCCAATATTCAACACCCAACACCCAACAAACATCATCAATGAACTGGCAACAACTCATATCAAATAAGCGTCTCGGACAAGAAGATCGTCACGCCCTTCGACACGACGACCGCTCTGAATTTAAGCGTGATAGCGACCGATTGATTTATTCCGCACCGTTCCGACGACTGCAAAACAAGACCCAAGTTTTCCCTCTTCCAGGTAGTGTCTTTGTACACAACCGCCTAACTCACTCTTTGGAAGTGGCTTCCTTGGGTAAATCCTTGGGTGATGACGTGGCAAGAAGACTCATCGAAGTACACCCAGAGTTGCGTAGTACGCTCTTTGAAGAGATTGGAACCATCGTGCAGACAGCTTGTTACGCACATGACATGGGTAATCCTCCGTTCGGTCATAGTGGTGAAAAGGCTATGCAGGCATTCTTCACAGAAGGTCCAGGGATTAGCTTGAAGGAAAAAGTTAGCCCACATTTCTGGGAAGATATTACCCATTTTGAAGGTAATGCTAATGCTTTCCGCCTGCTTACCCATCGTTTCTTAGGCCGAAGAGAAGGTGGTTTTGTGATGACTTATAGCACTTTAGCGAGTATCGTAAAGTATCCTTTCAGTTCTACATACGCCAGCAAACATGGCAAGTTTGGCTTCTTTGCGACTGAAGAAGATACTTATAAGAAGATTGCTGACGAGTTAGGTATCATTCAAAAGGATAGCTCTGAGGACGGTATCTGTTATGTTCGGCATCCGTTGACCTACCTTATGGAGGCAGCAGACGATATCTGTTACGAGATTATGGATATCGAAGACTCACACAAACTCAAGCTTCTTTCCTTTGAAGAGACTGCCGACCTGCTCCTTGGCTTCTTCGATGAAGAAACCAGAAAGAGCATCCGAAAACGCATAGAAGACGAGGGTGTGACCGACCAAAACGAGCAAGTCGTTTACTTCCGTGCGTGTGCCGTTGGATTATTAGAGGCAGAATGCGTCAATGTCTTTGTTGAACACGAGGAGGAGATACTTAACGGAACCTTCGAAGGGTCGCTCATCAAGCATATTTCCGAACTTCCACGACAGGCTTACAAACACTGTACAGAGGTCTCTGTGGATAGGATTTACCGCAGTAAAGCAGTCCTCGACGTTGAGCTATCAGGTTATAAGATTATGGAAACACTGATGGAAGCCCTCATTGGTGCTGCCGTTGAGCCTGAACACTTCCATAGTCAGCAACTTATCAGACGTTTCTCAAGCCAGTATGACATCCAAAGTCCTTGTCTTGAAACACGTATCATGGCAGTCCTTGACTTCATCAGTGGAATGACAGATATCTATGCACTCGACATCTATCAGAAGATAAATGGTATCAGTTTGCCACTGATATAAAAAGCCTCCCCCGACCCCTCCGAAAGGAGGGGAGGCAAAGAGGGAAAAAGAGGGGGTATAGTTATCACACTATTATCTCATACATACTCGCTTAAAAGGGCTTGAAAAAGAATGCCACATGGGAAGACTTGGAGTTGTTTTTAATATGGAAATCAACACAAAGGCACCTCACAACACATTTGTCTTAACTCCATTTCACTCCTTCAACTCCTTTAACTCCTAAGTTTCCTTCCCTCCCTTTCACCTCTTCAACTCCTCTAACTCCTAAATAGAAACAATGGAAAATCAATATAAAAAGACCTTTCCCGACCTCATGGTAGGTAAGAAGATTATCTACGTTCACGGCTTTATGTCAGCCGGTTCAAGTCATACGGTACAGATGCTGAGAGACTATATGCCCGAAGCAACTGTCATTGCGCCCGACCTCCCCATACATCCTGAGGAGGCTATGGAACTATTACGCAACCTTGTTGACACCGAAAAGCCCGACCTTATCATTGGTACTTCAATGGGAGGTATGTACACCGAGATGCTTTATGGTGTCGATCGTATCTGCGTGAATCCTGCTTTTCAAATGGGAACAACCATCAGCGAGAGTAATATGATGGGTAAACAGGTATTCCAAAATGAGCGACAAGATGGCGTACAGGAGGTTATCGTGACCAAAGCATTGGTAAAGGAATACAAAGAGATAACTGAAAAGTGTTTCTCACAAGTGACAGAGGAAGAGCAGCAACGTGTCTTCGGACTCTTTGGTGATGCTGACCCATTTGTCCACACCTTTGACCTTTTCCATGAACATTACCCTCAGGCAATCCATTTTCATGGTGAACATAGACTTATCGAGAAGGTTGTATTCCATTACCTCATGCCCGTTATCCGATGGATCGATGACCGACAGGAAGGCCGCGAACGTCGTACGGTACTCATTGACCAGAACACCCTCGCTGATGGATATGGTAAACCGAAATCAAGTTTGAATAAAGCTTACGAGTTCTTACTTGATAACTATAACGTATTCTTTGTGTGTCCTGCACCTACCAACAATCCATCAACCATCACTGAACAACAGGCATGGATTGAAGATGCTTTCAGCGCACCAGCATGGAACCATACGATCTTCACCAACCAGCCTCACCTTCTCTATGGCGACTACTTCATCAGTAGTACTGAACACGACGACTTCCTCGGGACAAGCCTACTTTTCGGTAGCGAAGAGTTCAAGACTTGGGAGGAAATTATCACTTTCTTTGAACGCTTGGGAGGACAGTAAGCAGGCGAAAAGACTCACTACTGTGAATTATTTTCATGAAAAGAAATATTTTTCATCGTGAAAAGAAATATTTATTTTCATGTAAATAAATTCTTCTCTTCATGAAAATAATTCACAACAATAGGCTTTCTGCAATAAAGAACGTTCACAACCAACTGATAACAAAACAATAACACCCACTCAAAACATAACCCAATGAATTAGTCCCCACACATAGTATAAAAACAATTCTTCTTTATTAAGAGGACTGGGGAAACATTATCATAATGGCACACGAACTATTCTCACGTATCGCTGACATCCTTTCGGCACCTTCTGAAGCGCAGGCTCTTATCATGCACGAGACACTCGTCATTGCTTGTCATGAAGGATTAAAAAACACCCGACATGGTTTCGGCAACCTTTCTTCGCAGGTGGAGTCACTTTGCAGACAGCATAATATTGCCCCACAAGATATTGTGGCGATTCAGAAAATGCGCCGACATAGTAACTCTAATGCCCCTATTCTCCCTGAAGATGTGGCTTACGACTGTCGTGCCTTGGCTATCTTCGTATCTGCTGTTGTGCAGGAGGCTATCCCGTCGTTCCTCGTTGGAAAGATTCCTGCACACGGACGTATCACAGAGAACATTCAGATTACAAATTATCGTTACATTCGTTGTATCGTAAGAGAGTGGGACGAGAGTACTATTCAGGTAGCTGTAACCAATCAAGACAGTAGCGAAGAACTCTTAACGGTGGACTATATGAACACACCAGACTACATTGACTTCAGCTACTTACGCCCGATGCTACGCGAAGGAATGCAGCTAAACCTTCTTGACTGTACTGTCACCCGAAAGAAGGTCATACCGCGCCTTATCGTCGTTGAGCCAGACTATCTGATAGATATCTCTACCATAGCTAACTGTTTTGAGACTTACGGACACCATCCGTTGCTTTTCACCGTCAATAGACTTACCCCTCGCCTCAGCAATAAACACATTGTATTGGGTAATTTCGCTGGTTCTGCACTCGATGATATCATCAATCATCCTGCAGAATACGACATCAAAGAAACCTTCCGTTCTAACTTCAGAGAGAAGGCTTTGGACTATGCGACCTGTCCCGACTTTGATGCAGCGTCTTTCAAACAAGATGCAGAACGACAGGTGGAGAATATCAAGGAAATTGTTGATGAAATCTTCCAAACCTTCGACCGTGAGAAAGCAATTCTTGAACCTTCATTTGTTTGCGAGCGATTGGGCATACAGGGTCGTGTTGACTTGATGACAACCGACTTAAAACTACTTGTTGAGCAGAAGTCGGGTAAGAATACTTTTATTGAACGCAAATACAAAAATCCACATGGGTCGCTCCATGTTGAGAAACACTACGTGCAGGTGTTGCTCTACTATGGTATCTTGCAATATAACTTCCAACTCAGTCCGAAGAATGCACACATCCAACTCTTGTATTCTAAATACCCCCTACCCGACGGACTGCTCGAAGTGGAGCCCCTCCAAAAGCTGATTCGTGAAGCTATTCGCTTCCGCAATCAAGCCGTAGCAACGGAGTTTTGGATGGCTGAAAATGGCTTTGATAGGATGTTACCATTGCTCACACCGCAAACATTGAACGTTGAGAAACAAAACGATAACTTCTACAATAGATACCTCTTACCACAACTCACTGAGACACTGGCACCACTTCACCAACTCAACGACCTCGAACGTGCTTATTTCACACGTATGATGACCTTTGTTATCAAGGAACAATTAGTATCGAAAGTGGGTGTACAGGAAGGTGTAGGAAATAGTAATGCTGACCTATGGAACATGCCGCTTGCGGAGAAGAAAGAGACAGGAAACATCTATACAGGACTGACTATCATTGAGAAAGAGCGTAGCAGCACGTTCAATGGCTATGATACAATAACACTATCTGTACCCCAACAGGGCGAAGATTTCCTCCCTAACTTTCGCCGAGGAGACATGATTTATCTCTATTCGTACAAGAAGAACGAGGCACCTGACGTGAGAAAGAGTATTCTCTTCAAAGGTTCTTTACAAGAGATACATGGTGATAGCATTACTGTACACCTCAATGACGGACAGCAAAACCCTGATCTTATCAGCGGAGATTACTTCGCTATTGAGCATGCGGGCAGTGACATCGGTGGTACATCGGCTATCAGAAGTCTTTACACCTTCATCACATCAAACGAAGAACGTCGTCAGTTGCTCTTAGGACAACGCACACCACGCGTCGATAAATCCCTTACCTTATCCCGTAGCTACCATCCCGATTATGACGAAATCATCTTGAAAGCAAAGCAGGCACAGGATTATTTCCTTCTTATCGGTCCTCCCGGCACTGGCAAAACCTCGCAGGCTCTGCAATTCCTTGTGCGTGAGCAGTTGGCTGAAAAGTCCAAAGTTCAAACTTCAAACTTCAAACTTCAAACTTCAATCCTCCTCCTTGCCTATACAAATCGCGCTGTTGACGAAATTTGTAATATGCTAACAGAGAACGATATTGACTATATCCGTATTGGTAACGAGTTCAGTTGTGATCCGAAATATAGTGACCATTTGTTGAAGGAAGTGTTAGATGACAACGCAACCCTCAACAGCATAAAGTCTACCTTAGCAGATGCTCAAATCGTTGTTGCCACAACCTCAACAATGAACAGCAATGCTGCACTCTTTAATATCAAGCATTTCGACCTTGCTATCATTGACGAAGCGAGTCAAATATTAGAACCGAATATCATTGGATTACTATCTACCCGACATGCAGAAAGGCGTGCGATAGAGCGGTTTGTACTAATTGGCGATCATAAACAATTACCTGCTGTGGTGCAACAACAGGACACTTTAGAAACGGAAGGAACCAATATTTTCCTCAAAAATATCCACCTTTTATCATGTGCCAATTCCCTCTTTGAGCGCCTTATCCTAACCGAGCGGGCAGCAGGGAGAACTGATTTCGTAGGTACACTGCACAAACAAGGACGAATGCATCCAGACATTGCCGACTTTGCTAATCGTAAGTTTTATACGCGCGAACAACTTGAATGTGTACCATTAGCACATCAGTTGGAGCAGACATTAGCTTATAACGAAACGAGTGAGGACGAGACCGATGATGTTTTGAAGGCGCATCGTATGATTTTCATCCCTTCAAAGCCATGTCGACAACTGAATATTTCAGAGAAAGTAAACACGGAGGAGGCGCGTATTATTACCGACCTGCTAAGACGTTTATACCGACAACTCGGCAAAAACTTCGACCCACAGAAGTCTGTTGGTGTCATTGTGCCTTACCGCAATCAGATTGCAATGATTAGAAAGGAGATTGAGAAGCTCGGTATTCCGGAATTAGAAGAAATCAGTATTGACACCGTTGAACGCTATCAGGGCAGCCAGCGTGACATCATCCTCTACTCCTTCACCATTCAAAGTCGCTATCAACTCGACTTCCTTACTGCCAACACTTTCTATGAAGACGGTCAACCCATCGACCGTAAACTGAATGTTGCCATCACAAGAGCCCGCAAACAGTTGATTCTTACTGGTAACGAACAGACATTAAGACAAAACCAACTCTTCGCAGAACTCATTGATTATATCAAAGAAAAGGGTGGATATTATACCATTGAAAGGTAAAATAGGAAAGAAGCTTTGATAGGAAGAGGATGCGAAAGGTAAGGAGTGAAGACATAGAAGCATAGAAGATAAAAGGATTATACTGACATCGGGAGATAAAAAGTAACTTTCTCCACGTCGTACGATGTGTAAGCACCAGTGGTGCTAAGCCTCCGCACCATTGGTGCTGGGCATGAACACCAATGGTGTTGACGCCTAAACACCACTTCACAGACAATCAACATGACAGCAATCTATCGTTAGAAAGGACTTACACAACCGACTATTAGCCTTGCTCATAACCTATCACTACCTCATCATTTTGCCTTAAAAGTAATCATAATTATGAATTCTGAATTATAAATTATGAATTAAAACCAATCATAATATATGAATTATGAATTATGAATTATGAATTACCCCCCTCCTCCTGCTGTTATTCGGCTGATTTTCCGTAACTTTGCAGGCAGATAAAAAGAAACAAAAGATGAAGATAGAAGAGCAAATTACCGTTGCTGCACTTGCAGCTGTAAAGGAATTGTATGGAACAGAAGTTCCTGAAAAGATGATTCAGCTGCAGAAGACACGCAGCAACTTCGAGGGTAACCTCACACTCGTCACCTTCCCATTGCTGAAGACTTCACACAAGAAGCCTGAAGATACGGCACAGGATTTAGGTGAATACCTAAAGAAGAACTGTAAGGCTGTAGCTGACTTCAACGTTGTAAAGGGTTTCCTTAACCTCGTTATTGCACAAGCAGCATGGACAGGTCTGTTGAATGATATCAACGCTGACGAGAAGTTTGGCGAGAAGTGTGTGACAGACGAGAGTCCATTGGTGATGATTGAATACTCTTCACCTAACACCAACAAGCCACTTCACCTCGGTCACGTTCGTAACAACCTACTTGGTTGGTCATTGGCACAGATTATGGAGGCTAACGGCAACAAGGTAGTAAAGACAAATATCGTTAATGACCGTGGTATCCACATCTGTAAGTCTATGTTGGCTTGGCAGAAGTGGGGCAATGGTATCACACCAGAGCAGGCAGGAAAGAAGGGCGACCACTTAGTTGGTGACTTCTATGTTCTCTTCGATAAGCACCTCAAAGAGGAGTGCAAGCAGCTGCAGGAGCAGTATGAGAAGGAGGGATTGACAGCCGAAGAGGCAAAAGCTAAGGCTGAGCACGAGGCTCCACTGATGAAGGAAACACGCGATATGCTCGTGAAGTGGGAAGCTAACGACCCTGAGGTTCGTGGTTTGTGGGAAATGATGAACAACTGGGTATATGCTGGTTTCGACGAGACTTACAAAGCATTAGGCGTTGGTTTCGATAAGATTTACTACGAATCAAGCACTTATCTCGCTGGTAAGAAGAAGGTGGAAGAAGGTCTTGCAAAGGGTCTTTTTATCCGCAAGGAAGATAACTCCGTATGGGCTGACCTCACCAACGAGGGTTTGGACCAGAAACTTCTGCTGCGTAAGGATGGCACATCGGTTTATATGACACAGGATATCGGTACTGCAGAGATGCGTTTCAACGACTACCCTATCGACAAGATGATTTATGTCGTTGGTAACGAGCAGAACTACCACTTCCAAGTTCTCTCTATCCTCTTGGACCGTTTAGGCTTCAAGTGGGGTAAAGACCTCGTACACTTCTCATACGGTATGGTTGAATTGCCAAACGGTAAGATGAAGAGTCGTGAGGGAACAGTTGTCGATGCAGACGACCTTGTTGCTTCAATGATTGAGAATGCGAAAAGTCTTAGCGAGGATAAAGTGAACAAGTTGGAAGGTATCACTGAAGAAGAGAAGAACGAGATTGCACGTATCGTGGGTATGGGTGCCTTGAAATATTTCATCCTTAAGGTCGATGCGCGCAAGAATATGCTCTTCAACCCAGAGGAGTCTATCGACTTCAATGGTAACACAGGACCATTCATCCAGTACACTTACGCACGTATCCGCAGTATTCTCCGTAAGGCTGAAGCCCAGAACATCACCTTGCCAGCATCACTCAACGACGATGCTCCACTGAACGACAAGGAGATTGCACTCATCCAGAAACTCAACGACTTCGGTGCTGCAGTTGCTCAAGCTGGTATTGACTATAGCCCAAGTGGTATTGCAAACTACTGCTATGAGCTGACTAAGGAGTTCAACCAGTTCTATCATGACTACAGCATCCTCAACGCTGACACCGAAGCAGAGAAGATTACCCGCCTTGTGATTGCCAAGAATGTGGCTAAGGTCATCAAGAACGGTATGGCATTACTCGGTATTGAAGTGCCTGAGAGGATGTAAAGCCCCACCCCGACCCTCCCCGAAAGGGAGGGAGGCAAATAGGATAAGAAAGGTCATAGTAACCCTTTTTGAAGAAAGGGGAGGGAAACTAATTGGACGAGGGGGATAAAAGTAAGACTTGCTTAGACTATGTATATCTACGAAACGGCTGATGAGATAGAGTATGAACTGCTAAAAGCGAATGCTATCAAGAACAGACAGTACGCTACACAAGCAGAAAATCTACTTTGGTTATACCTAAAAGGAAAACAAAGTGGATATAAGTTTCGTAGACAACATATCATCAAACAATACATTGCCGACTTCATCAACCTTAAGTATAAACTTATTGTTGAAATTGATGGTAAGTATCATTTTAATGATGATCAGATTATAAAGGATGAGGAACGGACTCGTGACCTTGAGCAATGGGGTTATACAGTCATCCGATTCACTAATGAAGAAATCTTCAACCATCGGGAAGAAGTTATCAAGAAGATTAAAGAAACCATAATGGCAATAGACGCACATAACACGAATCAAGCTGGTGATGCTCAGCCAAACACACAGACGAGTTCTCAAACAAACACTCAGTCAGCTATCCAACCACAGCAGACTGGGGCTTCCCCCCTTTCGGGGGGATTGAGGGGGGCTGGTGCTTGGGCTGTTGACGCTGCTTGTTCTGGCAACCCGGGACCGATGGAGTATCAATGTGTTGACCTACAAACTGGTGCAAGAGTCTTCCATTTTGGTCCAGTTATGGGAACGAACAACATTGGTGAGTTCCTCGCTATTGTTCATGCTTTGGCACTGATGGAGAAGCAAGGGGTCAAGAATAAAGTTATTTATAGCGACTCTTACAATGCCATCTTATGGGTAAATAAAAAGCGTTGTAAGACTACTTTTGTCCGCAATACAGAAACTGAAGAACTCCATCAAATCATTGCTCGTGCTGAACATTGGCTGCAAACGCATAAGGTTACAACACCTATTATAAAGTGGGAAACAAAGCAGTGGGGTGAGATTCCTGCCGACTTTGGAAGAAAGTAAAGCCCCACCCCGACCCTCCCCGAAGGGGGAGGGAGGCAAAATTGCCTATGGTTTGGTATGGAAAAATGATTTGAAATAACAACAGAAAATAAAAAAGCTCCAATAAGTTTTCACTTACTGGAGCTTTTTATTATTTCTCTTAAAAGCTTCCTCAACAACCTTATAAAGCGGAATCACATTAGATAGTAGTAGAGAATTACCTCTATAAAGACAATCCCCTTTATCCTACCCATCCTCTATTTACACTCCCCTCCTTTCGGAGGGGTTGGGGGAGGCTTCTGTTAGGAGGCTTTACTATCCGTAGATAATATTACCGTTCTCGTCCTTATACTCATCGAGACC
>ERZ773018.846-NODE-846-length-17346-cov-6.793129_pt1 | contig 17346 bp, 10 predicted proteins | sample MGYA00580840_ERZ773018 | MGnify/ENA primary metagenome ERZ773018 (study PRJEB29015, sample SAMEA2738125) | human oral metagenome | biome: human oral; feature: human-associated habitat; material: saliva | place: China | collected 2256 ... | reverse complement strand
TCCGATCCTCTCTAGATGTTAGCTTTTCGTCACCCACTACAGTTGACAAAGAGCCTTATTTTTTAGGTAAATGAATCTTTCCTGTGACCAAACCATAGCCAAGAAGAGCTAGACTGGCAATTGCTGCAAAGATAGTCGCCAAGATTGAAAGAATGTTGCTATTTGAACCTTCTGAATCACTTGGTGTCTTAGGAGTCGTAGCAAGTTTGGCAGCAACTTTAGTATTGTTGTCTTTACTTGACTCATCAGACTTAGTTACTTCATCAGCTTTAGCGACTCCGTGAGACTGAACTTCCTCTTCAGTCTTAGCTGGTTTTGGAGCTTCTGTTTCAGTGACAGACTCTTCTTTAACAGCATTCGTTGGAACAGTTGCTACAATAGCCTCTGGTACTGGTGACGCAATCTCTGTAGCTTGAGCTACTGGACGACGGTCACCCACAGAACCCTCTGTTGAAGGTTTCGCAGGAACCTCTACATGATGATCATCTGATGAATTATTATCATTAGATGAGCGGTCTGCGAAATATGGGAACGGTGTACGAATTGGAGAATCTGGATTCGTAGGATTTGTTGGTTTATCTTCTTTATCAGCTGATGGTTGATTAGTGTCCGCTGGTTTAGAAGGTGTATCTGGTTTATTATTCTTATTATCAACAGAATGGTTACCTTCTGTTGGACTTACTGGTGTTTCTGGCTTATCTGCCTTCTTGTCTTTACCATCTTTAACAGTTACAGTCAAGACACCGTGAGCTTCAGAAACGCCTGTTGAACCATCAACTGTAGGATAAGTATGTGGTTTAAGACCATAACCCGATACCGCATAATAATCTACATTAAAGTCCTCGTTTGGCAATTTAGCACTGTTTTGATCGGCTACGTGTACCAAGCTTTCACTAGATTTATCCCAAATCCAGTCACCTTGATTCGTCATCTTAGGAAGAACTTCTGTAGTATCATCTGCATTCATCTTGATAAGGAAGCTTGGAGCCCATGTTGATTTATTCTCAGCACCGGCAATTCCACCACGGTTAGTCATGTAAGAAGTAACCAAGAGAGTATCTGATGATCCTTCAACAGGAACAGCATAGTAAGAATAAGTAGATGTACGCCAGTCAGCTGGTACAGAGGCTGTCAAAACCACACCTGAGCCATTAAGTGGACGATATTCTCCACGGAGGCTATCTGATACGAATCCAAGCATAACAACGTCATCACCGACAGCTTCACGCGCTGCCACAGTACCTTCAGCATCCGTAGATTTATTGATACGTGAAGCAGTGAAGAGGTAATACTTGTTACCCATCTTAACAACACTTGGACGTTCTACTTCATCAGTAACCATGTGGCTAGTAACAAGTGGTGTGTAAAGTTCAGCTACAGATGGATTTTTCTCATTGTCATCAAGTTTCAAGATACCAATAGAACCATTTGCCCATGAAGCAAGGTTATAAAGGTGTTTATTATTGACAATATTGAGGAATGACTTAAGGTTAAAGGCGTCATCTCCTCCATAGTTTGACCAGTTGTAGATTTGTTTTTCGCCTTGATAGTTTTCGTCACCTGTATTTGATTCGAAAATAAGGTAGCGGCTACCGTTATCTTCAATGATGTGTGGGTCACGAAGACAGTAGTTATCTGTACGGTCTGGATTTCCATCGTGGTTGTGGTCATCGTTGAAAGTACTCATGAATTTTGGATAACTTTGATAATGATAGTTATCCCCACCAAAGAGAATGTGGTCATTTTCAACTGACTTAATAACAACTTCGTCGTTTTCAACAGCTAGGTTAAGGGTAGCACTAGCCAATTGTTGCCAGTTCAATTTACCACCACTAGTATCATTCTTAGTGTAGTAAAGTTGGATACTACCATCAGAGTTTACTGTCGCTGAACCTGACCATTGTTGGTCATCTTCAAGGGCATTATAACCAAAGATTGGACCCGCATTTTTCCAATGTGTAAAGTCATTATCTCCATATTTACTATAGAGCAAGTAAATGTGGTTTGAGTTTTTATTTGGTGCACCGGCCATTGAAATGACTAACTGGTAACCGTTCCAGTTACTTACTACACCTGACTCAGCATCTTGGACTGGCCAAGAATCCCAAACGTCGATTTCTTCTTTTTCCATTGTTTGGGCATCAACAGTGTTGAAGGCAGGCATATTGATGATTGTATCTGCTTTGAAGTAAGGAACTGCCAATTTGCTGTCTTGCTTCAAGAAGCTAGCAACGATATCTTTCAAGTTACGGTAAGTCAAGCTAGTACCTGTACCCTTGATAGCATCATCACTAAAATCAACTTTATTAAGTGCTTTAATTTCTTCCTCAGTCAAGGCAACGATTTGATCTGAGGTCATATTATCTTCAACAATAGACTTGATACGACCATTAAGTTTGCTGAGGTTGGCATTAGCAGCACTGTTTTCAGTAGCTTTAAGGACTACTTCAGTGTGTGTATCAGCTGCTTCTGTGCTTGCTGTTGAAGTTGGTGCTTCTACTGCAGCCTCTGAAGTAGAAGTTGGATTAGATGCCGTAGCAACTGTTGCTGAAGGCGCTGTTGTATCTGATGAAGATGTTACAACCGCCGCACTAGTCGTTTTGTCTGCAACTACTGATGGAGTTGTGCTGCTTGCTTGTATCTCTGTTACTGGTGTCGTTGCAACCTCTGAGTGTGCAACTGAAGATTCAACTGCTTCTGAAGTCGCTACATTTGTTGCTGTTTCACTGGCTACCGTTAGAGATGCTGTGCTTGTTTCTGGTGTTGCTGTCGCAGTAGCTACCGTTGGTGCTGTTTCTGTAACTTGATCAGCTTTTACCTGAGTGGCACCCAAAAATGCCAAGGTACCAACGAGTGCTGATGTTGCCCCTACTGTGGCAACCTTACGGATGCTATAACGCATCTTTTTGCACTCTGCTTGCTTTGGTGCTACTGTATTTGACTGTGAATTAACTGTACTGTCCATATAAACTCTCCTTTTAGGTTTTCACATGTTTTATTCTATCATTTTTTAATCTAAATTCCAATCTTTTTTTAATGACAAATTGATATTTTTTGTAAAACACTATTTTTTTGTTAAAATATTAACTATAAAAACAATTAAGAAGATAGGTAATATCACTATATGAAAGCAAAAAATTTGTATTTGTTTTTAATTCTCATTTTTTTAATCTTATTGTTTGTTTTTACAAGAAAAAATGAGAGCGTTAACAACATTTCTCAGAAAACACGTAAACCTCAAAGGAGTCAAAGCTTCCATCTAGCGACTAATGAAGGATGGTCCAATGACCTCCAAACTATCGTATGGAATGAAGCTAAAAATTACTATGACATCTACTTTCTTCATTCTGTGGATGGGGCTACTGACCCTCTTGGCCCTAGTGGTCAAGATTGGACACATACAACCACTAAAGATTTTATCACCTATAGTAAACAAGAGACAACTATACCAGCAAAAGGTGGAGATTCTCAAGAAGGATGGCAGTCTGCTTGGACAGGGAGTGTCGTTACCGATAGTCAAGGAATTGCTGGTGGTCAAGATGCCGAACCTGTAGCCTATTTTACTGGACTTATGGATGATGGAAGCCAAGCAATCTATGCTAGTGCGTCGAATGACAAGGGAGCTAGCTTTACTAATGCCTTAAAAGATGGTAAACCCTTATTGACAAAGGAACAATCCTATAACGGTAAAGACTTCCGAGATCCTTATGTCTTCCACTTTAAAGACAAATTACTCATGTATGTCGCTGAAGGTGATGTCTTAGGTGTTTATCAATCTCAAGATGGTATCAACTGGACCAAAGCAGATAGCAAGGGAGGCTCCAAAATCCTACCCGAAACATTTTTTAAGGGTCGTAACTGGCAGGACAACGCACCTATCGAGTGTCCCGTTCTCAAAACAATGACAACAACCGACGGTCAGGACAAGCAAGTTCTCTTTTTTGGAGCCAAGGATCGAGCTTCAGGTGAAACAACTGGAACCTACTATACTGTAGGGCATTTAGATGGTAACGGCTTATTTATTGCAGATACAGAAACAAAACGCTTAGATCAAGGTTCAGACTATTATGGCGCTAACTTCACTGGAAGCGATCGAATTGAAGAAAGCAACCATAACCTTATCAGCCTTGGCTGGGTTGGTAATTGGAACTACTTCACGTCAGGCATTCACAGTGACCAAGAGGCCAAGAGTGATTTTCTAAAAACTATTGGTTTTTACACTACACCTAGACAGCTACAACTGGATAAGGACGGTATTATTCAGTCCACTCCTCTTTATAAGAATGAACAATTAACCCTCCAAAATCAAAGTGGAAACATCTCAAGTCAAAGACCTCTCACCAGTGACAATAGAAAACCTTGGATTGATAAAAGTCACAATCAAAATGCTAATGGCCTTCTTGACCTTGCTAGAAAAAATAGTGCGGGGTATTACCAACTGCATTTTTCAAATATTAAGAAAGAAGGAGGCTATATCTACATTGATATCTGGCAAGGCTCTGATTACGTTAAAATCGCCTACCAAATAACAGGTGGTACCTATCAGGTCTCTGCTTATGCTGCTGAATTGAACAACAGCATGGATGGTAGCCAAACTGCCTCTTCTTACTATTACGATGGACTCTTGGGAAATGGTCAAGGTTATCAAGCTGACAGTCGCTATAAGGAAACTGATAATATTACTATAACGCTTATTACAGACAATCGTAGCTTGGAAATCTTCTTTCCAAATGGCCAAACCTACACTCTAGCCAGGTTTAATACTTCTGGCAAGCAAGATGTCAAAGTCTTCTCCACTCAGAAAGACCTTCTACTAAACTTGAAAATCTACGATGTGCACTCATAAGAATAAGAAAAGTGATGCTGTCTGCATCACTTTTCTTATTTTCCAAAGACAGAAACGAGACGTTTCACCCCTTCTGCAACAACAGTAGTCGGTGTAGCTACGTTAAAACGGAAATGTTTTTCTCCTTCGGAACCAAAGGTAATACCGTCATTTAGCACTACCTTGGCTTCTTCTTTAAGCAAGCGTCCAAGTTCATTATGGTCTTGAACGTAGGCTGAAAAATCAAGCCAGACCAAGTAGGTTCCCTCAGGTTTCATGACTTTGATATTAGTCTTTTCACTAAGTTCCTTGGTTAAAAGGTCAATATTAGTTTCAAAGACAGTCTTCAATTCCTCTAACCAAGGTTTCCCATAGGTCAAAGCTGCTTGCGTTGTAATCAAACCAATGGTTGGAATTTCATGTTGATTATTTGCCAATTGCTTTTGTTTAAAGGCTTTACGTAAGTCTTCATTTTCAATGATGGTAAAACTATTTTTGGTACCAGCAATATTAAAGGTTTTAGTGGCCGAACTAAGCACCAAGGTAAAGTCCTTGAAAGCATCTGAAATGGTATTCATAGAGATGTGCTTATTCCCATATAAGGCTAAATCTTGGTGAATTTCATCAGATACTAAAAGGACACCATGTTTTTGGCAGAGGTCTGCCACCTTGGTCAATTCTTCCTTAGTCCAGACACGCCCACCTGGGTTATGTGGGCTACAGAAAACATAAAGTTTAACCTCATTATCGACGATATCACGTTCCAATTGTTCAAAATCAATTTCGAAATGCCCATTAACCTTAACAAGACTATTTTCAATCAACTGACGATTATTCAAACGGACAGAACGAGCAAAAGGCGGATAAACTGGTGTGTTGATGAGAACAGCATCGCCTTCTTTCGTAAAGGCTTGAATAGCTGTTGAAATAGCTGGGACAACACCTTCAATGAGCACAATACTCTCTTTATCAACGACGTAACCATGTTGATTTTTTTCCCAATTAATAATGGACTGATAAAGCTCATCACTTGGATAAGGATAACCAAAAATATGTGTCTCAGCATAGTTGATGACTGCATCCCTAATCTCAGGAACAGGTAGGAAGTCCATATCAGCAACCCAAAGCTCAAGGAGTTCTGGATTACTTTCGGCTTCGTGCCATTTCATGGTGTTTTGATTCAAGCGATTTGGTTGTGTTGTAAAATCATAACGTGTCATAGGTAACTCCTTAAAGACTAAGGGCATTTTCCAAGTCAGCAATCAAATCTTGTGCTGCTTCAATACCAATTGAAAGACGAAGCAAGTCGTCTGTCAAACCATAGGAAGCACGTACATCACCTGGAATATCTGCGTGGGTTTGTGTCGTTGGGTAGGTAATCAAGCTTTCGACACCACCTAGGCTCTCCGCAAAGGTAAAGACCTTTAGAGAATTGATAATGGTTGGAATCTTGTCTTGATCAGCCACTTTGAAGGAAATCATTCCACCCTTGCCTGGATAGAGAACTTCCTTAACAGCCGGTGACTTTTCTAAGAAAGCTACAACTTCTTGAGCATTAGCTGTCGATGCCTCCATACGAAGTTTTAAGGTCTTAAGACCACGCATGAGCATATAGCTATCAAATGGTGATAAGGTAGGACCCGTAGTATTGAGGTTATAATAAAGTTTATCGTAGAATTCTTGGTTGCTAGTCACAACAACACCAGCCAAAACATCATTATGACCTGATAGGTATTTAGTAGCTGAATGTACAACGATATCAGCACCTTGAGTAATCGGTGTTTGATAGATTGGGCTATAGAAAGTATTATCAACAATAACCACTGCACCCTTATCATGAGCAATTTTTGCCACTTTTTCAATGTCAAACTCAATCATAAGTGGGTTTGTCGGTGTTTCAATGTAGACAATATCAGTATCATCAGTGATGGCCGCAATCATCTCGTCTTCTGTATTAGTGTATTCAAAAAAGAAACGACCTTCTTTTTCCTTGTCGTTAAACCAACGGAAAGAACCTCCGTAAAGGTCACGCGCAGCTACAACCTTACTGCCTACTGGGAAAATTTCAAAGGCCAAAACAATGGCGCTCATCCCTGAACTTGTCGCAATAGCATAATCTGCTTTTTCAATAGCTGCAAGTGTTTTTTCCACTGTTGCGCGTGTTGGATTTTTAGTTCGTGTATAGTCAAAACCAGTAGAATGGCCAAATTCTGGATGTTGGTAGGTTGTTGAAAAATGAATCGGTGAAGCCAAGGCTCCTGTTGCTTCATCCGAATTGATTCCTGCGTGTGCCAAAATGGTTTCTAATTGATATTCTTGTGTCATAATGTGCCCTTTCTACATGGTAAAGTGGATATACTCCATATCTATGACCTCTATTTTATCACTATTTTCTGAAAATAATGGTAAGTTCATCATACGGATTCTTGATAGTTAGTTATAGTTTATTTCTATAACCTGAAAATACAGATAGATGCTGTCTATAATTTAAAATAAGCCCAATTTTTGAGAATGTCGAAAATAAGTTTTCAAACGTCAAAAAGTGCCTAAAACATTATCGTTTCAAGCACTAGGAAATGATTTAAAAGTCTTGCTTCAATCTGAGGTTAGCCACTGACTTACTTTTTATCAAATAAGCGATATCTAATTTCTTCCAAAGCCATAATAACAAACGGACAAGCGAGTAAATAGAGCCAATCATCAAGTCCAATAGGCGCAGTGTTAAATAGCGTGTGGAAGAGAGGCACGTAAGACAGGATGATAAAGAGAACAATTTCTAAAACAATCCCTAAGCTAATAATCCGATTAGCAAATGGTTTAATTTGGAAAATAGATCCCCTACCCTTACGGCTATTCATAGCCATACCAATTTGGGTAAAGATAATAGCACCTAAGGTCATTGTGGTTGCCTCTCGGTAGAGAGGACCTGAGCTAGCCAAATGGTTTAAGTTACCTTGATTAACCCAATAATTAAGGAAGAAAGCCCCCATAGCTAAGGCTGCTTCAATCAGTCCATACCAGACAAAAGCTTTAATCAATAGTTGGCGATTGAGTAAGCGATCTGATAAACGTCTTGGTGGCTTATCCATCACTCCTTCTTCAGGTGGTTCAACCCCCAATCCCAAAGCAGGTACCATATCTGTCCCCAAGTCAATAGCTAGGATTTGCATAACCGTTAAGGGAAGAGGTATGCGTCCCAAAGAGAACAAGAAGAAAGCAGAGGGTACAGCTTCAGGTGTATTGGAATTAAAAATATAAGTCAGGAATTTTTGAATATTTCTATAAACCGCACGACCTTCTTCAACAGCATGTACAATCGAAACAAAATGATCATCCGTTAAAATCATATCGGCAGATTCCTTGGCGACGTCAGTTCCAGATATTCCCATAGCTACCCCGATATCAGCCTTTTTCAGAGCAGGGGCATCATTTACTCCATCACCAGTAACAGCGACAACTTCGCCAAGTTCCTGGAGTGCATTGACTACACGATATTTTTGTTCAGGGGCTACACGGGCAAAAACAATCTCCCCTTTAAGCGCTTCTTTAAGCTGATTGTCATCCATGTCAGCTAGTTCAAGTCCTGAAACAACACGCGCATCATCACCTTGTACAATTCCAATTTTCTTGGCAATGCTAAGAGCTGTTAAACCATAGTCACCTGTCACCATGATAATACGAATACTAGCTCTATGGCATTTTTCAATAGCCTCTCGCACCCCCTGACGTGGCGGATCACTCATGGCAACCAAACCTAGAAAGACCATATTGTCCTCTAGGGTCTGCATATCCCACCGGTCTTCTCCAATATGCTCGCTATCTAAAGGTCTATAGGACACAGCTAAAACACGTAGACCATCACGGGCAAACTTATCGTTAGCCGCAAGGATAGCCTGACGCTCAGTAGCTGTCAATGATTTAATCATCCCTTGATTATCATAGTAATCTGAGCAAAGCTCCATCACTTCTTTTGGAGCACCTTTGGTGATAGATATATGATAACTACCATCCAATCCTGACTCAAGCTTATGCACTGTTGTCATCCGTTTACGATCAGAATCAAAGGGAATTTCCTTGATTCGAGGGGCCCAAGTATGATTGTCATTTAAATTTATTCTTGCTTTTTCGGCGAGAACATTAAGACAAGCCTCCGTCGGATCACCTAAAATCGTATAATTGGGATTATCAGCACTAGGAGCTACAACTTGAGCATTACTAGCCAAATGTGAGAATCGGACCAAACGATTAAGGAGCTCATTTTCTTCAAGAGAAACAGGTTGTCCTTCCTGCTCAATCTGCCCTTCCGGTGCGTAACCTAGCCCAGTTACCCCATAACTGTCTGACAAGGTCCATAGGTGGTTAACCGTCATAGCATTTTGCGTCAAAGTCCCTGTTTTATCCGAACAAATAACAGAAGTTGCTCCTAGCGTCTCTACCGAAGACAACTTCTTAACCAAAGCATGATCCTTAGCCATACGCTGAACTGCCATGGCTAGAGAGAGAGTAACTGTGGGAAGAAGTCCCTCTGGAATAAAGGCCACAATCATCCCCAATGCAAAAATAAAGGCTTGAGACAAAGGCTGATGGACAAATAGAGTCGCTGCCACCATAAAGAAGAGACCCACAGACACCGCAATAACTGAAATCTGTTTAGTCAAATGGTCTAGTTCCTTTTGCAGTGGACTTTTTTCCTGAGAAAGATTCTGTGTCAAATCCGCAATCTGTCCGAACTCAGTTTTCATACCGATAGCAGATACTATAAAATGTCCAGAACCAGAAGAGACTGTCGTCCCTGCAAATACCATATTGTCATATTCTAACTCAGTCTTGTCGGGAGTCAAATCTGCTTGATCTGACTTATAAATGGGATTAGACTCACCAGTGAGGGCCGATTGATTAACCTGCAAATCTGTCACAGCGACCAAGCGTCCATCAGCAGAAATACGGTCCCCTTCTTCAATGAAAACCAAGTCACCTGGCACCAAGTCTTGAGCTAGAATCTTGTCCTCCTTACCATCACGAAGAACTCGCGCATAGGATGGAAGAAGCTTGTTAAGAGCTGCCGTAGCCTGACTTGCTCTATATTCTTGAATAAAGCTAAAGAGACCATTAATAATGTTGACCAACCAAATTGCAATCCCCAACTCCAAGCTATGAGAGAGCATAGCGATAAAGCCACCAGCCCACAATAAGAGAGCCATGAGACTAGTAAAATGTCTGAAAAAGGTCAGCCAAATAGGCTCCGTCTTACTTTCCTTCAATTGGTTAGGTCCATAAGTCGCCTGCCTCTCCTTAACCTCTTGTGAGCTCAAACCTTGACGGCTTGTCTGCAAGACTTGGTAAACTTGTTCAGGAGGATAGGTCCCTAATTTTATCTTTTCTTGTCTAGAATCAGTCATAGTCCTTTCCTCGATTCTAAATCATTAAAACGATTTCATTTTTTCACCCCTATTATACTCCTTTTTCAGAAAATGTTGAAAAGAAAAAACCAAGCCACACGACTTGGTTTAAATCTTATTTAATATGTAATTTAGCACGTAGGCTAGCTGCTCGGGTGCCAAGCAATTGATCAGCCATACGAGTTACAAGAGCAAGAACGCCATAGACACCAATTCCAAGGCCTCCTCCAATGATCAAGTAAATCACACTGCCCACACGGCTTGTTGGTGAAAGTACAAACTGGAACACCCCATAGAAGACTGCAACTGGAATAGCCATGAGCACTGTAAGGATACAGATGAGTAAGGCTTTTCTAAACACTGTCTTACGACTAAAGTGCGTAACAGTGTGGAGGCGATTATACATCAGAGCAATTGGAACACCTAAGCCGATCGCTGTTGAAATAACTGGTCCAAGAGCTCCTAGGAAAATAATCAATGGTAACTGTAAGATTCCCTTAACTAAAACCCCAATCGCAAAATAGTTGATAGCTTTACGGGTTTCAAAGATTGCCTGAAGCATAGGTGCTAAAACGCTATACAAGGCCAAGAAAATAACTTGAATCAGACTGGCTACAAAGAGCAAGTGGGCCTGGCTATCTGGTGCCCCGTAAAAAACTGTGTAGAGTGGTTTAGCCAGAATCACTGATCCTGCAATGGCAGGTACAATAAAGAGCAAAAGCAACTGTAGGTTATTGATAATCAGTTTAGCCGCCCCCCTAAGATCCTTCTTAACCATATTTTCTGTCAAGAGTGGAATCCCAACTCCAGCAATAGAAATAGCAACGGCAATCAAAATCATAGTAATCTTACTTGGGTTTGAAGACAAGTAAGCATAGAGAACCTGAAGCTGACTGTTACTATAGCTTGTAAACTTCTCCATAGTACGGATAAAGGTCCATTGATCAATCAACTGAAACAGTTGAACCGCTGACCCAGTGATAATGAAAGGAATGGCTTCCTTAAAGGTTTCAATAACAATTGCAGTCGGATTGATATCTGGATGAACAGCCTGCTTGCCAAAAAGACTCTTGAGCTTGCCCTCCTTCCAAAGGTAGAAGAAAAGCACCCCATAACTAGCCAACATACCGATGAAAGCGGCAAAAGTCGATTGGACAACTGCTGTCACATAATCGCCTGTCCCAATTTTCATGATGAAGAAGGTCGCCAACAGCATCCAAATAACACGGATAATCTGCTCCGCAATCTGACTTAAAGCATAGGGCTTCATGTTGTTAAAGCCTTGGAAAAAGCCTCGTAAAACAGACATAGATGGGAAAATAACAACTGCCCAAGAAAGACTACGCATTACGCGAACCAAATCCTCGTCTCCCCCAGAAAGGTAAGACATCCACGGCGAAGCAAAGTACATGAAAACACCAAAGATCAGTCCGAGACCAATCATGTAATACAAGATACGCTTGAGTAAGAAGAAACTCGTCTCCATCTTTCCAAGAGTGTTGTATTTAGACACCTGTTTGGCAATTGCGACTGGAATCCCTGCTGTAGAAATCAAAAGGAAAAGGGCATAAATGTTATACCCTTGACCAAAGAGGGCATTGGCTTGGTCGCCCTGTTTACCCATCCAAGCATACCAAGGAATAATGTAAAGTGCCCCTAATAGACGACTGATAATATTGGATGCTGTCATCCACGCCGTCCCTCTTAGCATCTGCTGCTGCTGTGTGTCAGTTTTAGTTTCAGTCATAACTTTCTTTCTAGAGAATAAAATATAATCTAGTTTATTATAAACTTTTGGCTGTGACTTGTAAAACAAGAACATTAAGGCTAAAATAGGAACTATGATTACTATTGAACAAGTTCTAGAGGTTCTCAAAAAGGACCGTAATTTTCGAGATATTATTGACCAAGACAATTACTACTATTCATGGACTGGGGTGACCTTTGACCATCTTTCTTACGACAGTCGTGATGTCACACCATCTTCCCTCTTTTTTGCCAAAGGGGCTGCCTTTAAGCCTGAATTTTTAGAGAATGCTGTCAAAGCAGGCTTGAGTTTCTACGTGGCTGAAAAAGATTATCAAGTGGGAATTCCTGTCGTTATCGTAACAGATATCAAGCAGGCTATGAGCCTCGTTGCTCAGGCCTTCTACCAATATCCCCAAGACAAACTAAAATTGCTGGCTTTTACTGGGACAAAAGGCAAAACAACAGCAGCCTACTTTGCCTTCAATATTCTCAAGCAAAGCCATAAACCTGCTATGCTTTCAACCATGAACACGACACTAGACGGAAAAACCTTCTTCAAGTCTACCTTAACAACACCTGAAAGTTTGGATCTTTTCCGTATGATGGCTGAAGCTGTTGATAATGGCATGACCCATCTGATTATGGAAGTTTCAAGTCAGGCCTATCTAACCAAACGTGTCTATGGGTTAACCTTTGATGTAGGCGTCTTTCTTAACATCAGTCCAGACCACATCGGGCCTATTGAACACCCAACCTTTGAAGACTACTTCTACCACAAGCGTCTGCTCTTGGAAAATAGTCGAGCAGTCATCGTCAATAGTGGTATGGATCACTTTGCTCTTGTCGCTGAGGAAGTTGCGGATAAAGAGCATGACTTCTATGGTAAAAACTCCGACAATGCTGTTAAACATGGCTCAGGTTTTAGCTTTAAGGCAAGTGGGAAATTAGCCGGCGACTATGATATCCAACTTATCGGTAACTTTAACCAGGACAATGCTATGGCTGCAGGTCTAGCCTGCCTACGTCTTGGAGCTAGCCTTCAAGACATCAAAGAAGGGATTGCTCAGACCTCTGTTCCAGGTCGTATGGAAGTTCTTACACAAACTAAAGGAGCCAAGGTTTTTGTGGACTATGCTCACAATGGAGATAGCCTAGATAAGCTCTTACAAGTCGTAACCAGCCATCAAGATGGCCATATTAGCCTAATTCTAGGGGCTCCTGGAAATAAAGGTGAAAGTCGTCGTAAAGACTTCGGACATGTCCTCAATACCTACCCTGATGTTGATGTCTTCCTAACAGCCGACGATCCTAACAAGGAGGATCCTCTTGCTATCTGTCAAGAAATTGCCAGTCACATCAACCGTGAGGTACGTATCATTGTTGATAGAGAAGAAGCAATCAAAACAGCAATGTCTGAGACTACAGACTCCAAAGACGCTGTGGTTATTGCCGGTAAAGGTGCTGATGCTTTCCAAATCGTAAATGGGAAACGTGATAACTATGCTGGCGATATTGAAGTCGCTAAGAAATATTTGTAAACAACAAAAAGTCAATTGAGGTATTACAATTAGCCTCAATTGACTTTTTCTATATAGAAACTAGTCTTTGCCTAGTGTTTTCTTAAAAATATCATAGAAAGGATTTAGGGTCTTATCAAAAGAGCCAACAAGTGTTTCTAACTGCCCTCCAAATTGACGTTTGAAATGGAAGTTCCCTTTTCCAGTACTAGCTGCTTCAGTTTCGATTGTCCCATAAAAATTAAACCGCTCTTTACCCTTACGCATAGCATATTGTAGCATTTCCCAATGAAGAAGAACTGCCCCACCAAAATTAAGGTAGGCTTCATCATTCCCGCCGTAAAAGCTGACGACTTCTGGTCCATAATCCATAAAAAGATAAGCCGATAGAGGTAATTTGTCACCAGTGATTTGATAGGTCTTAAATTGCTCTGAACGTTTATAGTAGCTTCTAAGCTGATCTTGGGCATCCGCAATTTGACCCTTGGTTCGTTTTTTCTGAGGACCATCTTTTAAAGCCTGAATCTTAGTTTCAAAAGATTTAATGTTCTCATCAAGATAAGCCAAATAAGCTGGGCAATCCAAATAAGCTAACATGAACTTTGCAGATTTTCCAAAGTTCCTCTTCAAATCTTGGAAATAGGTTAATGGATGAACTGAAAATCCTTTTCTCTCTGCTGTCCGAACTAGGATGTCATAAAACTGATCGAGATTATCCTCACTTAGCTCTTCAACTTTGACATTCAAAGCGGTAAATTTTTTTAAATCTCGTTTCAAGGATGGTGAGAAAGCTGCGAGCATCTCGTCAGAAGTAGTAAAGGTATCAATGGGTTTGACAAACATCTGATTAACAACTAGAGCCTGTTCTGGATCTAAATACTGCTCAAAACCTAATTTTTCAAATACCTTGGAGACTTCATCAGCCTTATCTTCTTCAAGGATTTCAAGTTCTTCATTCCTAATAAGATTGGTAAGATAGGGATGAATAGAAAGTGATGCAATATTTTTCTTTTTTAAATAGAGTATCAAGGCCTCAAGAAGGTCTGGCAAATCAGTTATAGAATTGTAATCTAGCAAGGGGCCATGCAATAAGAGTGCTTTCCTAAAGATACGAAAACTCCTCCTGTAAACGATAATGGTTTGCCCCACTATCAGGCCATCCCTTTCAAAAATCAGAGCCTCTACTTCACCGATATGATTACGGCTTAACTGAAGCTTAGCCATCTCAGCTGACTGTAAAAAATTAGTATCCTTATAATTTGTCTGTGTCTTTTGATAATCATCAAAATGGACACTTTTAACCATAATAGACATTACTATCATCCCTTTCGTCTATCCTAAATCCCACATTTGCTGCTAAACGTTAAATTAGTCTAACGATTAGCAAAGTTTTCCAGACCAAGAGGGGTATTAAATAGTACGGATATTACTCACAGATGATGAGGAAAATTTGGTAAACGATTAAATTTACAAACACTATTATATACAAATTATTCATTTTTGTTAAGGGATTTTTAACTAATTTTCTGAAATTTATAAGAAATACTAATTACTATCATCTTTTCATCAAAAAAACTCTCCTCGTTTAAACTTAGAGAGCTGATCTATCATAAAAATTAGCGATAACGTCTCAATTGAGGAGGTGTGTAAGACTGGACGAAAGCTTCAATTTCTGAAAAATCATCTGTAAAGAGGAATTTTGCTGCTGTTTCAGCCTCTAAAAAGTCATGAGTAACCATGGTATCCAACATTGTTTTCATAGCATCATAATAGCCATTGAGATTGAAGAAAACACAGGGTTTGTCCAACTTACCGACTCGGGCAGCCGCAATAGCCTCTGAGATTTCTTCCAGTGTCCCCAGTCCTCCTGGAAGAGCAATAAAGAGATCACCTTGTTCTAGCATGGCAGTCTTGCGTTCTGCCATGGTTTCCACTATAGTCATTGAGGTTAAACCCTCATAAGCTATCTCCCTATCTTTGAGGAATTGTGGCATGATACCGTAGGCCTGTCCCCCATTTTCTAAGACAGTATCCCCTAGAACTCCCATAAGCCCCATCTTACTGCCACCATAGACTAGAGTATGCCCATTTTTAGCAATCCACTGACCCAAGGCAATCGTTGCTTTCTTAAAGCTAGGATTGTCACCCATATTAGCTCCCAAATAGACCGTTACTTTCATCGAAGTCCTCCTTTTTATTCTATTATAACGCAAAATTCCTGCCATAACTGACAGGAATTTTTTCTTAGTCTTTACGCTCCAAATTACGAAGCATTTCATCAATTTTATTACCGTATTCGATAGATTCATCCTTAATGAAGGTCAAATCTGGAATCTTATACATAGTTAATTTTTTACCAAGTTCACGCTTGATTGTCCCAGTAGCCTTTTCAAGACCAGTTTGTGCTTTTTGGTTATCTGAGGCCAAGGTTGAATGAATAGTGTAAAAAATCTTAGCAGCTGATAAATCACCAAGCATTTGCACATCTGTAATGGTTACATCTTGAACACGTGGATCACGAACCTTCTTTTGAAGGATTTCGTTAACTTCACGTTTGATTTCCATACCAACACGATCTACACGAAATGAATTTCCCATAGTCTTATCCTTTCTCTCTTATTATGATGGAACAAAAGCCAGGCCAGATGACCCAGCTTTGTCTCCTAAGTAAGCTTTTTAAAGCTAACAAAATTAACGTTTGATTTCTTCCATGATATAAGCTTCGATAACGTCATCAACTTTAATATCGTTATAGTTTTCAATCATCAAACCACCCTCTTGAGCGTTTCCGACTTCTTTAACGTCATCTTTAAAGTGTTTCAAGCTTGCCAATTTACCGTCAAAAATAACGACACCGTCACGAATAACACGGGCACTTGAATCACGAGTGATTTTACCACTAGTAACCATGAATCCACCGATTGTTCCAACTTTAGAAACTTTGAAGGTTTCACGGATAATAGCTTCACCAATGATTTTTTCTTCAAATTCAGGATCAAGCATCCCTTTCATGGCATCTTCGATTTCTTCGATAACCTTGTAGATGATGCTGTGAAGACGAATTTCAACTTCATCAGTTTCCGCTTGTTGACGCGCTTGTGGTGTAGGGCGAACGTTAAATCCGATGACAACGGCATCTGAAGCTTCTGCAAGAGTAATATCAGATTCGTTGATAGCACCTACTGCTGAGTGAACAACATTAACGCGAACACCCTCAACATCAATCTTAAGAAGTGATGCTGCCAAGGCTTCTACAGAACCTTGTACGTCGGCCTTGATAATAACATTAACAGTCTTCAATTCACCAGCTTTAAGAGTATCAAAGAGGTTATCAAGGCTAACACGGTGTGTTTGTTGACGTTGTTTCATAAGAGCACGTTTGGCACGTTCTTCACCGGCTGCACGAGCTGCTTTTTCGTCTTCATAAACGGCAAAATGGTCACCCGCCATAGGCGCTTCGTTCAAACCAGTAATTGAAACTGGTGTTGATGGTGCTGCAGTCTTGATACGACGACCAAGGTCATTAGTCATTGCACGGACACGTCCGAAAGTATTACCAACAACGATTGGGTCTTGAACATGCAAGGTACCTTGTTGTACAAGGAGGGTTGCAACCGCACCCTTACCTTTATCCAAACGTGCTTCAATAACGGTACCGATGGCACGAACTGTTGGGTCAGCTTTAAGCTCTTCCACTTCAGCCACGAGAAGTACTGTTTCAAGTAATTCTTCAATGTTTTGACCGAATTTCGCTGAAATCTCAACGAATTCACTGTCACCACCCCAAGCAGTTGAGATAACGCCATGTTCAGCCAATTCACCGATAACACGCTCTGGGTTAGCACCTGGTTTATCA